>Ga0265293_10001975_pt1 | contig 43039 bp, 51 predicted proteins | sample Munlanlewell138R_FD_192505 | JGI IMG/M metagenome (GOLD analysis project Ga0265293, IMG submission 192505) | Leachate microbial communities from a municipal landfill in Southern Ontario, Canada - Leachate well 138R | ecosystem: Engineered > Solid waste > Landfill > Unclassified | place: Canada...
CCTTTTTTTATCTGTATAATACTCTTAAAAAAATATTCTGTCAATAAAAAGGAAAACAATCAGTTCTTATTATTTACCACAACATTGTTTGTATTTTTTACCACTGCCACATGGCTATTATTTTTCGAACTTCCGAGCCTATGGTTAGCTATAAATGGCTATAAAACCTAATGAAACTACAATGAATTTACACTTGAGAACACTCGAGAACGCTACCAAAATGTATGTAAAAACGTATGTAGAATTCAAAAATGAATTAAACATCAATTGTTTCTTTTAAATCTAAGATTTTATAATTTAGACCTGCTTTTTCTATTTCTGATTTCAATAATTGAGTGTCTGGATTCATAAATGGTAATGGATGTTCCATATGAACCGGTAATAGCAATGTTGGATTTATATCTTCAGCGAACATAACTCCATCAATAATTCCAAGTGTTAGTCCATTTCTATTAAATGGCATACATATAATATCACATTTATAATCATTATTAAAATTAATCGTATCGCTTGTTGTATATAATCTTTTATTACCATCATCAATTATATAACCAACATTTTCAAATATTTCTCCACCTGCCTTTTTCATTTTAGTGAAGAATCCATGAATAGCCTTTGTCACTTCAATTTTAGTATCACCTAAATCTATAATATCTCCTTGTTTTATAACTGTAGGATTTATTAATTCAACATTATCAACAACTTCTTTGGTTGTATATATTTTAGCATTATCTCTTTTGACAATTTCATTTATTGCTTCTGCGTTGCAGTGATCTCCATGTCTATATGTTATTAAAATGTAATCAATATTCTTCCACTCATTTAATAATGATTCTTCATATCCAATTTTTCCTGGATCTATTAAGAATCTTTTTTTATTAGTTTCCACTAATAAGCATGATTGATTGTACTTTGTAATTTTCATATTATTCTCCTCTCATTTTTAAAACTTCAACTGCTTTATCTCTATGTAATTCTTTTACTATTTCAATTTCATTTTTGGAATATCTAGATAGTATATCTATATCTGTAATCATTTCAGGACAATAGTTATCATTACTATCTTGTAATGTAGCAGCATACACAATTTTTGAAAACTCTTCATAAAGAATTGCTCCCATACACATCATGCAAGGTTCACACGAAACATACATTGTTGCTCCCTTTAAATCGCCATATAAATTTTTATTTTTGGATGCGCTTTCTATAGCTTCCAATTCCGCATGAGAGTACATGCTCGCTTCTATTAAAGTTTTATCATTACTTCTACCAATTATTTCGCCATCTTTAACTACAATTGCTCCATAAGGATATTTAGCATTTTTACTAATTTCAATAGCTATATCTATAAACTTCTCATCATTCATAAGTTTCAACTCCTAATAATATTATATCATAAATTTTTATGCCTTTTGTCGTGAACTATAGGGGCAGTGATCATTTTCTTCGTAAACCCTTATAAATAAAAGGATCATATTTTAAAAAACACTTGCTACATACGTTTTAAATACGTATGTAAAACGTATGTAGGGGCATTTTTTGAAGAAAAATTACAACTTTTTAGAAAAGAAAAAGCCCATAGTTTCTTTATTTATGGGCTTTCGTAAGCTATTTGCCACAACATTGTTTATATTTTTTCCCACTGCCACATGGACAAGGGTCATTTCTACTAATCTTTTTTACTCTTATTGGTGTTTTTTTACTTGATTTACTAGTATCGGTATTAGCTACTCCTTGTACTGTTTGTGTTCTTTGAGGAGCCTTTTTTATATCTGATCTTAATAAATATATGGATGTGTCTTTTTCAATCTTATATAACATTTCATCAAACATTTGAAATCCTTCCATGGTATATTCACGCAAAGGATTTTCTTGAGCCAAACCTCTTAACCCTATTCCTTCCCTTAAATGAGCCATGGTATTTAAATGTTCCATCCAATGTGTATCAATTACTATTAAAACCATTGATTTTTCAAATTCATTAGCTACTTCAAAAGGAATATCTTTTAATTTGTCATTATATTCGGTTAATATTTTATCTTGAATAAATTCTATTGTTTGTTCATTAGATTTATTTGTTATTTCTTTTATACTGATGTCATTTTTTAAAAGGCTTTCATTAGTAATTTTTACTATTTCTTCTACTGCTTCTTTATCTAAATTTCCCTCAATAGAAATACGATCTTTTATAATATTATTAACATAGTTTTTTAATATTTCAATAACTGTTTCATGAATAGATTCATTATCTAATATTTTGTTTCTTTTTTCATAAATAATTTCTCTTTGTTGGCCTAAAACATCATCATATTGAAGTAAATGTTTACGAAGATCAAAGTTATTACCTTCGACTCTTTTTTGAGCTGATTCAATAGAACGAGTAAACATTTTACTACGGATAGCTTGTTCGTCATTAAAACCTAATGATTCAAGCATTCCTTTAATTCTACTTGTTCCAAAGCGAACCATTAATTCATCTTCTAGTGATACAAAAAATTGTGAATAACCAGGATCCCCTTGACGACCAGAACGACCTCTTAATTGATTATCTATACGACGGGCTTCATGCCTTTCTGTTCCAATTACGCAAAGTCCTCCTACGTCCTTAATCTTTTGGGCTTCCTCATCAGTTTTTTTCTTCATTTCATTATATAATTTTTTATATAATTTTCTAGCTTCTTTTACTTCATTATCTGAACTTTCAACAAAACTAGTTGCGGTAGATATAATTTCATCACTGTAACCTTTTTTCTTTAATTCTTTCTTAACTAGTATTTCGGCATTACCTCCAAGAACTATATCTGTACCACGTCCTGCCATATTAGTAGCAATAGTTACTGCCCCTAAACGTCCTGCTTGTGCAATTATCTCGGCTTCACGAGCATGATTTTTAGCATTTAATACTTCGTGTGTTATTTTTTTCTTTTTTAACATATTACTAATTAATTCACTAGTTTCTATCGCTATAGTACCTACTAATATTGGTTGTCCTTCTTTATGACGCATTTCTATTTCATTTACTATAGCTTTAAATTTACCTTGCCTATTACTATAAACTAAGTCAGCCATATCTTTCCTAATAACTGGTTTATTAGTTGGTATTTCTACAACATACATGTTATATATATTTCTAAATTCTTCTTCTTCTGTTTTAGCAGTACCAGTCATACCAGCCAATTTTTTATACATTCTAAAATAATTTTGGAATGTTATTGTCGCAAGAGTTCTTGTTTCTTGTTGAATCTGTACTCCTTCTTTAGCTTCTACTGCTTGATGTAATCCTTCACTATAAGCTCTTCCTTCCATTAATCTACCAGTAAATTGATCAACAATAATTACTCTTCCTTCTTTAACTACATAATCAATATCTCTTTTCATTGAATAATTTGCTTTTAAAGCTTGATTGACATGATGTACTAAGATAGTATGTTTAATATCATATAAGTTATCAATGTTGAATGCTTTTTCACACTTTTGCGCTCCTTCTTCAGTTAAAGAAACGCCTTTAGTTTTTTCATCATAAAGATAGTCCTTTTCTCTTTTTAATGTTTTAACAAACATATCTGCTTGAGCATAAATATTTTGTGATTGCATAGAGCCACCAGAAATAATAAGTGGGGTTCTAGCTTCATCAATTAAAATTGAATCCACTTCATCAACAATTGCATAATTAAGTGGCTTTTGTACTCTATCTTCTTTTCTAACTGCTCTATTATCTCTTAAATAATCAAATCCTAGTTCACCGTTAGTAGAATATAAAATATCTTTACTATAAACTTCTTGTTTTTCTTTAGGAGAAAGTTCTCTAAAATTAACTCCTACAGTAAGCCCTAAAAAGTTATATATCTTACCCATCCATTCAGCATGAAAAGAAGCAAGATATTCATTAACTGTTACTATGTGAACTCCTTTGCCAGTTAATGCATTAAGATAGGCAGGCATAACTGCAACTAATGTTTTACCTTCGCCAGTTTTCATTTCAGCAATATTACCTCGATTAATTACTAAAGCTCCTATTAATTGAACGCGGAAAGGAAACATTCCTACTGTTCTTTTAGATGCCTCTCTAACTACCGCAAAAGCCTCTATAAGAATATCATCTAATGTTTCACCTTTTTGTAGTCTTTCTTTAAACTCATCAGTTTTATTTCTAAGCTCTTTGTCACTTAATTTTTCCATATCATTTCTTAGAGCTTCAATGGCATCTACTATAGGTTCCATTTTCTTTAATTCTCTTTTGGAATGATCAAAATGTTTTTTAATGAAGTTTAACATGCTATTCCTCCTCTAAGATATATTTTATCAGATTAAACATGATAATAGTAGTAAAAAATTAAAAAGCAAGATTAACTTGCTTATTTTTGGTTAGATATATTTTTTCTAATTTAATAGAGGATAGTTCTTGAGAAAAACTATTTTCTAGTCTTGTTATAACTTCATCATTAACAATTATGTTATTGTCTTTTATAAATGGAATATCTAATGATGATAGAAATGACAAATCTTCTTTATAAGTTGCTTGAGCATGTCCTAATACATCTGTTAAATAGAATAAATCTTTAATTTTTTCTGGGTTTTCTTTTATTCTTTGATAAAAATCAAAAGCAATTAATGTTCCTAAAACATATCTTTGTCTTTTTGGAAAAGTTAAACACGGGTAATCACTATCCATTATTGAATTTAAATAATGTTTGCCTCTTTCTGAAAAGACTTTATATTCAATGGAATCTTTGTCAAAAGATTCCAAGTAATCCTCCAGTATCTTTCTGTCCAATCTATGGTGTTTCTTATATATGTTTATTAAATTTTTTTCAAATATAACACCCCAGGCATCATTATATGTTGAAATTACTCTATTTCTTTTTTCTATTTTTGCAGTCTCACTATTTATAATTTGTTTACTTTGTAGATAATCCCCAAATAATAACTCAGCAGTTATTGTTGTAGATTCACCAAGAAAATCTCTTAAAATACTTTCTTGACCATATAGATGGTTGAAGGTGTGATATATTTCATGAACAATTGTATAAGCATCCTCTACAGTTTCATTATAAAATATATCAATATTTCCTCTAAGACTCACACTAGATTCATTCTCTTTTTTATTTAATTGTTTTATGGGAATATACTTAGTTCGATAATACTTAGTTCGATAATACTTAGTATTAGAACCATTTATTCTTTGTTTATTAGCCATTATTCTTTTAAATTTATTGAAATAGTTAGGATTTAATTGACCAAAAAAACCGCCAACTATTTTTTTGGATTCTTCCAATTCCATCTCGTGCTCACATTTGCGTTTTTCCAAACCATATAATTCAGAATGATTAATAATTATTCTAGCTAATTCACATACTTTTTCAAATTGTTCAAAATGAGTTTTTAAGCTGTCTGATGTTAATTCTTCTTTTAACACACTAGTTAACTTTAAAAAGTATTCCTTTTCCTCCATCATTACCTCCAGTATAATACTAAGCTTCTTCTATTATCCCATAATTATTATCTTTTCTTTTATATAACACACACATTTTGTTATTATCTCTATTTTTAAACATAAAGAAATTATGCCCTAGTAAATTCATTTCTAATATAGCTTCTTCAACATCCATGGGTTTCATTTCTATTCGTTTTATTTTAACAACCTTTTCATTTTTATTATCTTCTTCTTCAAACTCAAGATTTATATAATTTGCTTTTTCTTTTTTCATTTTTGATTTAATACGAGTTTTATTTTTTCTAATTTGACCTTCGATCTTATCAATCACAAGATCAATAGCGTTATATAAATTATGATTAGTTTCCTCGGCTCTAATCAAAAAATGAATAGTCGGAATAGTCACCTCAATTATTTGATCATTTTTAATAACCTTTAGTAATACACGAGCTTTTATATCTTCGGAAGCAAAATATTTATCTAATTTACTAATTTTTTCTTCCAAATACTCTCTTATACTTTTAGTAATTTTAATATTTTGTGCATATATATCATATTTCATATTATCCCTCCTATAATAATTATATCACTATTATTAAAATTAAAAAACCACTAGACAGTGGTTGTTTCTACTTCGACTACATTTACTGCTTGAAGGCCTTTATCTGTTTCAATTAATTCAAACTCAACTAATTGACCTTCGGAAAGGGTTTTAAAACCGTCTTGTTTAATTGCTGAATAATGTACAAATATATCTTCGTTTTCTTTATAATCAACGAATCCATAACCCTTATCATTATTGAACCATTTTACCTTTCCACGCAATACTCGCACCTCACCTTCTAGTAATACCTTACAATAATAACTTAAATCAAATCCTTATTTATTACAATAAAATCAAACCCCAAAAAAGCGACAAAATATTATTTAAAGTACTTATTTTGTAAATATACCATAAAAAAATATTAACAAAAAAGTATTGTTATTTTATTTCATTATGTATTAATGTTTTTAAATATTAATTAAATGGCTTATTTGTTAATCTTTAGTTTACTTTATTCCTATTCATAATTAGTTTATATTGTTTTGTAGTAAATTGACAAATAATGTAGTAATTCGTATTATAATTTTTTTAATATATAGTGTGGGGAGATAAAAATGGAAAAGTGGTTTTTAAATAAATCTATAAATAATATTAAAAATAGTTATCCTAATTATTCAGAAACAAAAATAGAAGAAATAAGATATGGTTTAGAAGCAGTCTATTTAACTATTACAAAGTTAATTATTATACTTATCATTTCTTGCTTTTTAGGAATTATAAAAGATGTGCTTATTTTATTGTTATTGTTTGGGGGCATAAGAAATTTTGCTTATGGTATACATGCATCAAAAAGTTTAATTTGTTTATTAGCCTCTTCAACAATTTTTATGGGAGTGCCATATCTCGCAAGAGAGATTACACTCCCGCCTCATACTATGCTAGGGATGGCGTTTATTTGTATTGTGCTATATTTTATATATGCACCCGCTGATACAGAAAAACGCCCTCTAGTAAACGAAAAGAAACGTTTATTATTTAAGTTAATTACTACTTTTATTGTTATTTGTTATACTGTTATTTTGTTATTAATTAATGATAATTATTATAAAAATTTAATATTATTTGCTATGATAATGGAATTATTAATGATTTTGCCAATTACATATAAAATGTTTGGTGAACCATATAATAATTATAAAAAATAAAATTAAAGGAGGTGGTTGTGTGAAAAAATTAATAGCCTTGGGGCTTGCGGTGATTGGAATGGCAGCTTCTTCAGCAGCAACTGTTGGATGTGTTTGGATTTTTTGGAACGAACCAAAAATGCCTAATAGTTTATTAAAATGAAAATAAAATTCCCTATAAGGGAATTTTAACACTATGTCTTTATAATTATCTTCTGAACATAATAGTTGTTTATTATTTCTCTTCGTAGAGAAATTTTTTTATTTTTCTTAATTTTTTCTTTTACTATATAAAGTCCATATCCACGCTTTTCTCCTTTGGTAGAAAAACCTTTTTTATCTATATCATTTATATCTATTTCATTATTAAAAGTATTACAAATAATTATATTAAAATTTTTGTTTTCCTTAAATATTTCAATTCCTATCTTTTTATCTTTACATTCAATAGTTGCTTCTTTAGCGTTATCCAAAAAAACCCCTATAATCGTACATAAATCTTTATAATCACCAGAAGTTAATAAATTAAAATTAAAATCTTCTATATTTTTATCAACATTTATAGATATATCTATTTTATTGTTTTCAATTTCTGATATTTTATATAACAACAATCCTTTTAGCCCCCCAAAAGGGATGTTTTTTAGTTTATTTATCATTAATTCTTTTATTTGCTTACCATCACCGATTATATTATTAATATAACTATTTAACTCTTTATTTTTATTATCTATCATTCCCTTTATTGTAATTAATTGATTCCTATATTCATGTTTTTCTAATCGATGCTCCTCTAAGATCTGTTCATAATTTCTTATGTATTTAAATAATTGATTATATTTATCAATTATTCTGTTTTTATTATATTTATCATTAATAGAGCTTGTTGCTAATAAGATAAACAATATTACCATTATAATATTAAGATAAAATAAATTATTTTTTGATAAATTTATAAATAATACACTTATCCCTATAATTGTTATAATAATTATTACATAAAAAGTTATGGATTTAGTCATCTTTATTTTACTAATATTACTAACGTTATTTTTTATAAAATTGATATTAATAACCATATAAGCCATTAATAAAATAATAATATTACACAAAATTTTTAAATGGCTATTATCAGTTATGACACAAGAAAAATCAGGAATAATCAATGATAATATAAAGAAGGTTAACACTTCTGATAAGGAAAGTAGAAGTAACATAAAAAAAGCTGGTAATATGGCTTTCTTAAAGGATTTATTAAATATAAGGCAGATAGTAATTACCATTATAACAAGTGATAATAACATTTTATCAATCCCAACAGAAAATTTGCTATTAAAATACACACTTATTATTGAAAAGACTATTCCTAATATAGACTTGTAAGATAATTTTATTTCCCCTTCGTATATAAAAGAAACAACATATAATAATATAATTGTTCCTAATATGGCATTTATTAAATTAGTTATTACTTCCAACACAGAGTTTCAACCCCTTCTTCTTTCCCTTTGATAATAAATTAATTGTTTCTTTGTTTTTAAAAGTAATAATATCTTTTTTATAATCTATTTTATCAATATAATCTTTATTTACTATAGCACTGCGATGAGTTTGATAAAAATGATCATCTAATTGTTTTTTTATATCACATATGTTTTTATTAACCATATATTTTGTATAAGGAGTTCTTATTATTGTTTTTCTATCAACACTATCTCTTATTATATAAATAATATCACTTAAATTTATTCGATACGTAATATAATTACTCATAAAAGTTAATACTTGTTTGGTACCTAATATTTTTAGAGCCAATTTAATATTTTCAGTTAATTCTTTTTCACAATCATCATACTTAGATATGAAATCTAATAGCATTAACCTATTCTTAAACGCAGCTTGTTTTAATTCGTAGTGGGCTGTTAAAAATATTATAATACTATTCCAATCATCCATTCTTATTTCTCTAGCAATATCAAGTCCTGATTTAGAAGGTATTTCCACATCTAATATATATATTTTATTGCCTATTTTTTTACGTATTAAAGATTTTAGTGAATTATTATAATCTGAAAAATTATGTATTTTATAATCATCATTTAAAGGCATCATTATTTTAGTAATAATCTTTTCTATATTTTTATTCATTATTTCATTATCATCACATATTATAAAATTTATCACAATAACCACCTCTTTAAAAATTTATTTCTTTGATGGCTTAAATATATTGTCCTTTATTATCTTTTTACTAGAAATTATTGTTGTACGAGTTACTAACCAAACAATAATAACAAATAAAATAACATAAATAACAATACCTAACTTTCTATCTTTTAAAATATAAAAAATAGAAGCTATAGCAAATAAAATATTCATTATATATATTATTAAGACTGTTTTTCTATGGCCAAATCCCATACTTAACAATTGATGGTGAAGGTGTAATTTGTCTGGTTTTGATATAGGTTCACCTTTTAATGTCCTTCTTATTATTGCGAACAAAGTATCTATAATAGGAATAGCTAAAATCAATATAGGGACAACTAGAGAAGTTAAAGTTATATTTTTAAACCCTAATAATGCTATTACTGCAATAATAAATCCTAAAAACATTGATCCAGAATCTCCCGCAAATATTTTGGCAGGATAGAAATTATGAAATAAAAATCCTAATGTGGCTCCTAACATTAAAAATGATATAGTCACTTCTAGTGATCCAATATTTTGAGTAATAACTGCGATAAGTCCTATAGTCAAAAAATATATTGAACTAATTCCTCCCGATAATCCATCTAAACCATCAATAAAATTAATTGCATTAATTGCTCCTAATATAAAGAAAACAGTAAGAGGATATGCCCATATCCCAAAATCAATATAAAAACCAAAAGCGCTTATATTATTTAATAATATATCCCCATAAAAGATTATCACTAAGGTCGCAAAAATTTGTGGAATAAGTTTATATAATGCTGGTAAAGGTTTTATATCATCACATATACCTGTAATTATTATGATAAAACTACCAATTAATATTGAAAGCATTTGAGGGTCTTGAGGAGCAAAAAAAATGTATCCTGTTAAAAACCCTAAAAATATTCCCAAGCCGCCTAGTCTAGGCATTGGTTTAGTATGAATACGCCGATTATCTCTGGGAATATCCATAGCTCCAATATGTTTTGCAATTTTTTTTATAAAAGGCATCAACAGCAATGAACATAAGAACGAAAGCAATATCATAGGTATAACTGGTTCAATATAATCTTTTAGCATACTACCACCATTTTTATTATAACATATTATTAATTATATCAAACAAAAAAACCTTATAATTAAGGTTTTATCTGTCTATTAAATATAAATTATCTAAGAGTATTCCAGTTCCTTCGGCTACACATGTAAGAGGACTATCAGCAATAAACACAGGAACTTTTAATTCATGAGCTAAAAGTTCCGGGAATCCTTTTACCATAGCACCACCGCCTGTTAATACTATACCTTTATCAATAATGTCAGCAGATAGTTCTGGAGGGGTTTGTTCAAGAACATTCTTAACTGCTCGAACAATTATATATACACTTTCTCTTAAAGCTTCCTCTATTTCTTCAGAAGTCATTGTTACAGTATGGGGAAGCCCAGTTACTAAATCTCTACCTCTAACTTCCATTTTCTCTTTCTTAGAATCAGAAAAAACAGTACCTATTGTTTTCTTTATCTCTTCTGCTGTTCTTTCTCCTATTAATAACTTATATTTATCTTTTATATATTTAGTAATGTCATTATCAAAGGTATTCCCAGCAATCTTTATTGAAGTGTTAGTCACTATACCACCAAGAGATAAAATGGCAATATCAGTTGTTCCTCCTCCAATATCAATAACCATGTTGCCACTTGGTTTTGATATATCCATACCAGCGCCAACAGCAGCTACTTTTGGCTCTTCAGACATAAAAACTTTTTTTGCTCCTGTCCTTTCGGCTGCTTCTTTAATAGCATTTTTTTCAACTTGGGTTATATTAGAAGGACAACATATTAAAATACGAGGACGTGAAAAAAAATTTTTCCCATTAACTTTTTTTATAAAATAATTAAGCATTGTTTCAGTTGTTTCAAAATCGGCAATAACACCATCTTTCATTGGTTTTATAGCTTTTACTTTCCCAGGAGTTCTTCCTAACATTTCATTGGCATCATTACCTACTGCAAGAGGTTTTTTAGTTTCCGAATCAATCGCAACAACACTGGGTTCATTTAGGACTATGCCTTGACCTTTTATATAAATTAAAACATTGGCGGTACCTAAGTCTATTCCAATATCTTTTGCGAACATTATATCATCCTCCTACTACCTTTAGTTTATCATATATATTTGTATATTAATAGGTCTATTTTTGTAAATTTAAATACTTATTTTTTGTTGATTCTCCCCCTCTAATATGCCTTATATTAGTATGATATTTTAATATTTTTTTAACCTCATCGTATAAACTTTTATCTATCTCTAATAAACGGTTACTAAGATCTTTATGAACTGTACTTTTACTAACATAAAAAGCAGCAGCTATTTCTCTAATTGTCTTTTTTGTTTCAATAATGTAATGGGCCTCTTCTAACACTCTATAAATTATATTTTCTCCCACATTAAATCCTCCAATTCTTATTAAAAATATATTGGAGGAAATATATATTTATGAGAAAAATTATAATTCTTTTATTTTTTTGTCATAATAATTTTCGGGATTAACTACTTGTCCTTTATAGAATAATTCAAAATGCAGGTGATCCTTTAAATCACTACTAATATTACAACTACCACTTTTGCCTATATTTGATCCTTGATTAATAACGTCATCTTTTTTTACAAGTGTTTCTGATAAACATTGATAAACACTAATTAAATCATTTTCATGTCTTATTTCAATAAATTTGCCCAAAGTATTATCTTCCATTACATTAATAACTGTTCCATTTAAAATAGATATAATATCAAAATTTTCCTTTGTTCCACTATAGTCAACGCCAGAATTTTGCATATATGTTTTTTCATAATAGACAAGCGATTTTTGTTGTTGTTCTTGGGAAGCCTTATAATCATAAAAATGCTTTACTATCTTTACTGATTTATCATTATAAGGTCTAATAATAACATCATCTGATGACACTACTGGCATATCACTATCAAATAAATCAATTACATACATATAGTCATTATCCTTAAACGATGAAACCGTCAAAACTCTTTCAATAAGAATAACACTTGTAATAAATGCTATTGCTGCTATAACGTATATTCCTGGCACAAGTATTGATTTTATATTTTTTTTAACCATGTTCTCACCTCTACTAAAAGTGTGAACATTTTAAAAAAATATATACATTTTTCAAAAATTTTTTATTAAAATATTTTGATAATAATGTCTTAAAATATCATCATAATTATAACCTAATTCTGCCATGCCATTGGCTCCGTATTGACTCATCCCAACGCCATGACCAAAACCTTTTGTTTTAATATAAATTATATTATTATCTTTAGTAATCTCAAAATCAGTTGACCTAATTTTTAGTTTTTCCCTCACATCAGAGGCTTTAAAATACTTGTTGTTTATTTTCAAATCAATAATTCTTCCTGTACTAGTAGTATTTAATATTTCTATTTTTAATTCATCTTGATAAGAAAGTTTTAAATTTTTATAAAAATCATTTGCATTTATTTCTGATTTTTCATTAAAAACAGGCGATGTATCTTTATCCCACAGTGACTCTACACTTCTTAGATATGGTAATTTCATTGAAAATATTTCTTCGCTATTTTCTGTAAAACCATTACTTGTAGAAAAGTATAATGCATCTATAATTTCTTCATCATAGGTCATATATTGTTCCCTAGTGTCACTTACTGCTTTTCTTATTTTATTTATTTTAGAAACATATTCATCTTGCCATGCACTTACCAAATAATTATTATCTAAATACACCTGATTTGCAACTGTATCAACAACATCATACTCTTTGTTATTATAAGTTATTTTTTTTAAAACATAGGTTCTAGCTGCAACTGCTTGAGCTTTTAATGCTTCAATATGAAAAGTAACAGGCATTTCACCTGCTACAACTCCAGTTATGTAATCTTCTAAAGGAATTTTTTCAATAATGTCTTTCTCGACTCTTTTTACCCTTACTATTACATTACTATCAAATCCAAAATCTAATTCTTTTTCTTTCATAAAGAAACTAACTATAAAATATGGAATTAGTATTACTAGAATAGTGATTATAATTACTTGTTTCATGTCTTCCCTCTATTTATATAATTTTGATACTTCAAAAAAATCATAAATGAAATTTACTACTAAATATGATAGAGAAATAGCTATCATTATATATAATATTCTAGCCTCATTTGTTTTATTCTTTTTAAAAACATTATTTATATTTAAGCTATTTAATGCCCATATAACTAAAGGAACTACTACTATGTATAAAATTACTTTAGCATTCATAATTATCTACTTACTTTCAAATTTATTTATTTTTTTTATTCTATTTCTATGTCTTTCTGCATTGCTAAAATTCGTAGTAATAAAAACCCTAATGATATTTTTAGCAGTCATTCCATTCATATTTCCTCTTAGAGCTAAAATATTAGCGTTGTTATGTCTTCTGGCTAAAACTGCTTCATCAACTGTATTAACTAAAGCACAATACATTCCTTTAATTTTATTACAAGAAATACTAACCCCAATTCCAGTCCCACACATAATAACTCCTAAATCTGCTTTTTTAGAATTAATTACTTCTCCCATTTTAAAAGCATAATCAGGATAATCAACACTAATATCGGAATTAGTTCCTAAATCAATTATATTATATCCTTCTTTTTCAAAATATTTTGTCAATCTTTGTTTTAATTTATATCCTCTATGATCAGAGGCAAATGCTATTGTCATAATGACCTCCTTATCAAAAAATTTTTAATTCTTCTCTGTCTTTTAATTCATGATGTTCTATACATCTAGCTTCATATTTTTCTCCAGCTATATCAATTACTTCATCATTGAATGAAGCTGGCTCACCATCTATTACTCTTTGTGTATAATAAGCATCCTTGCCACATATTGTACATACAGAACTAAGTTTAGTCACATTATCCGCTAATACAAGTAATTCTGCCATTGAACCAAAAGCCTCTCCTCTAAAATCTTTGTCTAATCCAGTAGCTATTATTTTATAGCCTTTAGTTTTTAATGCCTTTAATAATTTTGTTATATAATCATCCAAAAAATGGATTGAATCTATGGCGATAAATTCAATGTCTTGATTTTCTCTTAAGTATGTTAAAATATCAGCAGCACTATTTATAGGAATCGCGGTTAATCTATTTCCGTTGTGAGATGCTATATCTTTGAGTTCTAAATCTTTTTGGATTTTAGGATTAAAAAGGACATATTTCTTTTTAGCATAAATTAGTCTTCTTACTCTTCTTATTAATTCCTCTGTTTTTCCCGAAAACATAGGCCCACAAATAATTTCAAATTTTCCACATTTATTATCCATGTCATCACCCTATTAAAAGTTTATCATAAAAAAAGAAGATTTTCATCTTCTAATTTTCATTTTCTTTATTAAATCCATATTTTGTATTAAACTTTTCAGTTCTACTAGTTTTAGATTTTTTACCAGCACTGCCTGTATAAAATGGGTGACATTCTGAACATGATTCTACATGTATATTATCTTTTGTAGATTTCGCTTCAAATTTATTACCGCATGCACAAGTAATAGTTACCGTTTTACTTTCTGGATGAATTTCTTTTTTCATATTATCTCTCCTTTGCCATGATATATAATCATAGTTATTTCTTGCCAATATATTATAACAATAATAAATTAATGTTGCAAGAGTTAATCCAAAATCTTTTCTTCTATCAATTCAATTATTTTATGAGCAATAGCTTCATATCCCTCTAGAGAAGGATGAACATCAAGAGGATTGGAAATGTATTCAGGATGATTTTTAAAAATACTATATATGTCAATATAATAAGCATTATATACATCTGCTATTTCTTTATATTTTTCGTTACCGTATGAAAATAAATTTTCTACTGTTTCAGCATCTTTGTTAGAAAGAGATACTATTGGATTATAATAACCAATTAAAATAATATCCTCATTAGCATAGGTTCGAATAATTTTTAAAAGGTTATCAAGATCTTCTACTATTTCATCAATATACTGATAAATATCTTCGATTCTCTCAATATAAAAATTAATATTGTTAGTTATTCCTAATTTATAAAATAAATCATTTACTCCTATTGAAATAGTAATTATATCAGATTTTGCTAACGCTTGTTTTATAGCTATTTCTTTATCATCTATTAATATTCTTTTATTATCTTCAATATCTCTTTTTAAATCAGTAATACGATAACCACCATTTGAAAACTTCTTAGTGTAAAATTCTAACATATCATTATTTCCAAGATAATTACTAATGTAATCACTATAGCCATATCCAATAGCGCCATAAGGATTTTGGCCAACAGCCAAAGAGTCTCCCAAAGCAACATAATATATTTTTTTATCAATGGTTATTACATATATTATAAAAATAGATAGTAATAGTCCTATTAAAAGTAGAATTTTTTTGAATTTCATAAGCCCTCCTTTTAAGGAACAACTTCATTTAATTATATTCATTCTACTCTTATTTCAGCACCTAATTTTGTCAATTTTTCTTCTAATTTTTCATACCCTCTTAAAATATGATCAGCTTCTAGTATAGTTGTAGTTCCTTTCGCAATTAATCCAGCAATTACTAAAGAAATGCCGGCTCTTAAATCAGTAGCTATTACTTCTTTACCTATCAGTTTAGTTTTACCTTTTATATAAGCTTTTGGTTTTTTTACCACAATATTAGCACCCATTTTATTTAAATAGGGAATATTACGAAAACGATCTTCATATATTGTTTCTTCAACAATACTTTCTCCTTCACATTGGGTCAATAATGGTGTAATAGGCTGTTGAAGGTCAGTAACAAAACCTGGAAAAACCATTGTTTTTATTTTTAAGGGTTTTAGTCTATTTGGTTTAGATATTACACAATAATTATCTTTAACTACAATATGAATTCCTGCCTCTTTAAACTTTAAAGTTAGGGCTTCAACATGTTCAGGAATAATTCCTTTTATTTTTATATTATTTCCTAAAAGAGCCGCTATTATCATATAAGTTCCAGCTTCAATACGATCTGGTAAAACTTCATGATAGCATCCGTTTAATTTTTTAACTCCTTCTATTTTTATAACATTAGTCCCTGCTCCGCTTATTTTAGCTCCCATAGTGTTTAGCATAGTTGCAATATTTACTACTTCTGGCTCTTTAGCAGCATTTTCAATAACTGTTTTCCCCTTGGCTAATACCGCCGCATAAATTATATTAATAGTTGCCCCTACACTTGCCATATCTAAATACACATAAGCGCCGTTTAATTTTTTTGCTTTTATTGTATAAAGATCATTATCAATAGTAACAGTGGCTCCCAATGCTTCAAATCCTTTTATATGTTGGTCAATGGGTCTGTCCCCTAAATTACATCCCCCGGGAAAATAAATACTTACCTCTTTATATCTTGCTAGTAAGGCTCCCATAAAGTAATATGAGGCTCTAAGTTTGGAGGAGTATTCTTTTGGTATTTGCGTGTTTTTTATATTTTTAGAATTAATTTTTAAAGTACTATTTTTTCTTTCTACAGATACATTTAAATGCTTTAAAATATTTATAATGTCTTTTATGTCAGAAATATCAGGAATATTATCTATAGTTATTTCTTCATTGGTTAATATAGCACCAGGAAGGATAGCTACCGCATTATTCTTCATACCACTTATACTAACATCTCCTGTTAATTTCTTGTTGCCATTAAGCATGATTTTTGTCATCTGATCACTCCTAAGTTTGTTTATATTATATCAAATTATTTTTTATTTTTAATAATTAGTCTCAATATATTTATATTGTTGACACAAAAAAATGTTAAAAAGATAATTTTTAATTATTTCTAAATAAAATTATCTTATCTCTTACTACTTTCTTTAAATTAAGTTCTCCAGATCCTATTATTTTTCTAGGATCATAAACATCCTTTTTTATTTCCAAGTAATGCTTTACTCCTTTAGCCCATTGAAATTGTAATTCTGTGTTAACATTTATTTTAGTTGTCCCACACTTTATCGCCTTTATTATATCATCGTTAGGTATTCCAGTTCCTCCGTGAAGGACTAAAGGTATGTTTGTTTTTTCACTTATTTTCTTCATCCTTTCAAAGTTAATATCTGGTTCTCCTTGATAAAAACCATGAACACTACCTAAAGCAGGAGCAAGTAAATCAACATTTGTTTGTTTAACAAATGCAATACAATCATTCACTCTTGCATAACATATTTCCTTTGACGCATCATCTTCAATGCCGCCTATACCACCAATTTCGCCTTCTACTGTAACATTAAATTGATGGGCATAAAGAACTACCTCCTTAGTAATTTTTATGTTTTTTTCTAATTCATATGACGAGGCATCTATCATAACTGAAGTAAATCCCGCATTAATAACTTCTTGACAAATTTTAAAACTAGAGCCATGATCAAGATGAATAGCTACTGGAATAGAAATATTCAAATCTTTTATTAATCCTCTTATTAAACTAACAACAGTATTAGGACCTCCCATGTATTTTAATGCACTTTCAGATACTCCTAATATAACTGGCGATTTTAATTCTTCACTTTCTTTTAAAATATATTTAGTCCATTCCAAGTTATTAATATTAAATTGTGGTATAGCATATTTATTTTTTTTAGCTTTGTTCATCATTTCTTTTAAATTTACTAACATTTAATCACCCTATAACAATATTATTATTTATTTGTTATTTAGTCAAATAATATATCGCAATTAATATTAAAATAACGCCTCCTATTACTACTGAATATTTCCCTATTTTTTTACCTATTTTATTTCCCATTAATAATCCTATATAAGTAAAAGTGAAACTTATAATTGAAAATATAATAACTGATAAAATAATATTATCACTTATTATATTAAGTCCTATTCCTATTGAAAAACTATCAATACTAACAGTTATCCCAAACAAAATAAAAGTCCATAAATTCGTAAAAATTTTGGGTTCTTCTTTTCTATCGGATACAATCATTTGTACCCCTATTATAAAAAATATAATAGAAACTAAATGAAATGGCTCTAATAATATGTTTTTTATAATTATATAGCCTATATTTAAGCCAATAAGAGGCATGATAAAATGGCATATACCAACAATTATAGATAATTGTAAAATGTTTTTTTTACTTAAGTTTAAGGTTCCATAGATTAAACTTAACGAAAATGCATCCATACTTAAGCCAAGGCCTATTAATATTGAGGTTAGTAATGTTGTCAAAAAAATTCCTCCCTTTTAAATAATATTAAAGGAGAAATTAATAAATACTAAAATATTTTTTCAATTAGTTCTTGAACAAAAAATTTATATTCTACATCAGTTGCTTCTTCTGCTTCTATTAAACATAAAGGAGGAAATAAAACACACCACCAATTATTACCTTCACCTTTACCAATTATTACTAGTAGGCTTTCATAGTATCCCTCATTGTATACAATCCCCTTATATTCTTTGGAAGGAAAATAATGATAACCATAATTAATATCAAAGTCTATTTTTTCTTTTTCCTCTTCTAATATTTCCTCAATTATATTAGATAAAGGTTTTACGCTTTTTTTTAATTTATCTCTAGCATCATCTATTGAGTTTGTACGACTTAATATAGTACCCATTTGATATTCTACTTTTTCTCTAACTTTTTGTTTTATATATTGATCATGAGGGGAATTACTATTAGCTAAAATACGAAGTCTTATTGCTTCATCAGGAACAATTATTTCTTTAGCAGTTACATCTTTTACTACAAACATAATTGCAATTATAAAAATAATAAATATTAATATTTTTTTCATTTAACAATCATCCTTTCATTACATATTGGATGATTTTATATTTATTTAATCAATATTATTAAAAACAAACAACATTCTATCTCTTTTTTGAAGATCTTTTTTTGTTTCATATTTAGAATTAGGGAAATATTTTTTTATTAATTTTATTAAATCACTTTTTTGATCAGCCCCTATTTCTAGCGCTATTAAAGATTTATTTTTTAATATTTTTTTGGCATCTTTTAATAAAATTTTATAATACTTTAAACCATCTAAACCGCCATATAAAGCAAGATGAGGTTCATTGTTTTTTACTAAAGGATCTATATTTTCATTTGTTTTTATATAAGGGGGGTTACTTATTAACACATCAAATGTTTTGTCTTTTAGAGGTATTAATAAATCTCCTTGTATAAAATTAGCTTTTATATTTAATTTATTAGCATTATATTTCGCTACTTTAAGAGCTTTTTTAGAAATATCTGTCATAGTCATATTAATATTAGGTAATTCTTTTTTTAAAGTTATCCCGATAATACCGCTACCGGTGCCAATATCAACTATATTTATATTATTTTTAAAATGTTTTTTAATATAAATTATTGTGTTTTCTACTAATTCTTCAGTTTCAAAACGCGGTATTAATACATGTTTATTAACTTTAAAATCATAACCATAAAAATTAGTATAACCATCTATATATTGATTAGGTTTTTTTCTTTTATCTAACATATTATTTTCCTATGTTTAGTTTTCTTTGTTGATCTTCAAATATTAAAACGTTAATTATTTCATCAAGTTTGCCTTCCATAATGCGATCTAATTGTTTTAAAGTAAAATTAATACGATGGTCAGTCACTCTATTTTGGGGATAATTATATGTTCTTATTTTTTCTGAACGATCTCCTGTTCCTATTTTGTTTTTTCTTTCCATACCAAGAGCTTGTTCTTGCTCGAAGAGTTTTTGTTCATATAGTTTTGTTTTTAATATTTGAATAGCTAATTCTTTATTCTTTATTTGACTTCTTTCATTTTGGCAAGTCACTACGGTTCCTGTTGGAATATGAGTTATCCTAACTGCTGAATCGGTGGTATTTACACTTTGACCTCCCGCACCACTACTTCGATAAACATCTATTTTTACCTCGTTCATATTTAAATCTATATCTACATCCTCTGCTTCAGGCATCACCAAAACAGTTGCAGTTGAAGTGTGAATTCTACCGCTAGATTCTGTTTTTGGAACACGTTGAACACGATGAGAACCACTTTCATACTTTAATCTTGAATACACCATATCCCCTTTAAGCATAAATTCTACCTGCGAGTATCCCCCGGCTTCTGATCCTGTTTCATTTAATACTTCAATATTCCAATTTTTACTCTCAGCATATTTGATATACATACGATAAAGATCTCCGGCAAATACATTAGCTTCATCCCCTCCAGCAGCTCCTCTAATTTCAATAATAACATTTTTTTCATCATTAGGGTCTTTAGGTAATAACATCATTTCTAAATCTTTTTCTAATTGTCCTTGTTTATTTTTTAATTCTTCAGCTTCAATTTTTGCAAGTTCTTTCATTTCAGGATCCTTAGTCATTGATAAAGCTTCTTCTAATTCGATTGTTATTTTTTTATATTTATTATATAATTCTACCACTTCGTTTAAAGATGCTTGTTCTTTAGCTAATTTCGTCATTTCCTTTATATCTTTAGAAACATCTGAAGATGATAATAACTCTGTTATTTGGTTGTATCTATTTTTTAAGTCCTCTAGTCTTTCAAACATAGTTTTCATTCCTCCATCGCTTCGTATTATATCATATTTTATTTAAAAAGAAAAAGATACTACCTGTATCTACTCTTCTAAATCTTTTTCATCAACTATCAATAAGTCTTTAAGGTCCTCATTATCATCTTCATAATCTTCATCATCTACGATGGAATTAAAATCGTCATCCTCATTATCATCTGTTGCTCCTTCATCTAATTCACTAGCGACATCATCATAATCATCATTATCAAGATCTTCTGCACGAATTTTTACTGAGTATCTAGAACGCAAATCCACTATCCCAGCATCCAAAACAATAAATCTTTTATCAGTAGATATAGCTGTGTAAAAATCTGCTATCTTTTCTTCAAATTTCTTTTTGGAAAATTCTAATAAATTCCCCAATTCCTCAAATAATTCTCTTATTGATATTGTCTTTTTCTTTTCTTGTAACAAATGATAAGCAATTTCAGTATAAGATAATTCTTCTAATTCTTCTTTGGGCATTTTTTTTATATCCATATTGTTTCCTCCTACATTTTTTCAGGTATTTTTATCCCTAATAAATTCATTCCTTCCTTCAGAATAATTGAAACGCTTTCGGAAATTAATGACTTTATTTCAGTTTCCTCTTTATTATCAGTTATTATACGTTCTGCTCCATAAAATTTATTAAATTTTTGGGCAAGATCTATTAGGTATTTTGCTAACTCTGATGGATCATACTTTTCTTTAGCTTGTATAATGACTTCTTCAAATTTTAACATTTCTAAGGTGATATTCCATATATAATCATTTATATCTACATTTATATTATTAATTTTATTAACACTTATTCCTGTTAATACAGATTTTATACGTGCGTAAGTATAACATATATATGGAGCGGTTTCTCCTTCAAATTTTAATATATTTTCTAAATTAAAGTCAATATCATTTTTACAATATGTTTTTAAATAATTAAAGATAACTGCCCCCACCCCAACGATTCTACTGATTTCTTTCTTATTTTCTAAATTAGGGTTTTTTTCTTCAATATATTTTTGAGATAAATTCATAGAATCATTTAATACATCTATTAACTCTACGCCCTTGCCTTTTCTTGTTGCCATTCTTTTACCATTATCCAAAACCATTCCAAAACTAATATGATGGATATCTTTATACCAATCATAACCCATTTTTTGTAATACTTGTTTCAATTGATTAAAATGAAGAGTTTGTTCGTTACCTACAACATAAAGAGCTTCATCAAATTTATACTTATTTTTACGATGAAAAAGAGTAGCCAAATCTCTAGTTATATATAAACTTGCCCCATCACTTTTTTGAATTAAAGCGGGAAGTAAATTGTCTCCTAGTCTAACAATCATTGCACCATCATCTTTTTCTAAAAGATTTTTCTCCTTTAACTCTTTTATTACTGAATCCATTTTATCATTATAGAAAGATTCTCCAGTGGTAGATTCAAAATCTGTTATTCCAAGAAGATTATACATTTTGTTAAATTCTTTTAATGATATGTCAATAAAGTATTCCCAAAGTTTAATATATTCTTCTTCTTTGTTTTCTAATCTTTTAAAATATTTTCTTGCGATATCATTGAGCTCTTCGTTTTGTTCTGCTTCATTATGAAACTTAACATAGAGTCTTTTCAATTCCTTAATTGGATTTTCTTTCATAGCTTCTTCATTAACCCATGTTTTATACGCATAAATCAACTTACCAAATTGCGTCCCCCAATCTCCTAAATAGTTAATCCCAATAACTTTATATCCGATTTTTTTAAGGATTCTCTTTAAAGCATTCCCAATAATCGTGCTTCTTAGATGTCCTACCGTAAATGGTTTAGCTATATTGGGTGATGAGTAATCAATTACAATTGTCTTATTATTGCCAATATCTAAATTGCCATATTGTTCTTTTTCTTCTACTATTTTATTTAATAATCTAACAACAATATCTTTTTTATTTAAAAATATATTTAAATACCCACCAACTACCTCTACTTTTTCATATTCATCTTTATTTATATTTTGTTTTAAATATTCCGCAATAGTATTAGGAGCTTTTTTTAATATTTTAGAATAGTTAAAACAAGGCAAAGAGAAATCACCTAATTTTATATCTTTAGGCTTTTCTAAAATTATATCTTTTTTACTAATTCCATCTTTTTTTAAAATTTCATATATATCATTAATAATTTTTTCCTTTAATTCTAAAATCATATTACCACTCCTTATAAAAAACAATATATTCATAACTCTTTAAGTGTGATTCGTTTAAGAGCAAATTATATTTAATTATTATTATATTTTCATCTATTTTTAACTCTTTTGTGAATACCCTCACTGGTATCCTAAAATCTAATTTTTTAATATAATATTTACTATTTGTTTCTTTTTTTTCAATAAAACTAATGTTAATTTTTGATTCTTCATTTTCTCTAATTAATTCTACACCATTATCTTTAAAAGTTAAAGTTATTTTAGTTTTATCTAATTCCTGGTATTTAATTTTATTTTCTATTATTAGTCCATCTACATTAGAAATATTTTTTTCTTTTTCGGTTTCATTTTTTAATATAGATTTTACTCTTATTCTTTTCAAAATACCACCTTTAACTTTTTATATTTGGAATTATAACACATATTTTATTAAAATACATCCCTTTTAACACATATTTCTATTTCTTTTTTTCATACTAATGTTGAGAATAGGATGTGTTTTTATGAAATTTCTAAAACTACTTTTAATGATTTTTTTGATTGGTTGTATAGGTTTTGTTATAGGTAATGCGATTTTATATATTTATGCGAGAACAACACCAAAATTACAAATAAGGAGTGCTAATAGTATATCCCTATATGATAATAATGACAATTTGTTCTTTCAAGGAACAGGATCTTCAAAATGGGTACCTCTAGAAAATATATCTGAACACTTAGTAAATGCAACTATTGCGATAGAAGATAAAAACTTTTACAAACATAATGGGTTTGATTATCTTCGTATAATAAAAGCATTGTACATTAATGCTAGAAAAAATCAAAGATTACAAGGAGCCTCAACAATTACTCAACAATACGCAAAAAATTTATTTTTATCTTTTGATAAAACATGGAAAAGAAAATGGGATGAAATGATTTTGGCTATTGAACTTGAAGTTCATTACGATAAAGATGAAATATTAGAGGGTTATTTAAATACTATAAATTATGGACATGGTGTTTATGGAATTGAAAATGCTAGTGAATTTTATTTTAATAAAAAGGCTAAAAATTTAACTTTAAGCGAGGCTTCACTGCTTGCGGGCATTCCTAACTGGCCAGCAGGTTATTCTCCTTTAATTGATGAATTAGAAGCTAAAAAAAGACAAAATTTAGTTTTAAGTGTTATGGTTAAAAACAATTATATAACAGAAAAACAAAAAAACAATGCTTTAGAAGACAACTTAGTTTATGTTGGTAAGAAAAATAATTCTAATTTATCAACAATTATGTATTATCAAGATGCCGTTATAAAAGAATTAAAAAAAATAAATATTATTCCTGAATCTTTTATTGAAACAGGAGGTTTAAAAGTATATACTAATTTGGATATAAAAGCTCAAACAGCATTAGATGAAAGTGTAGAAAAAAATTTGAAAGATAATATTGATATTCAAACAGCTGCGGTTATGATAGAACCATCTACTGGAAAAATTATTGCCCTTACTGGAGGACGAGATTATAGTATGAGTCAATATAATAGAGCTACTGATTCAAAAAGACAAGTGGGGTCATCAATAAAACCTTTTCTGTATTATTCTGCTTTAGAGAATGGATTTACTGCTTCTACTAATTTTATTAGTGAGCCTACAACTTTTACTTTCTCTGATAACAAAACATATTCCCCAAGTAATTATGGCGGTAAATATCCCGGAAAACCTATTAGCTTAGCTATCGCTTTAGCTTACTCTGATAATATATATGCGGTCAAAACTCATCTTTTTTTAGGAGAAGAAACATTGGTAAAAACTTTAAAAAGAGTTGGTCTAAAAGAAAAAGTACAAGCCATTCCATCTCTTGCATTAGGTAGCGAAGAATTAAATGTTATAGATTTCACTAGTGCATACGCAACTTTAGCTAATAATGGATATAAAATAGACCCTTACTTAATAACTAGAGTTGAAGATGCAAAAGGCAATGTTTTATATCGGAAAAATCCTACTAAAGAAGGAGTATTAAACCCTAGTTTGACCTTTATCTTAAGTGAATTACTAGCAAATACTTATGCTTATGATTTAATAGATTATGGTTCTCCTACTTGTATTTCTATAGCTTCTAGGTTAACAAAAAAATACGCTATAAAATCAGGAACAACTGATAGTGATTCATGGGCTGTGGGATATAATAAGGATGTTGTAATGGCAACGTGGTCAGGATATGACGATAATAAAGATTTGATTTCAGGAGATGGAAAATATTCAAAGTATATATGGGCAGATACAATAGAAACATATTTAAAAGATAAAGAAAACAATTGGTATGATATACCTGATAATGTTGTAGGTCTTTTAGTTAACCCTATAACTGGTACTCCTATAAAAGATACTGATGAACGAAAAAAAGTTCTATATTATATAAAGGGAACAGAACCTACTTATGAAAGAAATTCATTAGATAATTTAATAAAGTCAAATTAAAAAATCACTATTTTCTTAGTGATTCTTTTATTTTTTCTATTAATTCATCTTCATTATCCGCAATAATAGGAAGGTTGTTAACTATTGCAAAGGATTTAGTAGCACCTATGCCACAAAAACTTTGGCATCCTATTTCTATTTCTGCATCTTTATCTATTTCTTTTAATTTTGGTAATAAGGTGTCTACATTAGTACCCTTACAAATATCACATATTGCGAACTTATTCATTGGGATTTCTCTCCATTTCTAAATAATCTCCTTGTTTTATTAAATGGGCATTAGCATCGTCTAGATCAATATGCAGTTCTAATTTATAATTATCAGCACTTTTTATTACAACATTGTCTAACACTCCGCCTTTTATACCAGGTACTCTTATTTTAACAACTTCATTATCTTTTAAATTATATTTGTCCAAATTTTCTTTGTTAACATGAATATGCCTTGCTGCAATTATACAACTTTCAATTGCTTCCGTATTACCATTGGGGCCAATTATTGTGACTGTTTCACTACCCTTTAAATCACCTGAATTTCTAACAGGAGGCTCGATCCCTAATATATATGAATCAGTTCTTGATATCTCAACTTGAGTATAATTTCTAAGAGGACCTATTACTCTTACGTTTTCTATTGTTCCTTTAGAACCCTTAATAGTAACCATTTCTTCGCATGAAAATTCTCCTGTTTGTGATAATTTTTTATATTCAGTTAAATTATTATCCCCAAACAAAATAATTAAATCTTCTTTTTTTAGATGTACATGACGAGCTGATATACCTGTTTGTATCTTCATTTTATCCCTCCTATACTAATAAATATTATATCATAAATGCCATTAATTTGAATACAATTTAATAGACTTAATGAAAGGAAGATTATTATGAACGATAGTTATTACCAAAATCCAACTTTTCCAGGGCAACCAATGCCTAGTGGTGCTCCTAATCAACAAACTGCACCTACACCAAGTTATAATGTACCTCCTATTACTGCTGAGCAATCATATATTGAAAACATCTTGAGGTTAAATAGAGGGAAATTAGCAACTTTCTATTATTCTTTTCCTGACTCAATTGAATGGAGAGATAAAGTTTTTGAAGGGGTAATCGAACAATCAGGTAGAGATCATATTGTAGTTAGTGATCCTAAAACAGGAAAATGGTATTTATTATTAATGATTTATTTAAATTATATTACTTTTGACGAAAAAATTAACTACAGTCCGACATTTGTACCACAAAATACTCAATAAGAAGGTTGAAGCCTTCTTATTATTTTGATATAATCTTATTAGAAAATATGAAGGTGATTATATGGTAGTATGTGTTTTAGGAATAGTTATTTTATTAACGTTAAAAGCATTATGGTTTGTGATTGTTTATAATAATTTTCAGGTTAACATTGTCGCAATTAATGAGGCTGAGGCTTCTATTGATTCTATTTTACGCAAACGCTTTGATTTATTAAATAAAGCAGTAGGAGTAATAAAAGGATATATTGGTCATGAAAAGGAAATATTAGAAGATGTAGTGAAATTAAGATCAAGAAAATTATCTAATATAGAATTAGATAAAGAATTAAATGAATCAATAAAACAATTTTATGAAATAGCTGATAGTTATAGTGAACTTAAAGGTAGTGATAATTTTTTAAAATTACTTGATTCAATAAACGATGTAGAAGAACAACTATCAGCATCTAGAAATTATTACAATTCTAAAATAGCTTCATATGATAAAAGAGTAAGAAAATTTCCCTCTAATATGGTAGCAAAATTGTTTAAATATAAAAATAAAGAATTCTTTGATTCAAATAAAAAAGAAAAAGATGTTGAGATTAAATTATAAAAGGGTTATCCCTTTTTTATTTTATTTCCCAATCTATTTCTTTAATATTATTATCTTTTAAAAATTTGTTTGTTTTAGAAAATGGTTTGCTACCAAAAAATCCTCTGTTGGCAGAAAAAGGCGAAGGATGTGAGGACTCTATTATGCAGTGGATTGGATTAGTAATAAATTGTTTCTTACTTCGCGCAAAACTACCCCACAATATAAAAACTATTGGCGTTTCTTTTTCATTTAATTTTTTTATTATCATATCTGTAAACAATTCCCACCCTATATTACGATGTGATGCAGGCATATCTTTCTTTACTGTTAAAACAGCATTTAATAATAATACTCCTTGTTTAGCCCAGCTTGTTAGATTACCATAATCAGGTTCATTTATGCTTAAATCATTTTTTAATTCTTTAAAAATATTTCTTAATGAAGGTGGTTTCCTTATCCCTTCCAAAACAGAAAAAGATAATCCATGAGCTTCTCCTAACCCATGATATGGGTCTTGTCCTAAAATTACTACCTTAACTGCGGTATAATCAGTATATTTAAAGGCGTTAAAAATATTATCAAAGTATGGATATATAATATCTTTTTTGTATTCTTCTTTAACGTTATTAATTGTCTTTTTAAAGTAATCTGTATCAAACTCTTCCTTTAATATAGTATCCCATGAATTACCAATCATATTTCCACCTACTTCAATTTAATTTTATCATATTTTTTATACTTATAAAAATGCCATTCTTCTACTACAATATCTTTTAATAAAATAAGTGCATATATATTAACAATAGCTAAAATCGCTACAATAATATCAACTAATTGCCATAATAATGATGAGGACATAATACTACTTACTAACAATAAGAGCGCAGTGATTGTCTTTAATAGGATAATATATATTTTTTTTTGCTTTTTTATTATAAATTTTAAATTAGCTTCCCCATAATAGTAACCTGCTATTATTGTTGAGAAAGCAAATAAAATAATAGTAATAACCAGTACTTGTTCACCAATGGTTCCAAAGTGATAACGCATGGCATTTTGTGTTATTTCAATACCATTAACATCAGAATGAATTAAATTGGTATAATTAGAAGTCAATATTATAAAAGCAGTTGCGGAACATACAATAAGGGTGGTAAAGTAAGTACCTAACATTTGGATTAATCCTTGTTTAGTAGGAGATTTAGTATTAGAAGTGGCTGCTGCGATAGCCCCAGTCCCTAATCCTGCTTCATTAGAAAATATACCTCTTTGTATTCCTATTATAATACTAGAAATTATACCCCAACCAAAAGCTTTAATATTAAATGCATCATAAATAATATTATATAGTAAATTGGGAATTTGATTTATATTTTTTATAATTATTATTAAAGAAAATAATAAATATATAATAGCCATTATAGGTACTAATTTACTAGTTACAGAAGCTATTGTCTTTATGCCTTTAAAAATTATAATTAGTGTAAGAAATGATATCATAAAACCAATAATAAGGGGATTCATTGATTTTACTTCTAATATTGACTTTGTTATGGTATTTGATTGAATAGTTAAAAATCCAAAAATATAAGATGAAATGACTAAAAAAGCATATAATTTAGCTAATCTTTTTTTATTTAACCCTTTTTCAATATAATGAGAAGGTCCTCCTTGATATACATCATTATCTTTCTTATGATATATTACCCCTAAAACTGCTTCAGAAAAAGAACTAGGGGCAGATATAAAAGCAGTCATCCATAACCAAAATAAAGAACCCACTCCTCCTTTATAAATTGCTAAAGCTACTCCCGCAAGAGATCCTACTCCTATTTTAGCCGCAAGGGACATAGCTAATGATTGATAGGGCGATATTCCTTTAGCTTTATTTTTAATAGTGAAGAAGCTTTTGAATATTGTCTTAAATCTAAATTGGATAAATTTCAAATGAAAAGAATAATATATACCACTATATATTATAAAGATAGAAGCTATTCCCCATAGCAATTTATTTAAATTTATTAACATAATTAGTCACCTTTATCAATTATAAAGGCATAGTTATGTCTTTTTATGTAAAAAAAAACTTACTTGTGATAAGTTTCGTTCTTCATTATTTTAAAACAACGATATAATTGTTCTAGGAAGATTATTCTAAATAGTTGATGAGGAAAGGTTAATTTGGAAAATGATATTATTTCATTACATATTTCTTTTAATTCATCACTTACCCCAGTTGAACCTCCTATAATAAAAGTTATATTACTATCACCATATAAAAATAAGTCTTCTATTTTTTTTGATAGTTCTTCTGAATCATATTGTTTACCATTTATGTCTAAAAGAATTAAATAATCTTTTTTATTAATTTTTTCCATTATCTTATTAGATTCTATTATTAAATTTTCTTTTTGATCAGGCATTTCTATTATTTTTAATTTAGTATAACTTTGTAATCTTTTTATATATTCTGTAGAGGCCTCTATTAAATATTCCTCTTTTAAATTACCTACACATATTATTTTTATCATAATTATACCTCTATTAATTCAGTCATCTCATCTTGTTTAGCGACTATTATCTTTTCTATATTTTTACTGTTTTTATTTAAAGTTTCAATAAGACATTCCTTGGCTTTTTTTTCAGTATTATTTTCTTCACTTAGATGACAAAGAGTAATAACTTTAGTATTGTTACCTACTAATTTTGATAAATAATATGAGCTATCTTCATTAGAAAGATGTCCATTAGAACCCCAGATTCTTTGTCTTACATGATATGGATATTTCCCTTTCATAAGCATTTCTATATCATGATTACTTTCAAATAAATAAGCCTTCTTATTTTCTAAGATGGGATAATATTTTTCATTTAAATAACCCGTATCAGTAATGTATACTATCTCATCATTAATGATAAACCCAATTGAATCATTTATATCATGAGACGTTTTTATAATATCAATTGTTAAGTCGTCTATTTTGTTTTTTTCTTCAAGATAAAATACATTATCGTCAATAATACTATCTTTTAAATTTTCCATCATTTTTTCTGTTATATATAAATTAGTTCTATATGCTTTAATAAAAGATTTTAATCCTTTAATATGATCACTATGTGTATGACTTATAAGAATAGCATTTATATCATTAGGATTTATTCCTAGTTCTTTTAATTTATTTTCAACATACTTTTTATTCATTCCTAAATCAATTAATATTTTTGTATTATTATGTTCGATATATGTAACATTACCTTTACTGCCACTAGCTAATACTGATATTTTCATTATTTTTCCACATCTTGTTTTTCATAATTTAAAAATGTACTAGTACTACCTTTAAATAACAATTCAACCGTCCCCGTAGGTCCTTTACGATGTTTTTCAATAATTAATTCAGTTACACTAACATTATCATCTTTTCTTGCTTCTTTATTGTAATAATCATCACGATATAAGAATGCTACTATATCAGCATCTTGTTCAATTGATCCAGATTCACGAAGATCACTCATTAATGGCCTTTTATTTTCTCTGCTTTCTACACCCCTTGAAAGTTGAGCTAATGCTATAACAGGTACATCTAATTCCATAGCCATTGTCTTAAGTGCTCTTGATATTTCTGATACTTCTTGTTGTCTATTACCTGCATATTTAGGAGGGGCTTGAATTAATTGAAGGTAGTCAACAACTACTAATCCTAAACCATCATCAGAACTAGCTAATCTTCTACACTTAGCCCTTATTTCACCAACAGTTATACCTGCAGTGTCATCAATATATATTCTTGTATCAGCAAGTTGGCTAATAGCTTCATTAACTCTCTTCCAATCATTATTATACAGTTTCCCTGTCATTAATTTATGTCTTTCAATTTGGCCTAAGGAACTTATTAATACAGTAGCGAGTTGTTCTGCTCCCATTTCTAAAGTAAATACAGCAACTGTTTTGTTAGTATTAATTGCCACAAAACTAGCAATATTAAGAGCAAAGGTGGTCTTACCCATACCAGGACGACCAGCAAAGACAATAAGCTCATTTTCATGGAAACCGGTAGTTATTTTATCTAAACTATGGAATCCAGAAGGTATTCCTGTTATTTCTCCTCCTGATTCTGATAATTTTTCTAAATCAGCTTGCGTTTTAAATAATACTTCTTGAATCTTTCTAAATTCAGTAGTTCTTCTGTTTCTTATAACATTTAATATTTTTCTTTCTGACTCATCTAATATTTCATTAACATTACCATCTTCTCCGTATCCTAAAGAAACAATATCAGTAGCTGTTTCTATTAAATTTCTCAGTAATGCATTTTCAATAACAATTTGGATATATGAATCAATATTAGCTGCTGTTGGAACAGAATTAACAACCTCTGTCAAATATTCTACTCCGCCTATTTCTTTTAATAATTTTCTTTTTTCTAACTCAGCAGTAACTGTTGTTAAATCAATGGGTGTTTTCCTATTAGCCAAATCACTAATAACATCAAATATTTTAGTATGAGCATCTAAATAAAAATTTTCTGGGGCAAGAGATTCAATTGCTTTTTGTAGCGCATAACTACTTAAAAACATAGCTCCTAGAACTGATTGTTCTGCTTCTACATTATGCGGTAGAGTTTTATTCATAAGTACCACCTCATCCTTTAATAACTTTTATAATAATTTCAGCAATTACTTCTTTATGTAATTCTATTTTAACATAATGATTTCCTAATGTTATAATAGGATGCTCTGTTATTATTTTATTTCTATCTATTTTATAATTTCTTTTTAATAACTCATCGTGTATTTGTTTACTAGAGACACTTCCAAATAATTTATCTTTGTCCCCTACCTTTACTTTTAATTCTATTACTTCTTTTTCTAGTTTGGTTTTTATTGCTTTCATTTTAGTTATCATCTTTTTTTCTGTCATTATTTGTAGTTCTTTTTTTCTTTTTAGGGAGTCAACATTTTCTTTACTTGCTTTTATAGCTAGTTTAGTTTTTATTAAGTAATTTTGGGCATATCCATCACTAACTTCTTTTATTTCTCCCTCTTTACCTTGATTTCTAACATTTTTAATAAATATAACTTTCATATAAAAGCCCCCATTCTTTTCTGTAGGTTTATTATACTATAGATTTTATTATTTGTCATATAAAAAAGACACTGTTATAGTATCTTATTTAACAAATGGTATTAAAGCAATGTGGCGTGCTCTTTTTATTTCTCTAGCTATTTCTCTTTGATGTTTAGCACATGTTCCAGTAACTCTTCTAGGTAAAATTTTACATTTTTCATTAATATAAGATTTTAATGAATTTATATCTTTATAATTAATGGATTTACCTGAACATAATTTACATACTTTTCTCTTTTTTCTAAATTCTGCCACTTTGACACTTCCTTTCTAAAATGGTAAGTCGTCATCATTTATTTCTATATTAGAACCAAAATCGGCAAATGGATCTTCTTCAACATTAGTTGTTTTAGGTTCTTCTTTTTTAAAATCAAAATTGTTATTAGCCTTACCTCTATTTTGGGATTGTGCTTTTGTTTCTAAAAATTGTACTGAGTCCGCAACAACTTCTGTCACATATCTCTTAGAACCATCTTGAGCATCATAACTTCTAGTTTGAATTCTTCCTTCTACTGAAACAAGACTTCCTTGATTTAAATAATTTTTTACATTTTCTGCTTGTTTTCGCCATACAACTATATTTATAAAGTCAGCTTCTCTTTCACCACTTTGATTTGTGTATGTTCTATTAATAGCAACAGTGAAAGTTGCGACTGGAATATTAGATCCGGTATAACGAAGTTCTGGGTCTCTAGTTAAACGTCCGACTAAACATGCTTTATTCATAGTTATCCCTCTTTCATTAATTATCTGACTTAATAATTAAATGACGTATAATATTTTCATTTATTCTTATTAATCTATCTATTTCTTTAATAGCATCTACAGATGATTCTATTTGATATAAATAATAATATCCAGTTTTATGTTTATTAATCATGTATGCTAATTCTTTTTGGCCTAACACTTTTGTTTCTAGTAATTTTGCTTCTTGTTTTTTAAGAATATCATTAAACTTTTTATCTTCTTCCTTAATGATTTCTTCTTCAAGATCAGGCCTTACAATAAACATAATTTCATATTTGTTCATTTTTACACCTCCTTATGGTCTTATGGCTTCATATGAAGCAAGGAGTAAATTTCTTACTCGCTTTTTCATTATAACAAACTTACTTTATGATGTAAACAAAAATTATACATTAAATCTAAAATGACAAACATCACCATCTTGCATAATATAGTCTTTTCCTTCAATTCTCATCTTACCATTATCTTTTGCTTCTTTTTCATTTTTATATTTTATTAATTCATCATAACTAATAACTTCAGCTTTTATAAAACCTCTTTCAAAATCACTATGAATTATTCCAGCACATTTTGGAGCCTTCATGCCTTTTTTATATGTCCAAGCCTTTACTTCTGTATCTCCCGCAGTAAAAAATGTTTTTAATCCTAACAATTCATATGATTTTCTTATTAATAAATCTAAGCCACTTTCTTCAATGCCTAAATCTTTTAAGAATAGGTCTTTGTCTTCTTCATTAAGTTCACTTAATTCTTCTTCTATCTTAGCACATATTTTTACTAATTGGGCTCTCTCCTTTTCAGCATATTGCTTTACTTTTATTACATATTCATTATCATCTATTATATTCTGTTCTTTTATATTAGACATATATATTAATGGCTTCATAGTTAATAAATTATATGATCTAATTATATTTTTTTCATCTTCATCCAAATCTAATAGTCTACTTGCGATATTATTCTCTAAGGCATTTTTTATTTTTAATACTGTATTATATTCTATAATCATATTCTTATCTTTAGTAGTTTCGGCTTTCTTTTTTATTCGTTCTATTCTAGCTTCCAAAACTTCTAAATCAGCAAAAATTAATTCTAAATTTATAGTTTCAATATCTCTAATTGGGTCTACTTTCCCTTCAACATGGATAATATTTTCATCATCAAAACATCTTACCACTTCACATATAGCATCAACTTCCCTAATATGTGACAAAAATTTATTACCTAATCCCTCGCCTGTACTAGCTCCTTTTACTAATCCTGCAATATCAATAAATTCAAAAGAAGTTGGAGTTAATTTTTCTGGTAGATACATGTTTTCTAATTTTTCTAACCTTTTATCAGGTACAATTACTATACCAATATTTGGATCAATAGTGGCAAAAGGATAGTTAGCCGCAAGAATTCTTTTCTTAGTAATAGCGTTAAATAAAGTGGATTTCCCTACATTAGGCATACCTATTATTCCTACCCTTAAACTCATGATATCACTTCCTTATATTGTAGGATAAACTTCTGGACCGATTGGTAGTCCAATTATATACCACCCTATTATTAATGCAATCCATATTAATCCTAATATTAAAGAATAAGGAAGCATTAAAGAAATAGATTTTTTTATTGTTGTAACAGAATTCGTTTTATTATATTTATAGATAAGAACTAAAAAGATAATAAAATATGGTAGAAAGATAGTTAGAGGCTTAGTAATAGAATCGCCGGCTCTAAATATTAATTGAGTAAACTCCGGAGATAAATTTGCCTGCATAAACATAGGAATAAATATCGGTGCCATAATACTCCATTTTAGCGTTGTAGAATTTACTAGTAAGTTTACTATCATTGTTATTAATAATAGTAATAAAATCAAGGGAACACCTGTAAAACTTAAATTTTTTACTAATTTTGTTATTCCTGCCACCAATATCGTTCCTAAATTTGTATAATTTAGATATGCGATAAGTTGGGAAGCAAAGAAAATAAATACAATATAAATTCCTATTTTATCTAAAGCAGAAGTCATAATATTGGCAACATCTTTATCGTTTTTTATTTTTTTAGTACCGATTCCATAACTTATTCCTCCTACGAGGAAAATTAATGAAATAATAAAAATTATTCCTGATGAAAAATATGAATTGTATCCAAATAATTTATTGACATATGTTATTTCTGTATTATCTAATAATAATCCTGAAGCAGGTAATCCAGGAATAATCATATATAAAAATATTAAGCCCAGAACAATAGTGGCAATTCTTGCATATCTTAATCCCTTTTTCTCAGTATTTGTTATTTCTATTTTCTTAAAATCTTCGTTATCCTTATATTTTCCTAATTTAGGAACTATTATTTTTTCTGTTATAAGCATACCTATAAAGCTCATAATTATAGTGGCAATTATCATAAAATACCAATTGCCTGCCATAGTGGCTTCATACCCAGAATCTATAATATTAGCAGCATTAGTTGTATATGTTGATAATATTTGATCTGTTGGTCCAATAAAAAAATTGATTCCATACCCAATTGTAACCCCCGCAAAACCTGTTACAATACCAGCAATAGGATGTCGCCCATTTATTAAAAATAATAAGGCAGCTAAAGGTAATAATATAACATACCCTACCTCTGTTGCAAGTGATGTACATATTCCTAGAAATATAATTAAAAAAGTAATATATTGATAGGGAATTCTTTTTACAATTTTCGTTAACAAGGTTTTTAGATATCCACTTTTTTCCGCGACACCTATTCCTAACAAAGCTAATAATGTCATGCTTAAAGGAGTAAAATTAACGAAGTTTTTTAAAGCATTCCCTATAATATAACGAAAACCATCAAAAGATAAAAGAGAATTGACTGTCACTAATGTTGGTTCTACTTTTCCACTTAATGGGTTAATTTCGTTATAGGTAATACTAAGATTAAAAAGCTCAGCAATACCACTTAATAATACAATAAGCATTGATATTAATATGAAAATAATTGTAGGATGTATTTTTATTTTTCTTTTCTCTTCAAAGACAAGTTCTTCTTTTCCTTCGTTATTCATATTATACCTCCTTAAAAGGTTACTACCTTCTTTATCTTTTTACTAAATTCTTGGCGTGAAATCATTATGATTCTTTCACATTTGAGACATTTTATTTTAATATCTACTCCTAATCTTAAAACAATCCATTTATTATTTCCGCAAGGATGTATCTTTTTCATCTCAACAATTGAATTTAATTTGTATTCTTTATTTATCATTTTTACCACTTTTTAATAATGGAAAGGGAAATGTGGTTTTTATTTTCTCTTTTTTAAACTTTTCTCTTATTAATCTTGCTATTTTCCTTTTGGCAGAAAATTGTTCTCCCTTTTTTGTTTTAGTAGTTAATCTAATAGTTATGGTAGTAGCAGAAAATTCTTCGATTCCTAATACTACTATTTCCCCTACCAACTCTTTCATTTCTTTTTTTAATTTAGGTGTATAGTCATTTAAAAGAGAAATCACTTCTTCTATATTTTCATCATGACTTACTGGTATATCAATATAAATAGTAGGATTTTCTAAACTGGAATTTATTATTTCTGTTACCGAACCATTAGAAATAAACTTTATTTCTCCTAACCAGTTTTTTAATTTTATAGTTTTTAATCCTATTTCTTGAACAATACCTTTAAAACCATTTATTTCAACTAAATCTCCTACATTCATTTGATCCTCAATTATAAAAAATAATCCAGCGATCACATCTTTAATTAGACTTTGCGCTCCAAAACCAACAGCTATTCCAACTAATCCAGCTGATGCCAATAAAGCGTTTGTATTAACGCCAAAAGAGCTTAAAATTCCGATAATTACAATAATCCATATAACATATTTAGATACGCTTTGTAATAACTTAATAACTGTTTCTCCTTGATTGTCATTTTCTTTCCCTGGTCTTTTATACTTTATTTCTATTGTTTTCCTTATAATACGTTGTATCAGAGGGGTTGCTACTATCCCTACTCCCAAATATATGGCTGCATGGCATAAGGAAGTGATAGATACAACATCTAGTATTTTATCCATTATTAATCCTCCTTTATGTGATATCATTAGATTTATTATATATTAGCATTTATTATTTCAATAATTCTATTTAAATCATTGATAGAAACAAATGATATTTCTATTTTGTTTTCTTTTATTTTCACTTTTGTTCCTAATTTTTCTTCTAAAGCCTCTTCTATATACTTGTATTCATTTGGTCTATTTGTTTTTCTTTTAACTATAGCAACTTTTCGTTTAAATACATTATTGTTGCTTTTATCCTCTAGTTCTCTTACACTAAGCCTATTGTTGATTACATTATTTGCTAAAGAAATAACTTGTTCTTCATCTTCGATTTTACTCAATACTCTAGCATGCCCCATAGATATTTTATTATATAACACCATTTCTTGAACTTCTTTAGGAAGCCGAAGCAATCCTAAAATATTAGTGATGTGAGATCTGCTTTTACCAATTTTTTTAGCTAAAGCATCTTGAGTTATATCTAGTTTATTTATTAAGTTTTCATAAGCCTTGGCTTCTTCAATTGCATTTAAATTTTCTCTTTGAAGATTTTCTAATAAAGCTATTTCCATCATTTGTTCATCTGTAAAATCTCTAATGATGGCTGGTATTGTTTCTAATCCTGCCATTTTACTAGCTTTTACTCTTCTTTCTCCGGCAATTATTTCATAACCCTTAATTGTTTTTTTAATAATTATTGGTTGAAAAACACCGTGTTCAATAATAGAATCTCTTAATTCCATTAATGCTGATTCATCAAATTTTTTTCTTGGTTGATAGGGGTTGCTTCTTAACATATCAATCCTTATATTTACAATCTCCTCTTGAGAAGCATTTCCTACTATTTCCTTTTCTAATTGATCTATATCTAGTGCTTCAGAAGAAAATAATTGTTCTAAACCCTTGCCTAAAGCTTTTCTTTTAGTTTCCATTTCTTTCAACCACTTCCTTTGCTAACATTACATATGCTTCTGCGCCTTTACTCTTAGGATCATATTCTATTATTGGTTTACCATGAGATGGAGCTTCAGCTAATCTTATTAATCGTGGAATAATTGTATTATATACTCTTTCTTTAAAATAACTTCTTATATCTTCAATTACTTCCAATCCTAAATTGGTTCTAGGATCTAGCATTGTTAGTAATACTCCTTCAATATCTAACTCAGGATTTAATCTTTTTTGAGCTAACATTATAGTATTAAGTAGTTGCATTATTCCTTCTAATGCAAAAAACTCGCACTGAACAGGAATAATAACCGAATCAGCTGCGGTTAAAGCATTTGTGGTTAATATTCCTAAAGAAGGAGGACAATCTATTATAATGAAATCAAATTCATCTTTTATCTCAGTTATTTTTGTTCTTAATTGATTCCCTTTTTCAAATCCGGGTGTATTTTTACTTTTATCTAATAATTCAATATCAATACCAGCTAAATTTATAGTAGCAGGTAAAACATATAAATTTTTAAATTTAGTTTTTACGACAACATCTTTTATACTTGCTTCTTCTATTAAAACATCGTATATACTGTGCCTAATATCTCCTTTGTTTATTCCTACTCCAGTAGAAGCATTACCTTGGGGGTCTAAGTCTATTAGTAATACTTTTTTATTTAGATAACCTAATGATGATGATAAATTGATGCTTGTGGTAGTTTTACCTACTCCGCCCTTTTGATTAACTAAAGCTATTATTTTCCCCACGACTTCACCTTCTTCATTATTTTGTCTGATATATCTATTTTAACAAAAAACAAACCATTTTAAAATGATTTTATTAAAAAAGCAGATACTTTAGTATCTACTTTATTCTTTTTTCTTATCTATTTTAATAATAACTTGATACATATCTTCAAAATCAAATTCTTCTGAATCGACTTTAAAGCCGTATTTTTCAATCGTTTCTATAGATTTTCTAACTGTGTTAATAGCTGTCCTTAAATCTCCGGTTACATATGTTTGTGTTACCGGTTCATTTATTTCCTCCGGCGCTGCTGGTGCCACTGGTGTTGGTTCTAGTGGACTTTGTGGAACATTATCGTTTGCTGGCAGCCCTCTTTCTTCTTTATATTCTTTAATTAATGATTCAAAATTTGGTTGTGGTTGAGATGTTTGAGAAACATCAATTACTTCTTGATTTTCTATTGGTTGTTCAGCAAATTGATTATCTGGAACCATTTGTTCGTCAACTGATGTAGTTGGAGGTGCTTCAGCTGTTGTCTCATTTATTTCTTCTTCTGGTTTTAATAACATATCAAAATTAGGTTTTTCATTATCAACATTTATGTCTTGTGCATCTTCTTTTAATTTTTCAACATTAATTTCATTTAATTCATTATTGGGCTGACTTGGTTCTGGACTTATATTGATAGGTTCCGGTCTATTTGCTACTGCAGAAATGTCATCTGTAGGTGTTGTTGATTCATTTTCAATAACAGGTGTAGAAGTACCCAAATTTGGTCCTGGCGGACTTTGTGGAACATTTAATGCCTCTTCTTGTGTCTCGCCTTGTATTATTTTGGGTTCCCCTCCTGGGTCTTCTCCTTCATCTAATGTTTCATCAGATGCTATCCCTGTTTTTTTAGTAATTTCATCATCTAATTGCCTTACGGTCATTCGTTGATTAATTATTTTTTCTAGCATTTCATTTTGCTCTTGTTTATTATTTATTTTTAATAATGATCTGGCGTGTCTTTCAGATATTTTTCTATCTAATAAGGCATCTTGAACTTCATCAGAAAGATTAAGCAATCTTATTTTATTTGCTACTGTTGGTTGAGCAACTCCTAATTTTTTAGCTAAATCATCTTGAGTTGCACCTCCCATATTTAGTAATTTATTATATGAACGCGCTTCTTCTATTGGTGTTAAATTTTGTCTTTGTATATTTTCTACCAAAGCAACTTCAGCGCTTTCTTCATCATCAAGATCCTTTAAAACAACAGGAATTTTAGTCACCCCTGCTATAACAGATGCTTTATATCTTCTTTCTCCTGCTATTATTTCATATTTATTTCCAAGTCTTCTCACTACTAATGGTTGAATTAAACCATATCTTTTAATTGATTCTGCTAGATCATTTAAAGCGTCTTTATCAAATTTTTCCCTAGGTTGAAACCTATTAGGGAGAATATCGTTAATAGGCACCTCAAAAACTTCTTGATTCATTATAGCAACCCCTTCCTACTTTTCATCTATTATAATATTAACACTTTTTATGGGTGTTTTACAATGGTTTTTTCTTAATTTTTGAAAAATTACGCGGATATTCTTTATCAGTTTGCTTCTCTTTTATCATTTTCAAAAGAGTTCGTTTGCTTTTTTCAAATGGAAGCTCAAAAATATCTATTTTTGCAATTGAACAATCTAATTTTACTAAAGCATTAGTTGCTTGTAATAATTCTTTCTCAATAGTTCCTTTCATAGCTAAAAAATAACCGTTTATTTTTACTAAAGGAATGCACAATTCTAATAATATATTTAGAGGAGCAACTGCCCTAGCTGTTACAATATCATATTTTTCTCTGTTTTTTAGGGCATAAATTTCTACTCTTTCATGAATTGCTTTTATATCGACTAATTTTAATTCTTTAATAACCTTGTTTAAAAAATTAATTCTTTTTTCTAATGCATCTAGTATTATTATATTTAAATTAGGGAAAAATATCTTTAATACTATTGAAGGAAAGCCTGCTCCACTCCCTACATCACATAATGTTATATTATTATTTAAATTATATACTCTAAATAATGTTAAACTATCATAAAAATGTTTTAGATATACTTCTTTTTTATCTATTATATTAGTTAAATTGAACTTTTTATTATATTCTACTAATAACTTATAATAATTTTCTAATTTTAACATCTCTTCATTAGTGACTTCTATTTTTAATTTTTTTAATTCATTAATAAATTGTTGTTCATTCATTTTTACCACCTGTTTTTTTTAGATATATCATAAGAATAGATATATCTGCGGGATTAACCCCACTTATACGAGATGCTTGTCCAATAGATGAGGGTTTTATTTCTTTTAATTTTTGTTTTGCTTCATTAGCAAGGTTGTGTATATTATCATAATTAATATCTAAAGGTATTTTTTTACTTTCTAATTCTAACATTTTTTCTACTTCTTTTTGTGCTTTTTTTATGTATCCTTCATATTTAATATTTATTTCTATCTGATCAAGAATATCTTTGTCAACCTCTATTTTTAATAGTTCCTTTATATGTTCACCTATTATTTCTGGTCTTTTTAATAAATCTATTAGATATATTCCGTCTTTTAAAGGTGAACTTTCTATTGATTCTAAAAATTCATTATTCTCTTGGTTAGGGGTTATCTTAGTGCTTGATAAAAGCGTAATCAATTCATTTGTTTTCTTTTTCTTTTTTAAAAATCTATTGTAAATTTTATCATTTATTAACTCTACCTTATGCCCATATTCTCTTAATCTTAAATCAGCATTGTCATGTCTTAATAATAACCGGTGCTCAGCTCTTGATGTAAGTAAGCGATAAGGTTCTTTAGTACCTTTAGTAACTAAATCATCTATTAAAACGCCTACATAAGCTTCGTTTCTTTTTAAGATTAATGGTTGTTTATTCTCTAATTTTAAGGATGCATTAATCCCGGCCATTAATCCTTGGCATGCTGCCTCTTCATAACCACTAGTACCATTTATTTGCCCTGCAGTATAAAGATTTTCTATTATTTTAGTTTCTAAACTGGGCCATATTTGAGTGGGATATATTGCATCATACTCAATAGCATAAGCATATTTTAATATTTTTACATTTTCTAACCCTGGAAGACTATGAACCATTTCATCTTGTATTTCATGAGGCATACTAGTAGAAAATCCTTGTAAATAAATATCATTATAGTATTTACTTTCTGGTTCTAGGAATAATTGATGTCTTTCTTTATTAGCAAATCTAACCACTTTATCTTCAATAGAAGGACAATATCGGGGCCCTATACCTTCAATATCATCTCTTCCTCCATAAATGCTTGACTTATTTAAATTTTTTTTAATGATGTCATGAGTCTTTTGGTTAGTATATATTAAGTAGCAAGGTTCTTGATACTTAGGATTATAGGTCGGTTCCCCTTCAATACTAAAAGCCCATTGTTCAGAGTCTCCTAATTGAACGGTGGTCTTAGAAAAATCAATAGTTAGTTTATCAAGTCTTTGGGGAGTTCCCGTTTTTAATCTTAGTATTTTAAAACCATATCTTTTTAAGTTATCACTTAAATTTTCTGATGGCTTTTGATTATTAGGTCCTTTTCTTGTTCTTGTGCTTCCCACAATTATATCAGCCTTCATATATGTGCCTGTTGTAAGAATTACTATTTGGCTATATATCTTCTTCCCTGATTCTAATACTACCCCTTTTACTTTTTTATCTTCTATAATTAAGTCGTCTACCATATCCTCTAATAAATCTAAATTGCTTTGTTTTTTTAATGTTTTTAACATCTCTTTAGGATATGTTATTTTATCAGCTTGAGCTCTAAGAGCTCTTACAGCAGGTCCTTTTTTAGTATTTAGCATCTTCATTTGAATTTGTGCTTTATCAGTGTTTTTTGCCATTTCTCCACCTAAAGCATCTATTTCTCT
>Ga0265293_10001979_pt1 | contig 42986 bp, 55 predicted proteins | sample Munlanlewell138R_FD_192505 | JGI IMG/M metagenome (GOLD analysis project Ga0265293, IMG submission 192505) | Leachate microbial communities from a municipal landfill in Southern Ontario, Canada - Leachate well 138R | ecosystem: Engineered > Solid waste > Landfill > Unclassified | place: Canada...
GGACTATTGCCTGTTTGATTTTTAAAAACTACCTTAGCCATTGTTGGTTTTTTGTGCAACTCTAAGATAATTATTTTGGAGAAAAAATACAACAAAAAAAGCTGTCCGACTTTTCGGACAGCTTCTTGTTGGTCTACTAGGACTCGAACCTAGAACGACTGAACCAAAATCAGCTGTGTTACCATTACACCATAGACCAATGATGTTGTTTTTCGTAAGAATTTTTTGTTGGTCTACTAGGACTCGAACCTAGAACGACTGAACCAAAATCAGCTGTGTTACCATTACACCATAGACCAATAAACCAACAATATTTAGAGCTATTGCTTGATTATTGCGAGTGCAAATCTAATATAAAAAATGGATAAAACAAGTGTTTTTGAGAGATTTTTTTATAGAAAACAGAAGGATGTGTTTGTGATTGGCCTTACTTCCTGATAAGCTGTTGATTATGAATACTAGACGTGTTTTGTCGATTTGTTTTAAAAATAAACAAGCGAAATGATGTTGTATGATGTGTTTGTTCTTGTGTTTTTCAGCTTTAGCGAGTTTTTTATAAATATAAACAAAAAGTTATTGAATTATTTTTTATAAAATAATTTACTTTGTGTTAATAATGTAAATTAAATTTGGTATATTTAAACCAAAAATATTTTTATTATGAGAGCACATTATTTATTAGTACCTCTGGCGATGCTGGTTTTTGGCTGTAATCAGAGTGGTGAAACAACGGAGAGAGAACGTACTGAAACTAAAAAAGCAAAGAAGACGGTAGCGGTTCCTGAGTTTGTGGAACGACAATATAATTGTATCGACTACCAAGTAAAAGCATTCAGTATTGGTTTAGAGCGCTTGGAAAACGAGAATATTAAAACTTATCTACGTGATAATTTACCAATGTTAGAAAACCTTCGTTCAGATTTTCAGACCACTGCAACAAATAACGGTATGAAAATTGAAGAAAATTCGAAAGTCAATGAAAATGAGTTGTACAAGTTGACTGTTGCAGATGCCAAAGATTTTGATAAAGTTTTTATACTGTATTACAAAGATTTTCTTAAAAATTCTATTGAACAATTATCTGAAGTTGAAGTTTCAAATCCAGATTTCGCACCTTTAAAAGATAAATACGGTCACATTTTATATGAACAGAAATTGTTTTTTGACGTACTTTGATTAATTTGAAGATTCGACAAAGTCAAGTATGGATTCGATAACTTTTTCGTCTCCAAGAATTTTCCTATGTCCTAATTTATGTGTGATAAGTAGTTGGCTACAAGCTAATTTTTTATGAATTTGTTCAGCAGCTTGTACTGGAACTTCCAGGTCATCATGATCATGAACAATTAGAACAGGGATATCAACACTTTTGGCGTGGGTTTCAACATCGTAATCACTCATTTTTTCGTTGTATTTTCTCTCAAATAGCTTGGTGAACATTGAAGCGCTATTTGTTTTCATTCCTATATTTTTCAAAAATGAAATCACTATGTCTTCAGTTTTATTTCCACTACCAATAATAATTGCTTTGCGAGCTTTTAAACCCCGCCCTAAACTATTAATCACCGACATGCCTCCTAAAGAATGTCCGATAATTACATCAAATACTCCATATTTTTTTTCCATTTCAAAAATAGCTTCAATAAAGTCTTTCATATTGGTTGTTGTTTTTGGACTTTTTCCGTGCCCTGGACCATCAAAACTAATTATAGTGTAGTTTAACTCTTTAAAAGCTTTCGCAATTGAAACTAATTGTGTACCTCGACCACTCCAGCCATGGACTAGTAAAACTTTTTTGGAACCGTGGACATTTTCGTAAACCACAATTTCCTTTTGACATTGAGGGAGTTTGAAATTTGTTTTTTGAGAAACGTCAAACATTTTTTGTTCACGTTTTGGAAGTTTGAAACGAATGGGAGTTTCGAAAAGTCTCAACGCAAACCTAATCGCTAACTTTAAGTGAAGTTTAGATAAAATTTTCGAGGTGTTTTTTATGTATTTTGGTATTTCTAAGTTTTTGGCCGATTTATTTTTCATTTTTTATTTAATTTTACTGACAAATTTAATTGAATATTTTCTTATCTTTAAAAAAGTAATTTAGAATAAAAAATAAAGTTATGAAAAAAGCAATCGTAGTGTGTGCAGCAGCTGCCATGATTTTGTCTTGCGCCACCAATCCGTTTACAGGGAAAAAGACTATGGCTTTTGTACCAGATAGCTCGTTGTTTGCTTCCTCTTTTCAACAATACTCAGAGTTTTTAAAGGAACATAAAGTGGTCACGGGAACATCGGACGCACAAATGGTTCAAAGAGTTGGTGGAAAGATTCGTAAAGCTGCAGAAAAGTGGTTGAGCGCTCATGGCCATTCCAATTATTTGAACGATTATAAATGGGAATACAAGTTGGTACAAGACGATGCAGTGAATGCATGGTGTATGCCAGGAGGAAAAATTGTGGTTTATACTGGTTTGCTCAAAGTTTCAGGAAACGAAGCTGGTTTAGCAACAGTAATGGGACATGAAGTTGCTCATGCTTTAGCAAATCACGGACAACAAAGGATGAGTGCGTCTTTATTACAACAATTAGGAGCAGTAGGTTTGAATGAAGCTACAGGAAAAAGCAGTGAAGGAACCCGCCAATTAGCAATGATGGCTTATGGAGCAGGGAGCAACGTAGTTGGAATGATGCCTTTTAGTAGAAAACATGAATCGGAAGCAGATCGAATTGGTCTTACACTGATGGCTCTAGCAGGCTATAATCCAAGTGAGGCGTTGTCTTTTTGGAAACGAATGTCGTCTCAAGGTGGAAATTCAGTTCCTGAGATTTTGAGCACGCACCCGAGTGATGCTACACGTATCTCTAATATTCAAAAGCTCATTCCAGAAGCCAAAGCTGAAGCAGCAAAATTCGGTATAAAATATTAATCTAATCAACACAAAGCAGTCAAAAAAATGGCTGCTTTTATCATTTCATGGATACATTTAAAAAAGGAGATAAACGAATTCTTAATGCTTGGGCATTTTACGATTGGGCAAACTCGGTTTACGCATTGGTAATAACTTCTACTATTTTTCCGCTGTACTACGGTGCGCTTTTCCGCATAGAAGGAAAAACTTCTGCTCACTTTTTTGGTATGGACACTCCAAGTGAATCTATAATAAGTTACGTGACTGCCATCGGTTTTTTGATTATTTCTGTTATTTCACCAATTCTTTCTGGAGTTGCTGATTATTTAGGGAGTAAAAAAACTTTTTTAAAACTTTTTTGCTGGATTGGGTCTTTTTCTTGCATGTTGTTGTATTTTTTTGATCTTGAAAATCTCTATTTAAGTCTGTTTGTTTACATGATGGCGCTAATTGGTTTTTGGGGTAGTTTGGTTTTTTATAATTCCTATCTTCCCAAAATAGCTTTTAAAGACCAACAAGACGCAGTCTCGGCAAAAGGCTTTTCTTTTGGATACATAGGATCGGTTATCTTGTTGATTATTAATTTGATACTTATCATGAAGAGTCATTGGTTTGGATTCGAAAATCAGTTAGAACCCATGAAAATCTCTTTTCTTCTGGTTGGTATTTGGTGGTTGGTATTTGGTCATGTATCCTATAGCAAGTTGCCGAGTTTTAGAAACGAAAAGAAAATAAAGAAAGATGTTTTTTCATACGGAATAAATGAATTGAAACGCATATATAAAGAAATTCAAAACTATCCAGTACTTAAAGGATATCTGGGTGCTTTTTTTGTTTATAGTATGGCGGTTCAGACCGTAATGATTATTGCAGCTTATTTTGGTGAAAAGGAAGTAAATTGGGGTTCAGATGAACAAAGGCAAGTGGGTTTAATTGTTAGTATCTTATTAATTCAGCTAATTGCGGTTGTGGGGGCCATTTTGACTTCCAAATTGTCTGCGAGAATTGGAAATATAAAAGCTTTGATAGTTATCAATATTATTTGGGTATTTATCTGTATCGCAGCCTATTTTATAGTAGAACCATTAGAGTTTTATATAGTGGCATCTTTTGTAGGATTGGTTATGGGTGGTATTCAATCTTTATCACGTTCAACCTATTCTAAGTTGTTGCCAGTAAATACCAAAGAAACAACTTCCTTTTTCAGCTTTTATGATGTTACTGAGAAAATAGGCATCGTAATCGGTATGGTTACCTATGGTGTAATTGCTCAAATAACCGGAAAAATGCAAAATTCTGTTTTGTTTTTAGTTGTTTTCTTTATTTTAGGCATTGTTTTATTAGCTAAAACACTAGGAAAACAAGCTAAAAGTTAAATTTGAGATTATTTTGACGAAAATTTTCGTATGTAAAAAAAATAATTTTATATTTGGATAAATTTAACAACCTTACAAATTCGTATGAGAAAATTAAAATATATTTTAGCAACGGCGGTTTTAGCAGCTGGTTTAGTTTCTTGTGAAACGGAAGCGATTGATGAAAAAGTGTTGGACGGAGATATTCCAGGGAAACCTATTTTACGTTTCGACATGAATAACGGCCAAACTATAGTAACCGACAAGGTTAATGTATCATGGGAGGGAGGAAATACACTTACAATTGCGGCTAAACTTTCCATATTGAATTTGGAAAATCATAATATGGAGAATAATCCTGAAAAATATTTAGCAGCAAATTTATTTATTACCTACAATATGCTAGTTCAAGGACATTTTCCTGCTAGACTTTCAATTGAAAACTTAAGTAGTAATTATAGTACTGCAACTATGAGTATACAATATGTGGTAGACAACGATGGAGCTATAACTAGAGAATGGGTTAATTATAGTACTTGGTATGCGTCTGAAAGTCAAGAAGTTGGTTTTTCAAACATTAATCATATTAATATAAGTGATACGAATCCAGATGCTCGTTATATTAACGGAAATTTTGAATTCATTGTTTATCCTGATCCAGAGAACGAGTCTGGAAAGATTCAACCACTTAGACTTTCTAATGGTAACTATAATTACGTAAAATATTAGTATATAATATAATAACTGATTTCAAAGTGTTGTTTTTCAATTGAAAAACAACACTTTTTTTATTTTAATGGATTTCAGCACTAAGACCAGCTTCTAAAAGTCCAGTGCACATAGGGATCAGCTCTTTAAACGAACCTGTTTTAACGTCGCATTTTCCTTTGTAATGTACGATAAATGCACATTGTTCTGCTTGGATTGGATCATGCCCACATACATCAACTAAGGTGTCAATTACATGATCAAAAGTATTTACATCATCATTATAAAGTACGATGACATTTTGATTGCCTAAAAGTTCGTCAATTTTTACTTCTTCTAAAACTTTTTCTTTTGTACTCATTTTTTTGTCATTTTTATTGCTGCCCAATTGTTTCGCTCTAATTGAGTGTCTAAAAATAATTCATATTTATTTGCTTCAGCTACAATGGCTTCAATATCTTCGGTATAAAAACCACTGAATAAGATACTAGCGCCCGATTTCATTGCTTCTGCATAAGCTTTCATATCATCAAGTAAAATATTTCTATTGATATTAGCGATGATTAAATCGTAATGATCTTTTTTGTCTATTAGTAAAGATGCATCACCTTCAAAAACAGAAATATTATCTATTTCATTACGTTCTGCATTCTCAATGGAATTTAAGTAACACCAGTTGTCAATATCAATCGCATCAACATGTTTTGCGCCTTTCATCGATGCTAAAATTGCTAAAATTGCAGTTCCACATCCCATGTCTAGTACTTCTTTTCCTTGAATATTTAAATTTAATAAATGCTTCATCATCATAAAAGTGGTTTCATGATGACCGGTACCAAAGCTCATTTTGGGTTCAATAACGATCTCGAATTCTGCATTCTTTGTTTCGTGAAAAGGTGCTCGAACATAGCAAATTCCCTCAACATCAATCGGGTCAAAGTTTTTCTCCCATTCTTCGTTCCAATTTACTTGTGTTATACTTTCTGTTCGATAATCGATTTCAAAATCGGGGTTTTTTAATATAAAAACATCATCCAACAAGTTGTCTGTCACAAAATGTTCTTGAATATAGGCAGATAGACCTTCTTCAGTTTCCATAAAACTATCGAAGTCCAATTCGCCTAGTTCAGCAATTAGTATCTCAGTAGCAGGTTCTTTTGGTTGAACTCTAAAGTGATAGGCAATATATTTAGATTCCATTTACGATTTCTTAACTATTATTTAATATTACGATTCTTTAAGAAGCAAATTTACTCATAATTTTGCGGAAATCTTTAATAAAACGTATGAGAAAGATTATCTTACTATTAAGTTTGTTCGTTAGTAGTTTTGCTATTGCTCAAACAAATGATAAAGAACAACATGATCAAGAGTTTAAATTATCTGCCTTACCCTATTATAATTATGGAAAAGGTTTAGGTGTAACCTCTGCAGACAGTTTATTTCAGTTAAACATTCGTTTTAGAATGCAAAACCGTGTGACTTACAATGATAACGAAGATCTTGGATCGAGTTATGAAGCGCATATACGTCGTCTTCGTTTAAGATTTGATGGATATGTTGGAAACCCTAAGTTTCAGTATGTTATCCAGCTTTCTTTTGCTCCGGGTGATCTTGGTGGAGCTTTAGTTGAGGGAAAAAACATCAATATCATTCGAGATGCGGCCATAAGTTATGTTCATAATAAGCATTGGAACTTCTTGTTTGGTCAAACAAAATTGCCAGGAAACCGTCAGCGAATCAACTCTTCGGGATCTTTGCAATTAACCGATCGCTCTATTAATAACTCTCAGTTTAATATCGATAGAGATTTTGGAATACAAGCCAATTATTTAAATCAATCTAAAGACGCTTTCTCTTATAGAGTGAAAACTGCTGTTTCTTCTGGGGAAGGTAGAAACTGGACAGGGAAAGATGAAAATGTGGCACTTACAGGAAAAGTTGAGGTGTTGCCTTTTGGAACCTTTAAAAAGGGTGGAGAATATTTTGAAGGAGATATTCAATATGAAGAAGAGCCAAAGTTGATGTTGTCTGGTGTTTTACATAAAAATTTCGGTGCTAATTTATCGAGAGGTCAACAAGGAAATGAATTGTTTGAAGCAAGAGATTTACAGTCTGTATTTATAGATGCTTTGGCTAAATATCGTGGTTGGGCAGGTATGATTGCTTATATGAATCGTACTACAAATGATCCGATTACTACAATGATTGATGCCAACGGAGCTACACAAACGCGTTATGTATTTGCTGGTGAAGGTATGGATTACCAATTGAGTTATACATTTCCAAGTTCTCATTACGAAGTGATTGGTCGTTTTTCTACTCAAAATGTTGATGATAAAATCTATCAGTTGAATGTACCAAACCAGAAACAATATAGTTTGGGTGTGACCAAGTATATTTGGGAACATGCTTTTAAAGTTCAAACTGAATTTAGTTATGACAAATTACAGTTCCAAAATGGACAAGAAAAAGGGAACTGGTATGTACGTTTCCAAATTGAAATAGGTATTTAATAAGAAATCATTTTTTAATAAATCAATAAAGCCAATGAGAAATCATTGGCTTTATTGATTTATTGTAATTTACTTGTTTAAATTTCAAGATCTAATTTTATGGGATGGTAGTAAAAATTGAAAGCTGTTCAATAAAGCTTTCTTTAAAATACTATTCTTCTTTTTTGTCTATTATTTGAGCAAAGAAGCGCTTGCTGTTCTGTTCAAAATCAGTGTCTTTCAATAACTTTAAAGCTTTACTAGATAATTCTTTGTAATCGGTTTGAGTTAACTGATTTTCAAATAATTCATTATACACATTACTTACAATCCCAAAAACACCATTAATTTCCTCAGGTTTTAATTCTTTGTTCTTTGTAAAGATTATTCTAAGGAAATTTGCTGCGACATAAGCACCGATTTCAATAACATCTTCTACTGTAATTTTGCTTTGACTTTTATGATATAGAAATAACTCTAGATCTTTTTTAATCAATTGTTCGATTGGTACAGGTTCCATAGTTTTTAACTTAAAAAAACCTGTCGGGAACAACAGGTTTAAATATGTATTTTAATTTATTGACAATTTTTGTCTAAATGTTTTTTCACGTTACCACCTGGGCAAGTAGGAATGTTTTCAAACTTATACAGTTTTTTTATGGTTTCCCCATTTTCAACTACTTCATAAGTGATTTCTTCACGAGTTGTGCTGCCGTCTCCATCATCATCTACATCTAAGAAATTAGGTTTTCCGTCTCCGTCAGTATCATCATCCCAAAGATTTCCGTTACCATTTATATCTTCATATTTAGTTAGAATTCCATCATTGTCATGGTCAACTTCATTTAAAGCGATAAGTTTAATATCGAAAATTATCGGTCGATAGCTTCCAATTGCTATTGTTCCTGTATTAAAATAGGCAAGACCAGAAGGAATGAAAACTACAACGCGACCTGGGTTTTCGTAACTGTAAGTGCCATCGCCGTTGTCAATTACGCCACTGGTAGTTTTAACTTGCTGTAATATTTGGCGATAACCAGAAATAAATTCAGATACAGAGCCATTTGCAGGATAGCCGCTCCATGTGCCAAAAGGTTGAGAATCAAAAGTACTTTTGCTTAAAGAATAACCAGCGTATGCAGTAAACACGTTGTCGTGAATAAATGGTTTTTCGCCGCCACCTTCGTTAATAATCATATAATAAACGGTGTATTCTACATTGTCGTCGATTCTCTTATACATACTGGTGTATGTATCGTTTTTTAACACAACCGACTGTAAGGGATACGCAGATTGTTTCCAAATAGATTGATTACTTTCAAAAGCAACAGAATCAAATTGTACTCCATTTTCTAAAATCTCTATTTTATTAGATTTTAAAAAAGTTTCAATTTCATCGATGTTTTCTTCGTAAACTTCTTGTCTGTCACGTATTTCAACTCTATTTGTATCATCATCACTTTTACAATTAGTCAAAAATATAGATCCCGTAAGGATGATAACAGAGATAAAAAATCTTTTCATTTAACTCAAATTTATGCGTGCAAGATACAATTTTACTTTATTTTTGTTTAAAAAATTATCCTAAAAATTATATAACAAATGCGTATAGACAAATACTTGTGGTGCATAAGGGTTTTTAAAACGCGTAATAGTGCAACAGAAGTGATAAAAAAAGGTCATGTAATGGTTAACAATCAGAAAGCTAAAGCTTCGAGAGAGGTTTTTGCTGGAGATAAAATTTCTGTTCGTAAAGATCAAATTAATTATCAATATGTTGTTTTAGATTTACCGCCGAGTCGAGTAGGAGCTAAGTTGGTAGATATGTATAGAAAGGATGAAACGCCTGAAGAAGCTTTTGAGCATTTGAAATTATTAAGATTAGCCAAAGAACATTACCGCGAGAAAGGACAAGGTAGACCTACCAAAAAAGATCGCAGAGATATTAATGAATATTTGGACGAAGACGATTATTTGGAACAAATCCACAATGAAGAATCTAAATAAAAAATATTGGAGTAGTCGCTATCAAGAGAATAATGTTCCTTGGGATGCTGGCAAAATTACCAACCCGATAAAAGAATACATTGACCAACTGGAAGATAAGCAAATGAAAATATTGATTCCGGGTGTTGGCAATGGTTATGAATTAGGGTATCTGTATGAAAATGGTTTTAACAATGTTTACGGACTGGATTGGTCTGAAGAACCATTACAGTTTTTTCAAGAAAAATATCCGCATTTTCCAAAAAATCAATTGATAAGAGGCGATTTTTTTCTACACCAAGATACTTATGATTTGATTTTAGAACAAACCTTTTTTTGTGCTATTTCCCCAGAATTGAGATCTAATTATGTAGATAAAATATTTGAACTACTTAAGCAAAATGGTACTTTAGCAGGTGTTTTATTTCAATTTCCTCTAACAACTCAAGGGCCGCCTTTTGGTGGAAGTAAGACAGAGTACGAAAAACTGTTTAAAAATAAATTTAAAATAAAAACCTTGGAAGAATGTTACAATTCAATAAAACCAAGGAAGGGCAACGAATTATTTATCATAATAAAAAAATAAGATGAAACAAAATATCATTCTAAGGAAGGAACAAATTCAACAAATAACCAAACGAATTGCATATCAGATTTACGAAACCTTTATTGATGAAGAGGAAATTGTAATCGCAGGAATTGCAAATAGCGGTTTCATTTTTGCTCAAAAAATAAAAGCTGAAGTAGAAAAAATAGCAGATTTAAAAGTAACTCTGGGTCGAATGGAGATCAATAAACAGAACCCAATCGAAGAAATTCGTTCGGATTTAAAAAAATCTGATTATGAAAATAAAGCTATTATTTTGGTTGATGACGTGATGAATTCTGGTGCAACTTTAATCTACGGAGTGAAATATTTCTTAGATGTGCCGGTAAAAAAATTCAAGACAGCTGTTTTGATTGACCGAAATCATAAAAAATTTCCTGTGAAAGCTGATTTTAAAGGAATTTCTTTATCAACTTCCAGTTTAGAGCACGTTCAGGTGGTTTTTGATAAAGAAAATGAATATGCTTTTTTAAAATAACACGGTAAATTCACATTGAATTAACTTGCAGAAAGCGGGTTTGTTTTTAATATATCGATGATTTCATTTGCAATGTCAAGTGAAGTCTTATCATCGACAGAAACACTATGATGGGCATGAAGATAAAAAAAACTTCTTTCTAATAAATGTTGACTTATGTATGTAGGCAAGTCAATGTTCAGGTTTTTTAGTAAGGGTCTGTTTTGTTTTTCGTTTGAAAGTCGATTTGTAAGGGTTTGCACTGTAGCTTTTAAGTAGATTGAATGAGACTCTTGTGATTTTAATAGCAAATGGTTGTTTGCATAGCACGGAGTACCACCGCCTAATGCCAGTACAAAACTTTCCTTTTGTTGTATAAATGATTTTAAAAGATCATGTTCTTTTTTTCTAAACCAAACATCGCCTTTAGTTTCGAAAATTTCGTTGATATTAAGATTAACTTCTCTTTCTATGCATTGGTCCAAGTCAAAAAAAGGAATGGAAAGTAACTTCGCCAGCTCTTTACCAACAGTAGTTTTACCTGAACCCATGTATCCTGTCAAAATGATTTTATTCATAAGAAATAGTGAATGAGAGAGTTAATAAATGGTTATTAAATTAATTACAAAAATAGCACAAAAAAGTATGGTAATACAAAAAAGTGTTCTATATTTGCACTCGCAAACAGCAAAGGTTTCGACTCGATAGCTCAGTTGGTAGAGCACAACACTTTTAATGTTGGGGTCCTGGGTTCGAGCCCCAGTCGGGTCACAAGTTCATAAGAATAAGTTTAAAGTTAGTTTAGGAGAGGTGCCGGAGTGGTAACGGAGCAGATTGCTAATCTGTCATCGGGTAACCGATGCCAGGGTTCGAATCCCTGTCTCTCCGCTTTCGGGGTGTAGCGTAGCCCGGTCATCGCGCCTGGTTTGGGACCAGGAGGTCGCAGGTTCGAATCCTGCCACCCCGACAACACTTACACTAAGTAAGGTCAAAAACCCTCAAATTCTATGAATTTGAGGGTTTTTTGTTTTATATTATATCAGGAAACCCCAATAAATATCAATCTAAATGTGAGTTAAACGGTGAGTCTTTTTAAGTTTTATATTTACTCACCGGATAGCTTATAAATAACTGTAAATCATTTATTTACAACATTTATTTTGATGCTATTTATTATTGTTTGACTTCTTTACTGCATCATATCCAATAGTTGGATTGAGAGAACTGCACTAAAGTGTATCAGTTGAACATAAAATAAATGGATATGAAGAGTAAAAACACTTTTGGGATTCAATTCGTGTTACGGTTGCCCAAGAACAAGAAAGATGAAATGGCCACTGTTTATGCAAGGATTACAGTAAACGGCCGTAGAACTGAAATTTCCTTAAAAAGCAAAGTATCGATCAACAATTGGGACGAAGTAAAAGGAAGAGCAAAAGGAAAACGCCAAGAAATCGTAAAGCTGAACAGCCACATGGAGCAGGTACGCTCCCTTATTTTCGATTGTTATCACCAGTTGGTGCAGCAAAATAAAACCGTTACCATTGAAGCGGTTAAATCTGTCTACCTAGGCGAGGACATAGAGGAAACAATGACTCTTCTAAAGCTAGTGGAATACCATAAACAAGTGGCAGTAAGTAAGCTTGCCCCCGGTACCATGAAAAATTATTATACCACCGAAACCTATATTCAAAAATTTATAAAACAAAAATATGGAAAAAAAGACATACCGTTGGATGAACTGAACTATCGGTTCATTTTGGATTTTGAAAACTTCCTTAATGACTACAAACCTAAAGATCATCATAAGCCCATAAATAATAATGGGGTGATGAAACATATGGAACGTTTGCGGAAGATGGTCAATTTGGCTGTTACGATGGATTGGCTGGTTAGGGATCCATTTGCCAAATACAAACTTCGGTTTGAAAAGGTAGAAAGAGGCCATTTGTCAAAAGAGGAGCTAACTGTTTTGCTTAATAAATCCTTTTCAATAGAGCGTCTGCAATCCGTGTCGGACATGTTCATTTTTAGTTGCTATACAGGTCTTGCTTACATCGACATTTTTAACCTGACCCCTGAAAATATTTCAAAAGGAATCGACGGAAAAGATTGGTTGACGACAAAAAGACAAAAGACCGATACAACGGTTCGAGTTCCTTTGCTGCCCGAGGCTTCAGATCTTCTTAAGAAGTACAGAGGGCATCCGGTAGCTGAGGCGAATGGAACGATCTTCCCTGTCATATCCAACCAGCGAATGAACGGTTATTTAAAAGAGATCGCAGAAATTTGCGGCATCAATAAAAATTTAACGTTCCATCTCGCAAGGCATACTTTTGCTACAACGGTGACATTAAGCAATGGTGTGCCAATTGAATCGGTGAGTAAAATGCTTGGCCATACATCTATACGTACCACCCAAATTTATGCTAAGGTGTTGGAACATAAGCTAAGTGAGGATATGCACAAGTTAGAGGTTAGAATGGCTTCCCAGGATTAGATACTTCTAGGTCATTATTGAAATGAAACGAGGTAAGGTTGTAATTTTAATGGATGCAATACTATATGTGTGCCTTTGGACGCCAAATGCAACCACTGACTGCCATGTTGATCAAATTCGTAGATACTTTTGGTTCATTTGTATCCGTAAAGACAGAAAAGACCATAAATCAATTCTGTTCTAGAGGAGAGAATTTAGAAACATTAAAAAGCAGCGCAAATGAAAGTAGAACTTATCACTAAAGAAGACTTAGATAGCTTTAAAAAGGAACTTCTTGAAGAAATCAGGAGAAATAGACCACATCCGAGAAAAACCGAAAAGGAGCCTCGGGAATGGCTCAAGAGTTACGAGATCCGAGAATTATTGGGGATTTCAGCGGGGACACTCCAAAACCTTCGGCTAAACGGAACGTTACCCTTCACGAAAATCGGTGGATTGATGTATTATCGGTATGAAGATATCCGGAAACTAATGGATGGTGTTGATGGGAGTTAGGGATTAAAATATTAAAAAATAAATGATAGCAAGCAGGATTTGACGATCCTGCTTTTTTTTTGCCCGTACTTTTTGCAGCCAAAGCACATTTACCTCCCATAGCAATATCCTCGCAGTAAAAGAGCTTTCCGGCTATTTCTGAAACAGAAATTTTAAAAAAAAACCTCTCCGCTATTCCCATTTTCAGATATTTTTAAAATCCCTGTTCTGTGGTTTTGAGAACCACACCTTAAGAAAACATTTATCAATCCGACGAATTGGAAGTATTATTTCAATTCAAAACAGACCATTTTCTAATGCAATTTTCTCGGCTTCCACATTTCTTTTATTCAAAGAAGCCTGTATGCACTATTGTCCCATTTCAAGAGCAAAGGTATTTCCGTGTTCTTAACACCGCCAAAAGGTCAAGCAAGTTTGAAAAAAAATCTCCACCCGTTGGGTAGTATTTATTTTTCAAAACCTTGTGTCGGCTAAACACGAACCTTTTATGCTCGTGAAACGAAACATAGCATACTCCGGCTTTTTGGACGAATAAAAAAAATGTCAGTTATGAAAATTATAAGCATTAAAAATGGTAATGAAACGAAACAGCACCTCCTCTCATTACCGAATAAATCAGAAAAATTAAATCAAATATCAATCATTAAAAATCAGCGAAAATGAACATCACAGGCAGACTGACAAGAAATGCGGAAGTACGCACATTGTCGAACGAAAAACAGGTGGTAAACTTTTCAGTAGCGGTAAACGACAGCTACCGTAACAAACAGGGCGAACGAGTAGAGCAAACCACCTACTTCGATTGTGCCTACTGGATAACTCCAAACGTGGCAAGGCTACTGACAAAAGGCACTTTGGTAGAACTCACAGGGCGTGTAAGTCCGAGAGCGTGGGTAAACAAAGACGGAGAACCAAGAGCAGGACTTAATTTCCATACCTCACAAATCAAATTGCACGGAGGTAGCAATAGAGCCGAAACCGTACAGGCTACTGCAAAAGCAGAAAACAACAGCATTGCAGGAATATCAACCGAGGACGACCTCCCATTTTAACAACGAATATTCAATCGTTTTTCAACATCAAAATTTTAGCATTATGGCACATAACATCAATTACAACGAGAAAACAGGACGTTATTCATTCTTTAGCGTTCAGCAAAAAGCGTGGCACGGTCTGGGGCAAATCGTAGAGCAGTACCCCACAAGCGAGGAAGCTATCCGACACGCAGGGTTAGATTATGAGGTAGTCAAATCCCCTCTGTTTACCAAAGGTTCGGGCATTACCGAAACCGCAGACGGTATCGAGATAGGCAGTAACGAACTGGAAGTACCTAACTGTTTCGCCAACATACGCACCGATAACAATGCCGTATTGGGCGTAGTGGGTAAAGATTACCACATCGTACAAAACCGTGAAGCGTTCAGTTTCTTTGATGCTATCGTAGGAGGTGGCGAGGGTATTCTGTACGAAACCGCAGGGGCATTGGGCAAAGGCGAACGCATTTTTATCACAGCCAAATTGCCCGACTATATCCGTGTAGGCAATGGCGATGATGTTACGGAAAAATACATCTTCCTTACCACAAGCCACGACGGAAGCGGAAGTATTACCGCAGCGTTTACGCCTATCCGTATCGTTTGCCAAAACACCCTTAACGCTTCATTGCGGAATATGACCAATGTAGTCCGTATCAAGCACACATCGGGAGCAAAACAGCGTATCGAGAATGCACACAGGATAATGGGGTTAGCCAACACATTGAGCGACCAGCTACAGGGTATTTTCAATGACTGGACAACGATAAGGGCAACAGACCAAGAGGTCAGAAAGCTAATCCAATTGGCACTATGCCCGAACAAAGAAACCCTTGAGCTCATCAAAAAAGGTGCTGAAGACGAAATATCAACAATGTTTAAAAATACCGTGAACGATGCGTTTGCCTATGCAATGACGAGTGATACGCAACAAATGGACACTACAAAAGGCACATTGTTCGGAGCATACAATGCTGTTACAGGCTACTTCCAAAATGTACGCAATTACAGGGATGACGAAGCCAAGTTACAGAGTATTGTATTGGGTGGAACGGCTCAAATGAAAGGACAAAAAGCATTTGACCTATGTACAGCCTTTGCGACAGACGGTGCGGAAATCCTAAACCTCAATTAGATAATCACATGCTACCGCCACAATCGGTGGTAGCCTGTTAAAAATAAGTTTTATGAAAGCGATAACAATAGAGGAAGCCAAAAATTTGGCGAGAGCCAAGAGCCTTGAAAAGAAGCACAAAGGCGAAAGCGTATTTATCATTTACTGCAATCGTACAGAGCATTTCTATATAGACACGAACGGTTTAGTACGCCTTTGGGAAAAATTATACGGCTACTATGTAAATGGGGTTTATGCCACCGAAGATTAACGCATAACATTCAAAAGCAGTTACAATGGAAACGAACGCCATAGCGATAAAATTTGTCAGCCACGAAGTACCCGAATTGGAAACGCTGAAAACCTCAAAGGTCTATCAGATAAGGGAAAAACTGAACAAGGGCGAGAAGCTAAGCCGAGCCGAGAAAAATTGGATTGCGGAAGCGGTAAACCGAAACGCCTTTTTTAACAGGGCAGTTCCCCTAATGGGTTATCGGTTTGGGTTTGATGATATTCTAAAAACCTATGTAGTGAAGCAGTACGACAGTTGGCAGGAATACAGCGCACCCTACAAAACGAGCCTACGGAGTATAATCTATGGCAGGATTGACCAAATAGCAGAAATCAGTCATTAACACTTAAAGCAATCAAAGATGGAAACAACAGATAGAATTACCAAAGAAACAGACCTTGAAAAGTTTTGCAGGGAGCGATTTAAGCATTTGACCAATGCACAGCTTGTGGCAAGGGTAAACGGTCTTCCCGATTTTGGTTGGGATGATGAGGGCGTGGAACTGCGAAGAAGGCATAGCGTATCAAACGGTGCGTTTGACTATGCCTTTAATCATAACACGATGGTAATCCTAAAAGACGATTAATGATGTACGTAACAGATTTAAACGGTTGCCAAATCGAAGTAACGGATTTAAAGGAAGCCATAAAAATAGCAGGGCGGTACAAAGAATACCGCCACGAGGACGAGCGTTTTTCCGAGTTCGACAAGAGGCAAAAAACCTATTGGGCGGATATGTACGAGAAACTTACAGCCATCAAAGAACAAGTAACAACACATTAAAACTCACAGCAATGAACACAAATTTTTTCAATCAAGTACAGCAGTTGGATTTTACAGGAATATTGCAACTGAACATTTCTAAGGGGATAGAAAACAAACTAATCGTAACAGTATTGCTCAACAATGAGCAATGCGGAGATAGTGCGAAAACCCTCATTCCCCCATTGATTTTTAACGCCACTCCGCAGGAGTTTGACGAGGGATTTTTTGAGCAGATAAACGCACCAATTAAAGCCATATCGGGTTTAATGGTGGATATGGAAGCCTTTATGAAGCAAATGGAAACCGTCAAACTGCAATCCGAAATGGAGAAGCAGAAAACCGAGAAAGCCAAAAAGGAAAAAGAAACCAAAGACAAGAAGTACAAAGACGGTATGGCAAAGGTGGACGAGTTGGAGAAAGAGGGCAAGTTCCGTGAAGCGTGGATGAAAGTACCCGACATTACGGAGTTTCCCGAAAAAGCGGACGAGATACGCAAACGCAAAACGTCATTGTCCGACAAGTTCGGGACACCGAGCCTTTTTGGTGGAGTAACGGAGGAGCAACCCGAACCGCCAAAAAAGGAGGAGGTTGCTACCTATTGCCCAATAAATACAACAAACGAAGAAGTAGAATATTAACAATTAAAAACGAACATTATGTTATTAGCAACAGTATTACCGAGAGTTTTCATACTCAAAGATAAAGGACAGGATATTCCATTGACTGACCCCGAACCACGTTGGAGCGTGGAAGCCGTGATGAATTATTACGCCAATTTGTATCCGATACTGACGACTGCAAAGGTATCGGCACCCAAGATAAAAGACGATGCAGTCGAGTACAGGTTTGAAAGCGTAATGGGTACGAAAGGTTAAACCAAAATTTAAAAGCAATGAATTATGCAACGCAACAAAATATTGGGAACAATCAGCATACCCGAACAGAAAAGGCAACGGCAATTACACCGACAGTTGGGCGAGTTCGCAGACTGGATGCAAAGACCAAAAGATGCAAACGAAGTTCGGGAAGACAAAGGGAAATCCGTACCGATAGCAATGCTACCAATGGTTTTCTAAAGTGTACGTTTCTGCCGAAACTGAAAACGGCACAATCCGTACAGGTTTGTCAGAAAACGGAAAGGGATTTTTATCAGTCCCTTTCCAAACTTGCCAGGCATTACAGCATTGAACCGATGCAGACCCGACAGGATTACAGCTATCCCTACAATATGGTATTGGCTATGTGGGATATGGATAACCAATTGAAACGAACCGTTGCAAATTGGGATAGTTTAAAACTGATACAGGACAGTCAGAAAACCTTTTTTGTGAGTGAGGAAAAGTATGATACAGGTACGACCCTGTATTATATCCCCATTGTTCCACTCTTTAAAATGCTTCACGACCCGAAGCATAAGAAGAATGCCCAATTACTTATTTCGGTTTACAGTTATCTGTACCACATTGCGGATATTCCGTATTACAGGCAAGAAGAAAGCTATCTGTATTGGCTATATGAGATGCACAAAGATTGGGTAGAACAGGACGATGAAACAGAAGAAATGGAAACCTACAAACGTGAATTTTCGATTGCTGAATATATTGGCGACAGCGTAGCACAAAGGCTATTCAACCGTATCAATTTAACGGTATTTGAACAGCGTTTAAACCTTTTTAAAAGCCGTGACACATTCGACAGGGAATGTTGGCAGATAGCCTGTAATGCGTTTGACCTCTATACGGAATACCCTACAGCATCCGTTTTCAGAAACGCACCCATTCCCGAGCAAGACCCTTATGACGATGATTACGAAAATGAGGTCATAGGAATGCAAAAGTATATTTCCTTTATCGCTGATACCAAAGGTTGGCTATATGAAAGTCTTTCGGACAGTATCAACAACGAATTTAACGAGTACGGAGCGATAGAAGAACCGACCATTACCAAACAATTTGACGGAATTGAAATAACCACAAACAATCTTGATTTTGAAAATCGTCTTTTTGTGTTATTGGATGACCTATGTACACTATTGCACAACTATAAAACAGTAGAAAAATGAACGATGCAACAGATATAACCGAAGATTTCGGGACATTATACCACCCAAAATCCGCTTTGGTTTTTTACGAAGCCAAAGGAACAGAAAAATCAATGTATGTAGAGCATTTCGATATGGACAGGGGCGGCAACCCTATCAACGCCCATCCCTTGAGCGTAAAGGAAGCCAATGTTTTGGCGAAGTCTTTACAGACCGATGAAGAAAAGAGCCAAGCTTTTTTAAAGCCAAAGGGAATTTTGCCGACAAATGTTCTGCATATCAACCCGAGTAACGATAAAGGCACGGTGCTATGGTACACAAAAGCACAGCAAAGGCAACTGTATTTTGTGGACGGTCTGGGCATAACCAACGGAAAGGCACAAGTACCTGCAATGCTTTGGATAGCTAACAAAAGCAGTCTTACCGTATTCGCTTTGGCAAGCGACAGGCGACCCACCGAAAAAACGCCATTGCATTACGCCCCATTTTTCAACATCTACGAAAAGGGCAACGTATGTATGGGATCGGTAAGCATAGATATTAAAAATTCGGCTTCGGTCGAGGAATTTATACAGGCGTGGGAACATTATTTTTTCAATTCCTATTTCAGCCATTCATTGGTTGCAAATCTGACACGCCAAAACATTGTAAACCTATGGAAAGACCTTGTTAATACGGGCAAACCCTTTCCGAAAGAAGCTTTAAAAAAGAACAATAAAATCCTTAAAAACCTACTCAGATGAATACCGAAAAAACAAAAGTACATTTTACAGATAACTACCTGTTAAACCCGACCAATCCGATAACGGTAAACCTTATCGGGGCAGGTGGCACTGGCTCAAAAGTATTGACCGCCTTGTTAGAGATAAATGAAAGTCTGATAGCTTTAGGACACGCAGGACTTTCCGTAAGGTTGTGGGATGACGATATTATCACGACCGCCAATTTAGGCAGACAGCGTTTTTTTGAAAGCGAAACAGGATTGTACAAAACCGTTGCTTTAATCAACCGTGTAAACCGTTGTATCGGTACGAATTGGAAAGCGGAGAGCCGAAAATTTGAAAGGGATAATTTCGGAATGATACCCCAAGAAGCAGAAGCGACCATTACCATTACCTGTGTGGATAACGTACAGGCACGTTTTAATGTAGCTGAAATATTGCGTGTATTCAGCCACCGAAAAAATTACAGGGATACCCCCAAATATTGGTTGGACTTTGGTAACAGTAGGCATACTGGACAGGTATTATTATCCACTATCGGAGAGATAGAGCAACCCAATTCGGAGAAGTACGAAACGGTGGCAAGTCTGCCATTTGTTACTGAAGAATTTGGGGAGTTGCTGAAGCAATCCGAACAGCAGGACGACACGCCAAGTTGTTCACTTGCGGAAGCATTGCAAAAACAGGATTTGTTTATCAATGGCTCATTGGCTCAAATGGGTTGTGAATTGCTTTGGGGATTGTTCCGCAACGGAATGACCGAGAACAGGGGGTTCTTCCTTAATCTGAAAAATTTCCGAACCCAACCGGTAGAGGTCGCCTAACCCAAAAAATCGGCGGCGAAAAGGCAGATCTTTCCGTTGATCGGAACCGCCTTTTCGCATCGAATAAGGTGCAACCACTTTGTAAAATGCACCGCTACACCATTCCTTTCCCTGCATTTTTCCAAACAGGTTGCCAGATTATGCGTGGGATATTCTTTATCCCAAAGATTGGTTTTGGAAAAATCGACTTCTTTTCTTTTCACATCTGCGACCAAAGAAAAGAAGCAAAAGAACGTCGCTTGTTTGGAACAGATATTTTATACTATTGAAATTGGACGGTTACCGGTTGCTGAAATATTCCTGTGCAATTTTCGCTACTCCCCCACTAAAATATCTTTTGTCATTTTTAAACTCTCTCAATAGCTTTTTTGAAGTCGTCCGTATCACTACCGATAAACAGATAGCTTTCTATACCTATTTCCGAAAGAGCATTCACCGTTTCATTATCATCAATATCACTGTGGGCAATTAGTCTGATACTTGGGTATTTCGTCTTTAGTTCCCTTAGCTGTTCCAATACGTTCCTGTCGTAAAAATCAAGGTCAATGATACAGACTTCGGGAAGTGATGTTAATGCCGACAATTTTGACAAACCGTCCTCAACATTTTCCGAACGGAATAAGACATCAGCTCCTGAAGCAACAAGATCATTGTGGGTTAAGTCTATAAGCGGGCTTTTATCATTGATAAATGCGAGGCTGGTTTGTTTGGGGCTTTTTATAGTTTCCATACTACCAATTTTAAATGTTAGTTTGTGGTGGCCTACAAAAAAAGAGCGTAGGCAACCACACTTACCGATACTAAGGCACTGGTACGCCTAACCCCGAATAAGCGAGCGCCCACGCCATAACGTGAGCGTTCTTACTTATTGCCTCGGGGTTACAAAAATTACCAGTTTTTAGTACCAAGACCTAAAGCAAAAACACTTTAAGTATTTTCTCTATTTTACATTAGCAAATATACTAAAGTCATTCCGATAGAAACATAGTCAGAGCAAAATTTAATTGCAATCAACGGATATTATTGCCGGTATAATTCTGTTACAAGATTATCAGAATATCACTCTCTTTATAGATAATCTTGCCACCTATCTGTATCAAAGGCGGTATATCATCATTACGATATTGCTGTAAAGTCCGTTTGCTGATATGTACAACCGGCACATCTCTCCGCCCGACAAGTAGATTTCTCCGTTCATTACAGGGCGGTAGCTTTTTAATATTTCTTCAATACCGTTTCGCATCCGTAGTATCATTTCCTGATGGGCGATGATTTCTTCGGTTTCATTTGTACATTGGGTTCCCTTCCATTTTTTTGCTCATTTTTTCTATAGAAGTCGAATTTATTCGGGGTTATTACAGGGTTTGTGAATATTTCAAACCCTTTGGCTTTGAAAGGCAGCGTTTGGCGTTTTACAATTGCTAAAAACAAAAAATCGGATAACTTTTTAGGTTACCCGATACTCAACATTTTTTTATATCTATTGTTCCTGTATTTATTTTACAAGTCTTAACTGTGCGGATATTTTTTCGTCAACCAATTCAGCATATTCTTTTTCAAACTTCGTTTTTACGGATTTATCTTTTACTTCCAATTTATTCGCTAAGTAGCTCAGTTTTCGTTTATTTTGCTCTATTAACTCTGACCATTCCATGACATAAACCTCTATGTTTTTTTCTGTTTTTTTGTCGTACATAAATGGATTGTCAGGAAAGTTCAATCTTCGAGAGTTTACCTGTGATTTAGCATATTTTGTTAGACGTGACGAAATTAAAACTAATTTGTATTTTACTTTTTCGTTTGGCAATGCTGAATGTTGTTCAATTGTAAAAGCATAATCATCAATTTGATTCAATTCCTTTTTACTGATTGCACATTTGGGAGATTTCAATTCAACAACCATTATTTCCTTGACATCAGCGTCAGTTATCTTTTCGTTGAAGAAGAATAAATCAGTGATGTCATTCAATCCGCCTTCGTCCAATTCAATTAAATTTTCATCGACTTTTGTCGGTTCATAATTGAAATATTTTTCCCTTAATTCAATTAAGATATTGCCGATTTTTTTGTCTGACCATAGTTTAGGTGTCCCATTATAGTTTTCTCCAAATAACCACAGTTCATCTTCAACTATTTTGTGTAATTGACTTCTTTCCTTTAAGTATTTTGATAGTTCTCCATATGTTAACTCATGGAGAAAATCTAAAAACTCTGTTTTATCTGCCACAACACTTGCAAAATGAACCACATCTTCTAAATCAGTTTTCTCTAATAGATTTTGAAATTTCTCTAAATTCTCTTCCGAAAGCTTTAATACTTTGTTGAAGATATATTCAATATTTCCATTACTGATTGCTTTGTCAAGTAACGGATACAAGAAGTTTCTTATTTTATCATCCTTTTGGATAAGTTGATGTTCATCTTCCAATAAATAGGCGACTTTTTTAAATAGAACTTCTTGAGATTTTGAAGCTGGCTGTTCGTTGTTTTGATAAGGGTAATACTTATCATTTTCTAAGGAATTTAGAAATTTCTCGAACCTTTTGTTTTTAGCTTTGAAAAAGTCATTTATCGTTTCCTTAATAGTATTTTTCAGGTTGTTTATTTCTGCCTCTCCTAATGCTTCTAAATCCAAATTTCTAAACAAATCGGCATTCAACATTGGTGATTCGATATAAATGAACCAAGTGCCTAAATCTGATGTATACCAATCAGACGAATAAGTATATTCGTGTGCAACACTTTTTAATCCTGCGTTATCAGTTTGGAAAAAGACTTTTACTTTGTTTAAAGCTGAATTGATATTATAGAAGTAAAAATTTAGCGTATGGGTTTTACCTTTTTTATCTACATAATCAATCGTTTTTTTTGATGGTTTATCTATTACGAAATGTTCTCTTTTTAAAGCGTCCCCATTTATAATGAAGTTTACGGTATTGTGAAAAATCTCAAATGGGTAATGTTCGAATATTGCTTGACTAATATTTTGGGATAAAAAGTGTTCGTGTATTTTATTTCTTTTAGGGAGCTTCGCCTGCTTGTTATGATGAAGTTGTTCAATCATAACTTTGTAATATGGATTGTGTTCTCCTTCAAGATATGTATAGTCAACTTTAAATTCAGTTTCTTCCAACTGAGCATCATTAAAATCCAATGTATCCATACTGAATTTAGTCTTAGTGAACCGTTTTTCTATTTTATCAAAACCGACGGTTTCAATGTGCATCAATTCTCCAATCTGCAAAGAACTAAATCTTCCAATTCCTTGACCACTGGCTTTTGCGGTAGTTCCGATTTCCAAAATCCTATTATCAAACTCATTGAACGGAACTCCAAATCCGTCATCTATTATTTCGATACTCTTGATAGGCGACTTAATATTTGCTTCATTAACATATTCAATGTTGATTTCAATATTTTTCGATTCCGCCTGTAAAGAATTATTTATTAATTCACGAAAAGCTTGAAATGTGTCTCTATATTTAGTCAGGAGGTCTTTTATTACCCTCGTATTAGTAGTTATCTTTTTAGTGGTTGACTTCATTTTTTTCGTATGTTGGATAGCTCATCTTTGTTTCTAACAAAATTACGTAAATATCTGCACCATCGACGGTATCACCTTGGTTAATTATTGCTTAATGACTTTTAATTATTGTCTACCCTGTGCTTTCCACCTCTGTGTGTTGGTTTTTCTCATCTTTTTTCATTTGGCTATACGTCCATATACATACAATTCCGAGGATAATCAGAGCATAAGCAACCCATTTGCCGATACGCTCCAAAAAACGTACAGTTACAGCAGTAGAATACCTTGAAAACATTTCTACGCCTGCTGCACTACGTCTGTAAAACTTTCTGCGGTTTATCCAATAAAGAAGCCCTATCGCAATCACGATAACAATAATACCAAACACTAATTGAGCCGTAACCGTATCCATAACAGTAAGATTATAATTCAAGTAAATTTAAACAAAACACTTTGCATTAGATGCTTAAAAGTAAAAAACCGACCTGTTAAAGTCGGTTTGCTTTTAATATTAACGGTATCGCTTAATCACTACTGTTAAACTGAAAACTTATTTGTTTCTCATTTCCGAAGCTGTCCGAAATCCAAACCTCAAAGGATTGTGATACGGCAGACGAGGAAGTATAATACAACCTGAATTGCTGTGTGGGCAAAGGGTACAAATCGTTCGGCAGGTATGGAGGTTCATCGTAATACCTCAATGTTCCCTGTCCGTCAAATTGGAAGTAACGGAGATAGTATTGTGTATTTTGGTAGTTACCGCTACGCTGTATGGTTATCCTGATTTCTACGGTCTGCCCATTGGCAACCTCTTTAGGTACGGGCATTACATTGACCTCAAAAGGAAAATCGTTCTGTATTTCCAGCTCATCATCTTTGCTACAAGATACCAGCGAAATAGAACCTGTCAGGATTGCCAACATTAGATATATTGGCAACATTCCTATTCTAAAATTATTAAATATTGCTATCATTGTTTTCTGTTTTTAAAAGTTAAACCTTAATCCCACGCCTGCGGATGGTCGGAACTGTCGCAAATCCGTACCCCACAAGACCTTTGTACGCCCTTGCAGGACCAATACAAATCGGTCTGACAAGTACGTTTCAAAGGTCAGCCGACCTCCAGCTCCGTAAACGAAATTATCCTCGCTCATTATCTTTGCACCGTCATACAACATCGCTTCGCCACGGTTAATGCTTTCATAACCGACTACGCCTGTTATTCCTGCATTTAGTGTAATGTTCTTACGGGTATCGCCCAATAAGAAGAAACTGTAACCACCCTCTGCGGTGTAGGTTTCCTGCGGTATTTGGAGGGTTTTGTAATCGTGGTATTGGTGCGTGTATTCCAATGCCCAAATCTGATAATTCCCGTTTTTGCCGTTTACGGTCATACCGATATTGATGTAATAATCGTTACCGATTTTATCATCGGACAGGATGCCCGTACTCACTTCCAATCCTTTTTGCTTTGGTAACATTCGTTGTGCCTGTGTAACCGTGATGGCCACAAAGAGTAGCATCACGGTATAGATATACTTTTTCATTGTTTTTGCTTTAAAAGGTTATTAAAATTTCAGGTGCATATCATTGATTACACGGGCTTTGATTAAGTCCGAATTTTCGACCTGAAGTGTTTGATGTCTGCCTCCGTTTTTCTCAAAAATCTCAATCAGCAATACCTTGTCATCGGTAATCGTGAATTTGTCTAACAGGAAAACATTTTGTTCGGTAGATTTTCCGCTTATTCCGTCCTCCAATGGCTTGTAAGTTCGTAACGGTATCATCGGGCGTTCCTGCACTACGGTACGCTTAGCGACCTTTTTATCCACGACTTTGAAATTGATAAAGTCTATATCAAACGGCACATTGCTTTTGTTTCTTAATTCCGTATGGAAATAATATTTGCCGTTGTGAATGTAGATACCTTTCAGAATGAACTGTATTCCGAAGCTCTTAGCCCCGATATGCTTCACGATACGCTTGTCTTTCTTATAAATGGTTTCCAATAACAAGCCTGCCAAAGACGGAGAATTGTTGCCCAATTCCTCAAACAGCACATCATTTCCGTTGGTTTTATCTACTGCCTTTTGCATTGTCAGCAGGTCATAGCTCAACGCATCGGGATACCGACTGTAATACACGTCAAAGGAGTAATAACGTCCGTCATTTGTGATAACGGAAAAGTTTGTTTCAGGTTCAAAATCCCTAACGGCTGCCTTTACACGCAGGACGTTCTCTGCATCTTCCGCTTTTCCGGCAATCAGGTACTCACTGCCCAAATCCACATATCTTATACCACTTGGAAAAATCAAATGCGAAGTTTTGTCGTAGGTAACGTCCATTTTGTATGGCTCAATCTTGCCTAATGCAAGTGGAGCTTTGATTTTCGCACTATCTTGTGCAAAAGAAGTTACAGCAAAGCCGATGGTCAGGGCAACCGCCCAAAAGGTTTTAAAAAGATTTTTCATTTGTTTAAATATTTGAGTTATACAATTATTGTTTTGATACCAGAAAGACCTGATGTCCTGCCTTTAGCGTGACTTTTGGTGTGCGTACTTTCTTGGCGAAATAGCCCGAAATTCCTTGTACTACGCCACGACTTAAATCGGCAGCAACTTGTTGTCCGGCATTTTGTGTGAGCATCACACTCGTTCCTCCTGTTTGGCTCATATTGCCAGCCATTTCGGTTAGGGCGTTCATTTCAGGAGAGTAAGGAACATAAAGACCTTGCTGTCCGTCCAAATCGTAAATGGTAATATCCACAGGGATAATATTTCCCTCTAATTCGATAGAGGTAATTTTGAGCTGTAAACGTCCTCCCTGAAACTTGGCATTGGCAGTTACAATCGTTCCTTGTGGGATTGTACGGATTGGGGTTTTGGCAGGCTCTAATAATCGTAATCTTACACCCGTTTCGCCGACAACCGTTTGTGCATCGTGTACACAGGCTTTGATACTGTTTTTTGGTTGTACAATTTGCTCGGTAGCACCAGCAGTATAGAAGCCTCGATTTCGGGTTTCGCTCCAATTTTCCAAAAACTCGCTGTCTGATGGCTCACGATACAAAGCAGATACGGTGTTTTTTCTTGTAGGAGTAAACGCTACAAAATGCTCTTTTTGGTTAGCTCCCGTTGTTCCTGTTGCCGTACCGCTTGCAGGTGCATTTTCTGCGGTGCTTGTGTTCGTATTGGCAGGAAGATACTTTGCCGCCATTTCGTAGGACTTCTCCATTAAAGCAAGCTGGTCATCTACGGTTACAGGCTTGGGTAGATTTTGCTCCGCTAATTGCTCTTTGAGTTCGTCCAACTGTCTGCGAAGTTCCATTGTTTCCGAATTGTCGTCATTATAGAATGACCCCAATGTACTTTGCATATTGCGGTAGCTGTTCAGTGCAGGATTGCCGTTTCTCCCCGAATTTCTGCCACTACCATAGCCGTAGCTTTCTTCTTCGTCGGCAAATTCGTCAATCGGTTCATCGCTGTTGTCTGTGTTCCAATAATCTGAAAGCGTAGCCAAAGCATTACGTTTCTCTTGGTCTTTCTGTTCGAGCATTTCAAGCTCATAAGCCTTGCCCTTATTGTCGGGCAGTCCGGCTTCGGTAGCTTGTGGAACGGCATCGTTCAGACCAATGTTCTCGATTTCGTTTTTGTCTTCCGACGGTTTAAAAATCAAATACATACAACCCACGAAAACAATAGCCATTAAACCAAAAATCAATGGCTTTTTGAGTTTTTCCGTTTTGTTCTCTGTACCGTTTTGCAGTACATCAGCGGTTTCGTTCGGGTTTCCCTCAGTTACCCGAACAACCGACTTTTTGTTTTCATTTTCTTTCATAAATCCTATTTTTTAAAATTGTTGATAATGTGTCCTGCAATCTTGCAGGGCTTTCGTTCTTTTTGAGGACGGGGTTTTCGATATGCTCTATGTGCATATCGTTTTTTGACTGTTTGGTATCGTACCATACTTTGGCGACCACCCCTACGGTCAGGAGCAGATAACCGACAAAGAAGTAAAGCGTATAAAGGTGCTGTTTGCCTACGGGCAAAGACCGCCAACGGTCGTCCAGCCTGTCAAAATACCTATCCATTTTCTCCCTTAATTTTTTCATACTTTAATGATTATGGGTTATCACATTCTAAACCCTCTTTTTGGGGAGGGAATTTTTTGTTTAGGCGTGTCGGACACCAAAGCGATAGCTTCTTTTCGGGTCGGAACTGTTCCTGTTGTAAGGTTTATTAATTCCGTTTTTTTCATTAAATGCCCGTAACGGTCTTTTCTTTCAATCTCCATTTTCCGCACATCGAATTTGTTGTCTTCGTACTTCAAGTACATATGACATTGGGTGTAAGGTTTATCTTCTCCATTCCATTCGAGGTAAGTGTTCAGTAAAAATCTATCAGGGTTATATAGTTTGTCCGTACCGTTCTCACAAGCCTCCAAAAACCTACTGATGCTGTTTTTGATTTTGTCGGGATAATCAGCCTGTGTATGAAAATAACCGTCATAACCTTTATCGGTCAGCGTTTTTGCGAATGTATCCAAATCAAGTAACTGTTTCATAGCCTTAATTTTATCGGTTAATGACTTCTATATCCCGATTTTCAACTACTGCGAACTTTTCGATATTAAACCCTTGTGGGTTATTATCCGACCTTACAGAGTTCACTAAATAGCAGGAAGTAATCAGGTTACGGCGTGTTACGTTGCTTGACCGTATGATAAACTGTTTGGCATACGTCCTCACCGAATAGGGATAATTGTCGAAATTGCACACGACACTATCGACTTCAATGCGTTGCTGTACGTTCCCTGATATGATACGGGAGTAATACCCTTTCTCCGACAAGTCTTTGTAATAGTCAAAAGCTGATTTGTCGGCAAGGTTGAATGCCCTTGCCATATTGCTCTCGATAGCATTTTTATCGGGTGCAAGCGTAAAGAAAAGCTCGTGAAAACGTCTGACGTGTTCCCTTGCTTCCACAGGTCGGTTGATGCTCGCATCTTGTGACAAAGCAAGCATCAAAGATTTGCCATTGTCAAGGACATAGATTTTTTGGCGTTGCTCATTGGCAAAGCTGTACGATTTCCATACGGCAAATCCTACTACACCAATACAGAGAACGGCAAACACTATTGCGTACAGACGTATCTGCCGGAAGCTATTCTCTATATTTCTTAAAGTTTTAAATTCCATTTTTTTAAATGATTATTCGTTTTACATTATTTTTTGAGTAGCTGACCTCCGATATTTCCGGCAGCAGAACCAGCTCCGGCACTTGCCACGTTTCCGGCTTTCATAGCGGCTTGGTTCACGTTTCGGGTAAAGTTTCCAGCACCACCAGCCTGAATTACCCAGCCTGTAACGGTTGGTACAGTAAAGTATCCCACGATACCGATAATCATAAAGATGATGTACACCGTATTACCCGTATCGGGTATATAGGTCGGGTCAGCAAGCATCTGTATATCCTTTTCGATAATCAGGGATTGGATTTTGGCAAGCATTGAGCTGAACAGGTCGGCGACGGGCAACCACAGGTAAACGCTCACATATCGGGTCAGCCATTGCGTAAGTGTGGACTGAAAACCGTCCCACACTGAAATCGCAAAGGCTATCGGCCCCAATATGCTCAACACGATTAGGAAAAATGTTCGTATCGTATCCACGACCAATGCAGCAGCTTGGAACAGCACTTCAAGGAGGTTACGAAACCAATTCTTAATGGCTTGCTCGGTTTGGTAAGCAAACCTATCCATATACATACCCGACATTGTTATCAAATCCGAGGGCGACCAACCCAATTCATCGAGCTTGTTGTCAAATTCTTCATTTGATACCAAGTAGGCGGTTTCGGGGTTTCGTAGCATTGCTTCACGTTCCAAGAGGTCTTTTTTAGCCTGCAAATCATTGAGGTCAAGCACTTGATTTTCAAGTATGGCGTGTGTACCTTGTACCACCGGACTTAGCACCGCATTGATTGTTCCCAATACGATAGTCGGAAAGAACATAATACAGATACCTAATGCGAACGGACGGAGCAATGGGTACATATCAATAGGCTCGGCTCTACTCAATGCCTGCCATACTTTTATGGCGACATAGAACAAAGCCCCCAATCCGGCTACTCCCTTAGCCACTGCCGCCATATCGGCGGACAGTGGGAGCATCTCATCGTACAATGAGCGTAGGACTTCGTGCAGATTTTGAAATTCCATAGCTTACCAATATTTTTGGTTAGGAGTTCCATACAAGTCAAGTACTCGTTTGGTGTTGTTCTGTTTCTTTGCTCGCAGGATACTGACAGAGATATTTTTATTCGTGTAGTACCTTACCAAGCTGTGGTACTCTTTGACCTCTTTATATACTCGGTCGATAATATCCATACGCTCTTTGTCATTTAATGACAGGCTTGTAGAAGATACAATCTGTTTCAGCTCTTTGAGCAGTTCGATACTTTCATTCAGCAAAGCCGAATAGCCGTTTGCGATTGCGGTCAATTCCTGTGCGGAGAAGTTCGGGTCGTTCATCATTTTCCCAAAGTTTTGAACGTACATTTCCGACACATCGCCGACCAGCAAAACAGTCTGTTGTACTTTTCTCGCATCTTTCACAAGGTTGTTTACGGCTTTTAGCTTGTCGTAATATTCCTTGCCTTGTTCGTACACTTTCTTAACCTCATTGAAGTTCTTGACCACATTGCTTACAGTGGAAGAAGTCTGTACGATTTCATTCGCAGAATTGAGAATACCTGATGCTAAATTTGCAGGGTCAGTGACTACAAATTGAGCTTTTGCGGACGGTGCTACGGTAAGCATTAGTGCCGTACACACCATAAAAAGGATTTTTTTCATTGTCTTGAAATTTTTGATTGTTAATTACTATTGATTTACATTGTCACGCCGTTGCATTGCGATATGCTTAATGGCGAGTTCTACGTTACCGTCCAATTCGGAAGCGAGTTGCATCACTTCCATTTTTTCGGTTTCTTCTGTCGTGTAAGCCAAATATTCTTCAAGGCTCACTTCCGTTGCGTACACTGCCGAATGTGTTCCGCCCAATCCTATCCAAACCTCTTTGTACAAGCGACCGGCATCGTTGTTCATATTGATGGAAAGCACCTGTGCCTTTTCCTTTTCAGTCAATCCAAGCATCGCCTGTATATCATCGAACTTGTTCATATACTTGCGTTGGTCTAAGAGGATTTTACAATCAGAATTGTTGATGATACTTTCTTTCACAATCGGGGATTGGATAATATCATCGACCTCTTGGGTTACGACTATGGCTTCTCCGAAAAACTTCCTGACGGTTTTAAATAAATACTTGATGTATTCTGCCATTCCTTCTTTTGCAATCGCTTTCCAAGCCTCCTCAATCAGTATCAGCTTGCGGATACCTTTCAGCCTCCGCATCTTGTTGATGAACACCTCCATAATGATGATTGTGACTATCGGAAACAGGATTTTGTGGTCTTTTATGGCATCTATCTCGAATACAATAAACCGTTTTGACAATAGGTCTAATTGCTTGTCCGAATTCAGCAGATAGTCGTATTCTCCGCCTTTGTAGTACGGTTCCAATACATTAAGAAAATTGGCAATATCAAAGTCTTTTTCACGAACCTGTTTTTCTTCCAATACCGTACGGTAATCGCCTTTTACATATTCATAAAAACCATTAAATGACGGAAAAACATCCTCGTTTTTGATACGTTCGATATAACCGGACACGGCATTGGAAAGTGCCACTTCTTCCGAACGGGTCGGCGGTTCATCATCACGTTTCCAAAGCGTAAGTATCAACGTTTTGATACTTTCACGCTTTTCAATGTCGAAAATGCCATCATCGGTATAAAAAGGGTTGAACGCTATTGGATTATCTTCGGTATAGGTAAAGTAAACTCCGTCTTCGCCTTTGGTTTTTCCTTTAATAAGTTCACTCAATCCCTGATAGGAATTACCTGTATCTACGAGCAGTACGTGTGCACCTTGCTCGTAGTATTGGCGTACCATATGATTGGTAAAGAATGATTTTCCCGAACCTGACGGACCAAGTATAAACTTGTTCCGGTTAGTAATAAACCCACGTTTCATAGGTAAATCCGAAATATCCAAATGGATAGGTTTTCCCGTCAATCTATCCGCCATTTTTATCCCGAATGGGGATGGCGAATTGTGGTAATTGGTTTCTTCGGTAAAGAAGCATAGAGCAGGCTCTATGAATGTGTAAAAACTTTCTTCGCTCGGAAAATCCCCGGCATTGCCCGGCATTCCTGCCCAATAAAGCGTTGCAACGTCCGTCGTATTGTGTCGGGGCTTACACTCCATTAAAGCCAATGCGCTGCCACAATCGTTTTTCAACTGTTTGAGTTCAGCAGGGTCTTCCGACCACGCCATAATGTTGAAGTGTGAGCGTATGGAAGAAAGCCCGAATGAATGTGCTTCGTTCAAATATTTTTCGATCCATTCTTTGTTAATCTGGTTTGCCCGACTGTACCGAGCCAAAGAATGCATATTGCGGGCAGACTTCTCAAACCGTCGTAGGTTATCCTCGCTGTTGTCCAAGAAGATGTACTGATTGTAAATGTGGTTGCAGCTCAATAGCAATCCTACGGGAGCAGCAAAGGAAAGACGGCAGTCACTCCGGTCTGTGGATAGCTTTTCAAATCGAGTATCTGCCGAAATGGTTGCAGGCAGATCGTCCGTGTCGGACAATGTGTGCAAGGACAGCCTTTTGTTTCCTACTCGGACTTCTTCAGCACCTAAAGCAATGTCTTGCATCGGTGTACCGACTTCTCTAGAAAGGGTAAGGTATTGTTCCAGCAATCCTTGCTTTTCATCCGTGCCGATAATGTCATCTTCGGTGAGGCGTTTTAGGCTTACAAAACCACTATCGTTCACGATACGCTCAAACTGCGCCACGGTTTCCATAAAATGGTGGATCGCTTCCTTATCCCTGATTTCTTTCGGGATCAACGTGCCTTTGCAAAGCGAACTAAAGTTACTCTGCATCCGCATCCGATCTTTGGTGGTTTTGGTTAGGAAGAGGTAGCAGTAATGGTTTAGAAACGGTCGCTCGTTGAAATGGCGTTGATAGGATTTAGCTAAAAAACTTTGATCTTCCTTTGCTAAATCAGGTGCGTAGTTCTCTTTGATGTACCAATCCTGTTTGTGGATAACCGTAAAATCTGGCAAGGTCTTGATCGCTTTATGCCAAGCAGAATGAATGGCTTCATATTCCGCAGATGCGACCGTGAACAGTTCGGGTAAACGCACTTCAAAACAGGCGGTAATGTCTGCATCTTTGGAAAGAATGCAATTGTTTTCTACAGCCAGCAAAGGAAATTTATTTTCCAATGTGGTCGTTTTTGATACATTTCTCATACGGCATTCGATTTAGGAGTGAATTTTAAATAGCGGTGTACAGGCTTGCGACAGATGATGTAGCGAGGATGCCTTTTTCTTGCTCCCACTTTCATTAATCCGTGTTCGCCGTATTTCCTGTTCAATGAAAAGGTTTGCCACACAATCAGTGATGCACCGCCTGCTCCCAGAAACAAGCAGATGTAGGAATTGACCCCAGCCATATACAGTATCATCACGAAGATGAGCGTACCTAGCAATCCACCTGCGAAAATGAAGAGGTATTGTGCTTTCAGTCCTTTAAACTCTACTGTTCTTCCAATCCCTTTATTGATGTTATAAATACTCATAGGACAAAGGATTACAGGAAGAATGAACGAAGGATGGTAGCCGCAACGATTAAAAAGATACAAGCTCCAAACCACGATGCTGCCGTTTTACTTGTGTCTGGGTCGCCCGAACTAAATTTGTTGTACACCTTAACACCTCCAATTAGCCCAACAACGGCACCGATGGCATAAATTAATTGAGTTGCAGGGTCGAAATAAGAGGTGACCATTTGGGTAGCTTCGGTGATACCTGCTGTACCGTTTCCTTGTGCGAATGCACCCATTCCTGATAGCATTGCAACGACTGCCATCAAAACTTTTTTTCTTTGTTTTTTCATAATTGAAACACATTAAATTGTTATTGTCTTCCCGCTTCTTGCGAGCTTCGTGACAAAGGTGTTTCAGAAATCAAAGCGTTCTAACAAAGTGGCAGTGAGAGGAATTGTTTGGCTGTGGGTGGCTGAATTGCTAAAGAAAATAGAGAGGTGTTGACAGGAAGAGAGAGGTTTTTACTATCTTCGTAAAATGAAATCCTTGTCGTACATATTAGCATTAATGGTTTTGGTCTTATCGACCTTGCCAAGCTTTATGGAAGATAAATGTTTTGACCTAGTGAATCAAACAACAAATAGTCAAGAACAAGATAGCGACGATTGCGGTATGGAATGTTGCTCGCCTTTTTCTAAATGCAATACCTGTACTGGATTTGTAATTACTTCCTTTTATGCTTTAACATCCAATTATGTCCAACAACCTAAAAAGAAATTAGGTGTAATAACAGCGTCAGCTGTTTCAGACTTCCTCTCTTCCATTTGGCAACCCCCTAAGATTAATTAATGTTTTTAGTGTCTTCGGCACAATAACAGATTACGGTGCTACAAACCGTCAATTCTCATTTTTCAAACATTAATGTTTTTTTATACAATGAAAAAAATAGTCTTTGTGTCATTTTTTATGACACTAAATCTCTGTGTATTTGCACAAAACACTTTAAATGCTGTTATTAGAAACAGTGAAAACAAAAATCTTTTGATTGGAGTGACAGCATCTATAAAAGGAACCTCGCTTGCCGCTACATCAAACGAAAACGGTCTCATCATAATAGAAAATATTCCTGATGGGATACAGGAAATACATTTTAGCTATATCGGTTTTAACGACTATATAGATACATTGGAATTTCCATTAGCTGACAACAGTCCTATTGAAATCTTACTCAAAGAAAGTTCAGAGGAGTTAGAGGAAGTTGTCATTTCATCCACAAGAAGCACAAGGAGTATACAAAATATCCCTACCCGTATTGAATTTATTGGAAGTGAAGAACTGGGCGAAAAAGGGAACATGAAACCGGGAGATATTCGTATGCTTTTAGCGGAAAGCACAGGTATTCACGTACAAACCACTTCGCCTACCAGTGCCAATGCAAGTATTCGTATTCAGGGACTTGATGGAAGATATACACAAATCCTGAAAGACGGTTTCCCCATTTATTCAGGTGCTTCAAGTGGATTGGGTTTGTTACAGATACCACCACTTGACCTCAAACAAGTAGAAGTCATCAAAGGCTCTACATCTACACTATATGGAGGCGGAGCAATAGCTGGACTGGTCAATCTGATTTCCAAAACGCCGACCTATGAGAGAGATTTAGGTTTTCACCTCAATGGAACATCCGGCAGGGGTTTGGATATAAACGGCTTTTATGGACAAAGGTTTAATAAAATTGGAACAACTATATTTGCTTCCCATAACCGTAACGCAGCTTATGATCCTGCTAAGAACGGACTATCCGCTATTCCACAATTCGAACGCTATGTACTGAATCCGAAGCTCTTCGTTTATTTCAATGAAAAGACGAAACTGAACTTCGGTATCAACACAACGATCGAGAGCCGTTTGGGAGGTGATATGCTTTACATCAAAGGAAATGGAGATAATACAAACCAATATTTTGAGGAAAATAAAACACAACGCTATTCCACACAATTTGTTTTCGACCATATCATCAATGAAAACAGTACTGTTCAAGTCAAAAATAGTGTAAGTTATTTTAACCGAAATACTACCATTCCAAACTATCAGTTTGAGGGAACACAAACAGCAAGTTTTACCGAAGCCAACTACACCAACAGTACTGAAAAATCGGAATGGGTCACAGGTATTAATATTTGGACGGATAATTTCAAAGAAAAGCAGATTATGGCATCTCCGTTGAGAGATTATAATCAGACTACATTCGGTGCTTTTGTACAAAATTCTTTTAATGCTACGGATTGGTTTCAATTGGAAACAGGTTTTAGAACGGATTATGTTGTGGATTATGGGGTGGTATTCTTACCGAGAGTTTCGGCTCTATTCCACATTGCCGAGGGCTTAACTTCACGAGTTGGTGGTGGATTTGGCTATAAAACACCTACCATTTTTACGGAAGAAAGCGAACGCCTACAATATCAAAATGTAATGCCCATTGACGACAAGACCAATAAATTGGAAAAAAGTTATGGAGCAAATGCAGACATCAATTACCGCACCTACATTGGGGAAGATTGGTCATTTAGCATAAATAAATTGTTCTTTTACACCTATTTGGATAATCCCTTGTTACTTGAAAACTCCTCGGCAAATCTGTATCAGTTTGTTAATTCTCCTGGCTACATCCATACCAAAGGAACAGAAACCAATATTAAAATTGGTTATGATGACCTGAAATTGTTTTTGGGTTATACCTATACAGATGCCCGATTACACCATAATGGAACGACTGTAGAAAGCCCTTTAACACCAAAACACCGCATTAATTCCATCCTGATGTATGAAATAGAAGACAAATGGAAAATTGGTCTGGAAGCCTATTATTTCAGTCGCCAAAAACTGAATAATGGAACTACGGGCAAAGATTACTTTATTACTGGATTTATGGCTGAAAAGATTTGGGAAAGATTTTCTCTGTACATCAACTTTGAAAACTTCCTCGACACCCGACAAACACGCTTTGACAGCATTTATACAGGAACAATAACCAATCCAGTTTTTAAAGACATTTATGCACCTTTGGACGGATTTGTGATTAACGGAGGAATAAAATTTAAGCTTTAAAATAAATGGAAAAAACCATATTCAATATAACTAAAATGGATTGCCCAAGCGAGGAGCAATTAATCCGTATGAAACTGCAAGACTTTGATACGGTAAAAGGATTGGAATTCGATATAGCCAATAGAAAATTAGACGTTTATCACGATGGAAACCCAGAGCCAATTTTTTTGGCTCTGGGAACACTGAATCTAAATACGACATTGGTTTCAACCGAAAAAAGTAATTTCGTTGTTGAAACAGATACAAGCAACAAGCAACGGAAATTACTTTGGATCGTATTGATTATCAACTTCCTGTTCTTTGGATTGGAAATGTTATTCGGTGTTTTTTCAGGCTCAATGGGGTTGGTAGCCGATAGTTTGGATATGCTTGCCGACAGTGTCGTTTACGCATTGGCATTAATCGCCGTGGGTGGAACAATCGCTTTAAAAAACAACATCGCCAGATTTGCAGGATACTTCCAAGTCTTACTGGCTATTATAGGTTTCGTTGAAGTAATCAGACGTTGTATGGGAATTGAAGCTATGCCCGATTTCAAGACAATGATTGTCGTTTCAGTTTTAGCATTGATTGCAAACGTATTTTGCCTTTATCTTTTACAAAAGAACAAAAGTAAAGAAGCGCATATGCAGGCTTCGATGATATTCACATCAAATGATGTCATTATCAATTCGGGAGTTATTGTTGCTGGTCTTTTAGTTAATTGGCTCAATTCAAGTTATCCAGATTTGATTATTGGAGCTATTGTATTTGTAATTGTAGCAAGAGGGGCTTACAGAATATTGAAGTTGGCAAAGTAAATGTAAAAATAAGTTGAGCCTGAAATTTAGTTTTTCAGGCTCAATTAAAATAATTCCGTTTCAGACAAACTCCCCAATATCAAAATCATCTAAATCATTGTTCCGCAAAGTGGAAGAACTGATTTCCGTTTCAGATGAGAGTGAGCTATCCAATAGCTTGGCAATTTTACTGGATGCACCCGCTATAGAATTTTCCAGCAGACTAAATAATTCGGTTCCCTGTATTTTCTGAACGATTGCTATCGCTGTTTCCTTTTGAGATGACTCCAGTTTTTCTTGCTGAAGCAACATCCCCACGGAGCTTAGTTCTTCAAAGGTAACCCCTTGGGCAAAACCATTATCGCCACCAGATATTCCGTACCTGTTCCATTCTTCTTCCTCTTCTTCAAAATCAGGTTGATTGCTAAAAACTTCATCCAGCTCTTCCTGCGGAATCTGAATACTCCTGTTTTCATTTTCGTCGTATTCAATGTCTAAATTATCGGGATTTACCTCTGGTTCCTCAATCTGGCGTTCATTGGCAGTGTTTGGCACTGAAAGGCGTTCTACGGGTTTGGGCTGTCCCATAATATCGGGCAGATCCGGATTGACTTTCTTTTGCGGAGGTTTTTGTTTTGACCTTTTCTTAATGATAATCTTATCCTGCAAAAGCAGGACAATGACGATCAGCAGGCATATTACTATTACAATTTCCATAACTATAAAATTGGTTTAAAACGTTCGTTGAAATAATCTGTAATATCGTCCCCGTACTCTCTAAAATGGTGTTCAAGAATGTTGTCGATATAAGAATAGAGTGTAGTCTTTTCTTCTCTTGTTAATTGTACTATACGTAACAACCTTTCGTGATATTCTGGACGAATGTAAACGACCTTTCCGTTTCGACCTGAAGGAAAACGATTGACCAGAAATGTCTCCTCATAATCCACCTTCTTTAGGGAGCTATTGCGGGCTTTTGGTTTTGTTTCCTTCTGTATTTTCTGTTGTTGAATAACTTCGGGTATAGTAACAGATTGATTACCACTCATGATATTCATGATTAATTCTTCATCAACATCGGGCTTATCAAAATCTTTTCTTCTCTTATCTGTTGACATACTTAACTATTTTAGAGATTAACAATTTTTAAAAATTCTTCAATAAATAAATCCAGTCTCGTTACTTTCATTAGTTGAGGTTCGGCAGGTAACAGACTTGACCGAAATACACTGTTCGGTGTATCGTCCGTCTCTTTTCTGAAACGTTTACTATCCATTATCCGAGAATTCATCACAGATAAATCGAGTTCGTTAATAACGCTTTGATAAGCCTCGTATATTCCTGTTTTCTCTCGACCATCTACCTGATTCCAAAACATCCACATTTTCTGATCTTCATTACTCTCCTCCGTTTCGGGCAAGCCAAGGAATGCTTTAGTAAAGCTCAGTGTACTTTCCATAACTAGACGGTCAGCACTAATTGGAGAAAAAATAAAATCCATTGTTCTTAAGGTCGTGAGCACACCTTTTGTATTAGCTGTTCCGGGAAGATCAAAAAAAGTTATATCAGGCTCTATTGCAGATTGATTTACGTATTCTAAAGCCTTTGACAAGGCATCCTCCGGTTTACAACTGATAATCGGATATGCTTTTTTATTGATACTTTGATACAACTTCATTGCAGCTCTTTTGTGGTAATCATTCTGCATAATAGTTTTCAAATCCCTTTCCCTCATATTGGCTAAGCTGTGTTGTGGGAAATCACAATCCATTACAAGGACATTAAAACCTAAACGATAATGCAATACACTTGAAAGTAATGCGGTCATAGTAGATTTTCCAACACCGCCTTTAGGCGTTGAAAAACTAATTTTTAAAGTTTTCTTTTTTGTTTCCATTATTTAAAGATTTATTGTTACACATTTTATTTGTTTGGCAGGTTTGAATATTGGTTTATTTAAATAGTACCTATTTCCTATATGCCTGTATTCCCCTTTTGGAAATTTTCTTGATTGTTATTTGCTTTTATTACCGCTTGGTGGGTAATCATTTTTAGCAACTGGAAAACCTTACAACTTGTAAATTGCTTTACCGCTTTTATGCTTTTACAGTTTTATGTTTTTAAAACCCTATGCTTTTATTCCAAAATTTCTGTACTAAAACCCAATTTATTTTTTATCCTCATTACATTTTTTACAACCTGCCCTAAAACTTTGATGCAAATAAAGCGATTGATTTATCCGGTAAATGATGTATGGCAGTATTTGGCGTTCAAAGGCAGTGTTTGGCACTCTGTTGTAGTGCAATCCTTTCGTAAAGAGCGCTTTACTTTGTAAGTAGATTTTTATTAACGGATTTATGCAAAATCAAATTGACAAAATGGACTTTAACAGCTACGGCATCAAGCCGTTTTTCCCTGTTAAATCCAATCCGTCCCGGAGGGCGGATTTTTGTGTTCACCGGAACACGGCAAGTTGTGTTTTGAGCATCTCGAAAAGATTTCCGATGCTCAAAACAACTTGCCCTGCCGGGGGCAGAAAACGTCCTCCGAAGTCGGCGTTTTGTATGAATTAAAAATGGATTAGTGATGAATGAAAACAGCAGAAAGCAGTTAAAAAAGGGCGGGCGTCCTCTAAAAAACGATCCCGCTAAAATCCGGTACACGATTTCCTTTAATGAGGAAGAGCATGCCCGTTTTCTTGACTTATTTGAAAAGTCCGGTATGCAGGTTAAGGCACATTTTATAACCTCTTGCATCTTCGATAAGACGATAAAATCTGTTAAAATGGACAAAGGAACAATTGATTTTTATATGCGATTGACTTCGTTTCACAGTCAATTTCGATCTATTGGCGTGAATTATAATCAGGTCGTAAAGCTATTGTATAAGAACTTTTCGGAGAAAAAGGCAGCAGCATATCTCTATAAATTGGAAAAACAGACGGTTGAAATGGTAGAATTGTTCAAAGAAGTTGTACAGATAACAGCAGAATTTGATAAAAAACACCTCAAAAAACAGCCGTAGAAATGATAGCAAAAATCGGAAGAAGTGAAAATTTATACGGTGCATTGGCGTACAATAATCTGAAAGTGGAGAAAGAAAACGGACAAATCCTGTTTACAAATAAAATAATTGAAACGTCGAACGGGCAATATTCCGTTGCACAATTAGCACAATCTTTCGCTCCTTATCTGTTGGCAAACCTCAATACCCAAAAACATACCTTGCATATTTCGCTCAATCCCGACCCGAAAGATACCGTAAGCGATGATACATATCGGGAAATGGCACAGCAGTATATGCGGGAAATGGGCTACGGCGAACAGCCTTTTGTAGTATTTAAACATACCGATATTGACCGTAGCCATATACATATTGTATCGGTCTGCGTGGACGAACAAGGCAAAAAGATTTCGGACAAGTTCGAGAAAATGCGGTCGATGAATGTGTGTCGTGAACTCGAAAAACAACACCATTTAATACCCGCTACGGACAAGGAACGCCAGCAGAGCGATAAGATTTTTAAACCTGTGGATTATAAAGCAGGCGACGTAAAAAGTCAGATTGCTTCCGTAGTTAGGCATCTGCCGAACTATTACAAATTTCAGACTTTGGGAGAATACAATGCTTTGCTTTCCCTGTTCAATATTACCACCGAGAAAGTGGAGGGAGAATTACACGGAAAGGCACAGCAGGGTTTATTGTACATTCCATTGAATGAGAAAGGCGAAAAAGCAGGACATCCGTTCAAGGCTTCGTTTTTCGGAAAGAACGCAGGGCTTCCGGCTTTGGAATTGCATTTTGCGAAATGCAAAACAACCCTGAAAGATACCGCAACCAAACAGACTTTAAAATCAGCCGTTACCATTGCCCTGCAATCAACGGTTGACGAATTGAGCTTTAAAAAACAGTTAGGCGAGCAAGGTATCAATGTAGTGATACGCAGAAACGATACCGGACGAATTTACGGTATGTCGTTCATTGACCACAACTCTAAAAGTGTTTGGAACGGTTCACGATTGGCAAAAGAACTTTCTGCCAATACCTTTAATGATTATTGGAACAATAATATCAAAGCGGAGATTAAAGAGCCAGTTGCACCCCTGCCAAAATTGTCCAAACCAACTGATACGGAGGATTTACCTGCGGAAGAACCACATCATTTGTTCGACTTCTTAAATACTGAAAAACACGAAGACGGTTTGATAGAAGCCTTTGGAGGTTTGCTCATACCTGAAGCACAGGGGGAAGATTACGAGGAACAGGATTTTGCTAATAGGATGAAGAAAAAGAAAAGAAGACTATAGTAAGTCATCTTTTGGAATTAAAATCTGCTTTTAAAACGATTTGTTAAATTGTATTTTAGCATTTGCTTAAATAAACGAATTAACTATATTTGCACTATGGGTAATAATTCTTGTATACGTCAACAAGCAGACATTGAACAAATAAACCGCTGTAAAGACCGGGTTTTAGAGCTTAACGATTCGTTTGATTATTTATCGAATGGGCTTGAATTGGCAGGAAATACCGTAAGACTTAAAATTCTCTTCCTACTTTACGAAGAAAAACGACTCTGTGTTTGTGATATGAGCGACGTTCTTGGAATGACAATCTCGGCAGTTTCACAACATTTACGAAAACTTAAAGACCGTAATCTAGTAGAAACAGACAGGGAGGCCCAAACTATTTTTTATTCATTGACCAAGGAATATGAAAAAATGCTGAAACCGTTTTTTAAAATACTTGACGAAAACAAAATTTTAGAAACATTATGAAAACTGACAAAAAACTAATCGGAGCAGGACTTTTAACAGCAATTGCAGCTTCATTGTGTTGTATTACTCCAGTCTTGGCTTTAGTAGCAGGAACAAGCGGACTTGCTTCTACTTTTTCTTGGCTCGAACCTTTCAGACCGTATTTTATCGGTTTGACAATTTTGGTTCTTGGTTTTGCTTGGTATCAAAAGTTGAAACCTAAAAAGCAAATTGACTGCAACTGTGAGACAGAAGAAAAACCAAAATTCATTCAGTCAAAAATGTTTTTAGGAATTGTAACAGCATTTGCAATCGTTATGCTTGCCTTTCCATACTATTCAAGCATTTTCTACCCAAAGAAAGAAAAGCAAATCATAGTAGTGGACAAATCCAATATTCAAAAAGTAAAATTTACGATTAGCGGAATGACTTGTGCGAGTTGCGAAGAACACGTAAATCACGAAGTAAATAAATTGACAGGAATAATAAGTTCAAACGCTTCATATGAAAATGGAAATGCAATCATAGAATTTGACAACTCAAAAACAAATATTTCTGAAATCGAAAAAGCAATAAACTCAACAGGATATTCTGTAACCGACAAAAAAGAAAATTAAAATGGAAATCAAATTACAATCAACAATAACTTGCCCCAACTGCGGACATAAGAAAGAAGAAACAATGCCGACAGACGCTTGCCAATATTTTTACGAATGTGAAAAATGCAAACAAGTTCTAAAACCAAAACAAGGCGACTGCTGTGTTTATTGTAGCTACGGAAGTGTTGCTTGTCCACCAATTCAGCAGGACAAAAAATGTTGCTGACAGACGG
>Ga0265293_10001980_pt1 | contig 42938 bp, 39 predicted proteins | sample Munlanlewell138R_FD_192505 | JGI IMG/M metagenome (GOLD analysis project Ga0265293, IMG submission 192505) | Leachate microbial communities from a municipal landfill in Southern Ontario, Canada - Leachate well 138R | ecosystem: Engineered > Solid waste > Landfill > Unclassified | place: Canada...
CAATTCGCTTAGTTAAAAAGATGTTAACGGGGTCTGTCCCCGTTAACATCTTTTTTCCCCTAAGAACTTAATCTAAGAACTTGATCTAAGAACTTGATCTAGAAGAACACGCTGGCTTCCAATTGTGCCTGTAACCTGTTGAAGAACTCGATCTGGAAAGCGATCCTCTCTTTCCATAGCGTAGTTGCTGTCTCCGTTCCCATCTGCATGTCTATGTACTTGTTCAGGCGTTCTAAGACGTTTGTCACATATTCGACCTGCTCGTCACAGGACAAGTCCGTAAAGGCTCTGTTCTTCAGAGTCTCGTGTATCCTGTATGCATCAAACCGATCAATGTTGTCACAATCACCTATGCTTAACGCTAAAGGAGAACGCTCGCCGGGAAAGTCGGCCTCGTCATCAACGTGAATGGCTATCCCATAGCAAATCTCTTCGACCTTTTCCTGGCTCAAATCGAGTGTCTCCAAGAAGGGTCTAGCCATCTTTGCAGCATTTCGCCCATGGTTGAGCCAGTCATCGTCCGACGTAAATGTGCCGACATAGCTTAGGTCGTGCAGGAGACAGCCAATAACCAAGGCTTCTTCATCAAGACCCTCGCCCTTCGCAATCTGCCTGCCGATATTCGCCACACGCATCGTGTGCTCGAGACGGTATTTCTTATCGGCTGGATTCTTGGACATGTACTCGCTTTGGTCAAACTGCTGCCTCAGATAATCCACCGTTCGGCTAATGTTTTGTGCCATTCCATCGCTCCTCCTTGTGGTCAGCTAGGCTCTCGTGAGTAAGTATTCGCCAAGACGCCAACTAACCCTGCCTCTCCGGCATTTGTTGCGCATTTGTTAACGGGGTCTGTCCCCGTTAACAAATAGCCCCATTAGCACCGTAAGCACAAAAAAGAGCTTTCATGGACGAGATCCACGAAAGCTCCTTCACCTGACTCACCTGATTCACCTGATTCACCTGATTCACCTGATTAACCCAATTCATCAACAAGGCCTACAGGTAAGGGTAGTACTCCTCTGGGCGCTGGAGAAACTCGAGAACCCTCCATAAAACCGCCCGATGCCCTTCCTCCTCGCGTTCCAGCGTCAGAAACACTTCGCGTTCGCGTTCAGACGTCGCCTCACGAGCCAGCTCGCCGTACAAATCGATGGACTTTTCCTCAAACTCCACGGCCTGCTGGTAGATGGTGATATAACTCGGGCGTTTCTCCTGCGGAATCTTCTCCTTTGATGATGAATCGATAAAGAGAAGAGGAGCTCGATCAGACATCTGGCTTCCTTCATAGTCGTACAACCCAGAGTCTTTCATCTGTTTGAGCAACTCGTAATGCTTTTCCTCATCCGCGGCCAGTCCTTCGAAAATCTCGCGAAACCCCGAATCTTCCATCAGGCTTGCCTGTTTGAGATAGAACTCCTTACCCTGCACTTCAATTTGCATCGCATATTCTAAGGGATGCATGTGATCACCTCACTTTAGACTTTGATCTCTAGTACTTCAGCGTATTTTGCGGGATCAACCCGGAAGGGGGCCCCGTGACCTTCATAAAACCCATGCTCGGCGATGAGATGAATGTTCAAATCAGACCACGTTACCGTTTCGCCGGTCTCCGTATTGGTCACCTGCGTGATCGACTTGGACGCTTGGACATTGTCTGCAAAGGGACAGAGGATACCTCCCTTGTGCTCTTCACGCTCAACCCTGAACTTGCCGTCAACGAATACGGGTCCGGGACGTTCCGTAGCTTGGTCTGTAAAATAGCGCATCCGCTCAGCAATATTGTGATGGGTCAGGCCAAGCGGCTCGAGCAAGAGCTGGTCCTGATGGATAATATCAGCGAGAGTGCGCGTATCTGTCCCCAGAAACTGATGCCCAGCTAATGCTCCCGAACGCATATTGTCCTCGATACGCTTCAAATCTGGCCCTTGTTTCACTTCTCATCCCTCCTAAAACTCATCAAAGAAAATGGCGTCTCTACCAAAACCAATCTTGGTTAACACCTGCACACATGCATTGATCATACCCGGACTGCCGCACAAGTACGCTTGCCTGTTCACAGCATCTGGCACATGACGGGCAACAACGTCCGTAATCAGCCCTTCTTCCCCATCCCACTCATCTTCAGGAGTAGCTCCCGACAGGGCGGGTATGTATTGGAAGTTCTCGTATCTCTTCTCCAAATCCCGGAAGAAGTCAACATAATAGAGATCCCGTTTACGCACGGCCCCAAAGAAGAACTTCATCTTCTTATCGAGGTTCTTCTCCAGAATATCTAAGACCAGCGAGCGTATCGGTGCTAGCCCTGATCCGCCGGCAATAAAGATCAGCTCATCTCCGCCTTCATGCAGGTAGAACTGGCCAAATGGCCCGGCAAAGGTAATCTCGTCGCCTTCCTTGAGGTGTTGATGAAGGAACGTGGTGCAAATACCGCCAGGCACAAGACGAATAATCAACTCGATGTGGTTTCGATCAGACGGGACTGAAGATATGGAATAAGCCCGGCTTACCGATTCCTTCACCTTGTCATAGGGTTTGCTGTCAACTTGCACGTACTGCCCCGCCTTGAAATCAATAGTCTGAGGCTCAAGGAGTTCAAAACGGAACTGCTTGATATCATGGGTAAGCGGCTTAATCTCCGAAACTCTGGTGCGGTACTGCTTGATGTTGAAGAGTTCCTCGGGAATCCTGATCTTCAGATCGTGCTTGACTTTCACCTGGCAAGACAGACGAACACCAGCTTCCCTCTCCTCTTCTGATATATACGGCTCTTCCGTGGGAAGCACAGGCCCGGCACTTTCCACCAGCGTGACTTTGCATAGACCACAAGTCGCCTTCCCTCCACAGGCCGACGGAATAAAGACTTTCTGGCTGGCCAAACTCGAAAGTAGACTTGAACCGCCATTCACCTGCAGACTGCGGGCGCCATCATTGATGTCGATCGTACAGATACCGTAATTATTGAGTCTATTGTCCGCCAAGACAACGATAGCTGCGAGGATCGTGGCCAAGACAGACAGACTTAGCACGGTAAACAAAACGGTCATAGACCTCACTCCATTCTAATCAGCTAGGTGCAACTGCGCCTGCAAGACGCTACATCACCACGAATATTCCCGAAAAGCCCACAAACGCCAGAGCCATGATTCCCGTGATGATGAACGTAATGGCCGGTCCTTCTAGTCCACGAGGCAACTGATTACCCGCCATCTTTTCGCGTATTGCAGCCAAAGCAGCGATGGCCAGCCACCACCCCAGACCACTTCCAAAGCCAAAAAGCAGAGTTTGCACGAACCCATAGCTGCGAATGACCATGAACAGGCTGATACCCAAGATGGCACAGTTTACAGTAATGAGGGGCAGGAAGATACCCAACTTCATGTGTAAATCCGACAAGTAACGATCCATCACCATCTCGATAATCTGCACAGTGGCAGCGATGACGATGATGAAAATCAGATAGCGCAAATAGTCTAATCCCAGAGGAATCATGACATAGTGGTAGATGAGCCAGTTAATGACTGTCGTAAACACCATCACTAGCGCAACAGCTTTACCCAGACCCGATGCAGTCTTGTACTCCGAGGAGACGGAGATAAACGAGCACATTCCCAGAAAGTTTGACAACACCATGTTGCTGGAAAAAATCGAAGCTAGGAAAATCACGACGGGACTTATGGCTGGTGCACTACCCATTCTTACCACCTCCAACAGCTTGTTTACGAGTAGCAATGTTGTTCACGATCCAAATCATGACACCCACCAGGAAGAACGCTGCCGGGGGCATCACCATAATTGTCCAGGTTTCGAGTTCGAGGAAGTTGACGTTGTACCCTAGAATAGTTCCAAAGCCCATCAGCTCCCTGACGAAAGCGATGATTACTAACACGATTGTATAACCGAGCCCGGCGAAAACGCCATCAAAGAACGACTCTACAGGCGGATTCATCTGGGCAAAGGCTTCGGCTCTTCCCATGATGATACAGTTGGTAATAATCAAGCCAACATAGGGACCGAGTGCTCGACTGATGTCTGGCATGGTAGCCTTGAGAATGACATCAAAGAGAATGACCCACGTGGCAATGATCAGTGTTTGCACAATCATTCGAACCCTATGGGGAATGAATTCTCTCAGTAAAGAGATCGTAAAACTGGAAAGCGCTACAGAGAATATCAAACCCGCCCCCATGACGAGAGAGTTCGACACCAAGTTGGTGACGGCCAAGAGGGAACAAATTCCCAAAATCTGGCGTAAGACTTGGTTTTCATGCCACACATTACGTACGAGAAGTGTCTTAATCGCACCCTTCTTCATCGCGCCAGCACCTCCTCATAGGTCATCAGCTCAGCAATTGTCTGGTTCAAGATGTTCAGCACCGCATTCGAGCTGCTCGTCGCACCGGTGATGGCGTCAACTCCACTGCCATACACAATTTCCTCTCCTGGTACGATGGGCACGTTTTGGAACTGCTCCTTGAACCACGCTTCTCCGATACGTCCGCCTAGACCAGGAGTCTCGTTTTGCTCGACAAACTCTAATCCAAGCAAACGATCAAAATCAGCTGACACTCCAATATAGCCCCGAATCGTACCCCACAGCCCTTGACCTTTGAGAGGCCAGGCATAGCCGTCTGGATTGCCATCAACGCCATGCACTGCGTAGGCGTTTTGAGCGCCAACTGTAACAGGCACAACATGTTCCTCAAAAGCTTGGATGAGATCCGATTCAGGAACAATACCCAGGACTTTAAGAATGGCTGCTTGTTCTACACGTGCTTCGTTTTCTTGAATGGCCGGTAGGAAGTAGGCTTGCGTTACAGCAAGCACGGTGCCAAAGACAGCCGTCAAGACAAATGTAAAGACTATCGTGTAGACATAACTATCCCTGTTCATGGGCCATCCTCCTTCGCGCAGCAAACTCTTTGACCTGCATCTCAATCAGGGGACCAAAGGTGTTCCCTAAGAGCACTGCAAACATCGCTCCCTCACGGAAGTTGGAAAAGCTGCGAATTATTAACGCCAAAAGTCCAATCAAGGCCCCAAAGAAGATCTGGGCTGTCTTGTCTCTTGGTGCGGTAATCGGGTCGGTAGCCATAAACACAATCGCAAACAAAAATCCGCCAGTAAATAGGGCCACAAGCGGATTAACGGCGGTGGCACCAATGGTATACAAGATGGTGCTCAAACCTAAGAAGGCCACGGTTCCAGAGAGCATAATCCGCAGCGAAGCTGTCTTTGTGTAGACGAGGTAAATCGCGGCCAACAGAATCAATAGCGAGCTTATCTCTCCACTAGACCCCGCAATCTGCCCCAGGAAGAGGCGGGTTATGTCTACCCCTTTTTGGACAAGAGGAGTGGCAGCCGAAATGGCATCGACACCTGTTGTGTAACGTACGAAACCTCCAGGAAATCCCGCGAACGGGGTAGCCCAGCTCACTGTCATCGAGCTTGGGAAAGAGATAAACACGAAGCACCGTCCAACAAGGGCTGGATTAAAGATGTTCTTTCCGAAACCACCAAAGACTCCTTTCCCAAAGAACACGCCGAAGGCGATGCCCACAGCCGCAACCCAAAGAGGAACGGTCGAGGGTAGAACAAGGGTAAACAGCACGCACGATACGAAAATAGCTTCGGGAATCTTGAAGCCGGTACCACCCTTCATGAACCGCAGAATCCAGAACTCAGTCAACACACCTGTCGCTGTCACGACAGCTAGAACAACCAAGACACGTAAGCCAAATGAGTACACGGCAAACAGTAGGATAGGTAATAGGCTAATCAGCACTCGTCGCATGATCGCTTGTTTCGAAAACAATGCTCCCAGTTGCATACATCCTCCTCCTTGAACACTCGATGAATTCTCATGTAAAGTGTATCTTCAACGCCACACAAGTAGAACCCGGAACCCGACTTAACACCTCCAAACGCCGTTGTTCTCTAACGTACCGTTTCATGACTAGTGGAATTCGACGTAATGGTAAGAAATCCTTTGTTTTCCAATAACAAATTTGCGACTTTTCGCAATATCGACGACACTTGAGAACGTATTCACCAACTCTGTTAAGAGGATCTTAAGGGGGTCTGTCCCCGTTAACAAATGTTACCGGGGACAGACCCCCTCCCCCCAAGATCAACACAACAAAAAAGGCACCTCCATCACAGGAGATGCCTTACTTGGTTTACTCGATTAGATACGAACTACGTTTGCTGCTTGGGGTCCGCGGTCGCCTTGGGTAATGTCAAATTCTACTTCTTGACCTTCATCCAACGACTTGAAACCGTCACCTTGAATTGCTGAGAAGTGTACGAATACGTCGTCACCATTCTCACGCTCGATGAAACCGAAACCCTTTTCATTGTTAAACCATTTGACTCTTCCAACCATAGTATTTATGGCCTCCCTTAAATCATAATCACAGATGTCACAAACAACTCATTTCCTCTTAAGGCCATAAATAGTTCGTTCTCTCATATGTCAGATGTATTGTATCAGACCTGGAGAACAAAAGCAATCCTTTTATTTTTTAATTGTTCGGTCTCTCGCAAACCTCCATCTTCTCCATGATTCCGTCCTTTTCCATTTTTTTGATCAATTCGTCCCCTCTAGCATATACCCTACCAGAAATGTGTGGTATGATGTTCCAGGTGATGTTCCTCGCGTTTTTGTGCTGGAAGGGTTCATCACTCTTTCTATTTTGGGCATAATTATCAAGAGAAGAGGAATTACCTATGTCTACATTTGAACAATTAGGACTCAGTCCAGAAACGTTACGAGCCGTAAATGGGCTTGGTTTCGAAGAGCCGACTCCTATTCAGGAAAAAGCCATCCCCCTAGCTCTGTCTGGTCGCGATGTCATTGGTCAGGCCCCGACAGGGACCGGAAAGACTGCTGCCTTTGGATTGCCAATGATTGAAACGATCGCTGTGGATAGCGAGCACATCCAGGGGCTTGTTGTGGTTCCCACCCGCGAATTGGCCATCCAAGTCGCCGAGGAGTTGAACAAGATCGGCGAATTCAAGAGGATTCTGGCCTTACCCATTTACGGTGGACAGGACATGACGCGCCAGATCAAGCTACTTAAGAAACGTCCGCAAATCGTGGTCGGTACCCCGGGACGATTGATGGATCATATGCGGCGCCGTACAATACGTCTGCAAAACATCTCCATTGTGGTTCTGGATGAAGCGGACGAAATGCTCAACATGGGATTTGTCGATGACATCAAGTTCATCTTGGGGGATATCCCCGAGGATCGGCAAACCCTGCTTTTCTCTGCCTCAATTACAAAGGCGGTTGAGAACATATCGCAGCTTTTCATGCGCGAACCGGCCTTGATTAAAGCCACTCCAAGAAACATCACGGTTCCCAGTACAGAACAGCACTACATTGAAGTTCCAGAGCGAAAGAAGTTTGATGTGCTCTGTAATCTCCTGGATCTCCATGCGCCGGAGGCGGCCATTGTCTTTGGACGGACAAAAAAACGAGTCGACGAGCTGAACCAAGCCTTAGCCCGTAGGGGATATTCCGCAGGGGCCATTCATGGGGATCTGAGTCAAAGCCAACGCAATGCCGTCATGACACAGTTTCGGGGAGGAACTATCGACATTTTGGTGGCAACGGACGTGGCCGCTAGGGGTCTTGATATCGAAGGGGTGACGCATGTCTACAACTTTGATATTCCCCAGGACCCAGAGAGCTACATCCATCGCATTGGGCGCACAGGACGCGCAGGACGCAAAGGAGCCGCTTTCACATTCATAACCCATCGTGAGCTTGACCACCTGCGCATTATCGAGCGTTTGACGCAGCGGACAATCATACGCCATCCCATTCCAACGCTCACCGACGCACTAGCCGGACAGCAGCAAGTCACGATAGAACGTATACTCAAAACTGCAGAAGAGCCTGTCCTGTCGGCCTACAAGAGTATGGCAGAAAATCTGCTTGAACACCATGACTCTGTTACACTTCTGGCGGCTGCTCTGAAACTTCTCACCAAAGAACCCAATACCGAACCGGTGCAGCTCACCGAGGATACGCCACCCGCTCCGCGGCCGAAAAAGACCCGCCAACCTGCGCCTAGGCGTCGTCAACATCTCCCACGGAAGCTCAAGAGGTAACGCGAGTTGTTAAGGGGGCCAGACCCCCTTAAGATTCTCTTAAGATCTCCTTAACAAACCCCAGGTATTGACACCGTTTTCCAGTGTCATATAATACAAGTGAATATGGAAACGAAAGGAGCCTCGACCCTTGAACATTTTCTAATCTGTAATCCACGAGACTTTTCCAGAATCAGAAGCAGAAGCTGCAGAAACACAAGCGGCTCTTTTGTCGTGAGTCTCAAGATTTTTCAACAGATTAGGTAGTGAGTACAAGGGCAGGTTTTCAGCATGACATAGGGGGGATCCCTTATGTTGTTTTGCGTAGCAATCATGGCCACAGAAAGGTACTCTTACCTATCTGTGGTCTTTTCTATTTTACTTACGAATCGGAGGCTATTGTATGAGAAGAGTAACCATGATGTACAGTCCCCCATTTTTCAACTTCCTTTTTGCGCAGATAAAAAGGAAGGAATGTTTATATGGAACAACTGCAGTGGGAGGTGCGCTACCTCGAACCTCCTAAAATCTTACGGCACTGCAAGAAGTGCGGCAAGAAGACCGAATACGCATCTTCAGGCCAATTTCGAGTAAACGCTCAGCAAAAGTCACTGGACATCTGGCTGATTTACCGATGCACAACATGCAAGTCAACATGGAATCTAACGATCTACTCTCGCATCAACCCCAAAAGCATCGAAAGCAGGTTGCTAGACAAATTTCTGGCCAACGACAGTGAACTGGCCACGGAGTATGCCATGAATAGTGACTTGTTAAAAAGAAATGGGGCTGAGCCCCAGGTGTCTCCCTACCAAATCGTAGGTGATGACCTCGATCTGACGAAGAATGCTGAACTAAAGATAGTCTGTGAACATCCATCGAGCCTAACAGTGGAGAAAATTCTCCGGGAAAAGCTGCTCCTTACAAGAAGAGAACTTGAAAGCAGAGTTTCCAGCGGCACGATCCGCCTGGCCGATGGCGGAAACATCCGTAGGGCAAAGCTAAAACAGGAAGTAACCGTACTGTTAGGCACAGGTTAGCAAAACCTTAAGGGGGTCTGTCCCCGTTAACGATTGTTAACGGGGACAGACCCCCTTTACATTCCCCTTCATCAAGCGATTTTTTTGCACCAGACCGGCAGGTAAAAAAAAGAAACCCAAGAATATTGTTAGAATCTGGAAGACCCAAATTGACAGCCCCTGGGAGGTCCTAGCGTAATGAGAAACAAAGTCCTGGTGTTGAATGCATTGGTTTTGTTGGTTGCGTGCATCCTATCTCTTGGCTTGGCGCAGGCCTATGACGAATTCTACGGCGAGCCCTACGTTAATCCCTTGGGAAACATGGATGCCTATGACAGCATCGACTATCTTGACATTTCCGATCAGTATGACCCATGGTTCGTGGAGTATTACATCTCCGACGAAGACAACCAGACTCTCGAGCTATGGGGTAACGTCTGGATTTTGACCGTTCCCTACAACACTCTAGACGATTTGCACGACTACCTCCAAAATCTTGACAGCAACATCCTCTTCCACACAGAAGAAAGACTCATCGCCAAGGTAGAAGGACCCGGAGAAGTCTGGTGGGTCCACGGGGAATATTGGGGTGACGATTGGTATGATCTCACGCTCGTGCAGGAGAGAAGACCCCTTACCAGAGGCGATGAACTCCCGCTCCCCCTCATCAGCCCCTTAGGCGATCCCGCTGAATATTCGTGGTTTGACTATATGCCCAGTGATCGGATTGAAATCGGCTACTTCACCGCCGAGGGAGAAGCCACTTCCTATTACGGATGGGGCGATACGTGGCGTATGACCATTGAGCCCGATGATTCCTCCGTAGCCATGGACAACCTGGCCCAGTACATTCGCGAGCTTGGAGGCGAGGTCAAAGAGCTTTCCTCCTTCATGTTAACGGGCACTGTACTGGATAAAGACAGCTACATGTGGAGTGCCTTCGCCCAAATTGAAGAAGATGGAACCTGTTTCCTCACTGTCACCAGGGAGCGCTGGCTCGTTCCGGGACACACCTGGGAGATTCGCCCCGATGAACATGGAGATGTTCTGGGCTTTGGTTTTTCCTCCGACGGAGAGTTCTTCCACAGCCTAATCGTTGAACTTGAACAAGGCGAAGTAGGGCTTTTCGAAGACATGGTGACAACCATGGGAGAGTATCACCGCTCTTGGAGCGAATGGCGGAAGCTGGAGTTCATCAAGACGCCACTTCACATCATTGATCACTTCCCCCAAGAGGCGGGAAAACTAACCTGGGTGTTTGACTGGAGCCAGGACCCTAGACCAGAAAAGATTTCCGTTTCCATCGCTAAGAGCGTCCCCCTTCCCAAGGTCACTCTAGGCCGTGAATTAGGGATCCTCAAGATAACTGGCGCCAGCATGGGCGAAGTATCCGTGGAAAGCACCTGGAATGTAGGCATAGCCCATCCCGATTTTCAGTATGCGGTTGGTGACATCAACTCCGATGGAGACCACGTCTTTTACCTTCCTTCTGGCTACTGGAACTTCACGCAGCACGAGGTCGGCTTTGCCCCCATTAAGGGCAACATGATCCCAGTCAACGCTGGGCAGATCACGGTCTACTCCGTTCCGAGTATGACCCAAGCCGTATTTGAGGAAATCACCGACAGTACCGAGATGGGAGAAACCCTCAATCTAACGAGCGCCACAGTGGGCGGCACGCAAGGCGTAATCGAATTTGCCTTGATAGGGGAAGAAACCAAAAGCCTCGTACCCACGGTAAGTAATGCCCAGATCACAGAAGGTGGCCTACCCGGTCAAGTCCTGGCCATCGAACCCATTGCCACTCCCCCTTCCATTGTCCTGTTATTAGACTCCTCTGGTTCGATGCGATCCCAAATGGAGCAAACCATTGTCGCCGCCAAGAGGTTCGTGAACGAGCTGAGCGACGATACATTCATACGCGTCATTGACTTTTCCACCAAGCCCGAGGTTCTGCCTGGTACAACGAAACAGGAAGTTCTCGCCAGCCTTGACCAGGTACGCGCCAGTGGTGCAACTGCTCTCTACGACTCTGTTCTAGCGGGTCTGGAACTGCTACAGGAGAAAACCAGGCCGGTTCTCGTCGTGTTCACAGACGGAGTCGATGCAAACTATGACGACACGGGCCCTGGAAGTGTAGCGACTCTTCCAGAAGTAACGAAGGCGATTGCCGCTAGCGGCGTTCCCCTCTATACCATCGGCTTTGGTTCCGGTCACGATGCGACCGCACTTAAGCAAATGGCCACAACTTCAGGGGGCCGTTACTACGCTGCCACCGACCAAAACGCCCTGGAAAAGGTGTTCACAGCTATCAATGATACGCTCAGCAACACCTACCGCTTAGTCTACCAACGTCCAACCGAACCAAGCATCTCCAATGTACCGGTCGTATCGATTATGGTTGATACCAGCGGTTCCATGGACGAAAGCCCCGAAGAAGAGGGCTGCGGCTACCGCATGCAAAAGGTGAAAAATGTATTGCACGAATTCGTTCTCGGGTTACCCGAAAACACTCTGCTCCAAGTGCAAGACTTTAGTTGGGGGACCATCATCCAGCAAAGCATGACTATGGATAAGGCTGCTGCTCTGTACGCCATCGGTGCCTTTGAGGCAGCCGGAGCCACGGATACCCTTGGTTCCGTCGAGGTATCCTACCAAACCCTGAGTCGTACCCCATCACAGAACAAGGTCTTGATCTACATCACCGACATAGCCATCGCCACGGATGATTCCCGCCTCAACTGGCTGTTTGAGCTGATTGCCAAATCCGACATCAAACCCGTCTGGATTGGGATCGGGATGGAAGACGATGAGGCGATCTTTGCAGACATCGCCAAAAAGTCCAACGGAAGACATCTTGTCACCGAAGACCCCAACGATCTAGCCACCTTGTTTGAACAAGTTCTTGCGGAAATTAAGGTGGAAGCCGAGACGAGCTCCTACGTTACACTGCAGCTGTCGATCAAAGAAATGCTAGCGGAAGAAGCACCAAGGACCCATTTTGGTTCCATGAACATGGAGAAAACAAAGCTGGCACAAAGCGACGATGTCATAGGGCCCGAAGTTGCCTCTTATTATGCCGCGGGAACAGCAGCCACCGCTGAGGAGTTGCGCCTCTACGGCCTCGAAGGTGAGGCGTTGCACGGGCAATCCCTACAGACTCGGTTTGTTCCCCTAGACGCTTCTGCATCAAATACTGCGTTGAGCATGAAAGTCACTGGAGCGACCATAGCCAATTATCTGCAAGGCTTGAGGGCCCCCAACGGAGCACACTATGTCACCATCGATCTGGAACTGGAGAACATTCTCGAAGCGCAGGAAGTCATCGTGGATACTTCGGGAAACAGCCATCCAGCTAATTGGATGTCCACCGCGGGAAGTTCCGGTAGAACGGAGTACATGATACCCCAGTACCTGATACCTTCCCTAGCCTCCCACCTTTATGTGGGTTGGAACAACAGTAGTATGTTCCCTGTCTCTGAAGTCAGCTGGCTGGACCCCGAGGGCCTTCTGGTTCCTGGAGACATGAGTCTAACCGTCCATCCTGGCGAGCCCATGAAGGGAAGATTGTCCTTTATCGTCACCGACGAGTCTATGACACAGCTCTCACTGCACTTCTTTGATACAGCCTACGGACACTTTAACCTCGATCTCGTAGGTACTAGCGAGTTCCCGCAACTGGAGCTGACGGGATATCCAGAAGCGGAACCAGCGAAGCTTTCCGACGTGTTCCAACTGAAGATCGTTGGTGTTGAAGATCACACGGAGATTGGAAGCAGTGAGGCTAAAGAAGGAAGTGTTTTCCGAGTTGTGGACCTTGAGCTCACGTCCAAGGTGCAGGCTCTGCTTGATATTGATCCGACCGAAGTCTTTTGGCTGACTCTGTGGACGGATCAAGGGGCGTTCTTCGTTCCCCTGCATGAGCTTACAGCACTCGTTCCCCTAGGATTCAGTGAGGGACGTATGGTGGCCCCTGGATCCTATAATCGGGTGCGCTTTGTCTATGAGATACCCGAGGCCCTGGTCCAGCACCGCAGCGAACTCTATGTGGACCTGCGGGACGATGACGTGATCATTCCCCTCAATGAGGAACCACCGCTAACCAAGAGTCTTGAAGGAGATTATGTGGAAGCGGAGGGAATCAAGCTCTATATCAACCAGGTGGCTTGGATGGATGGTCCGAACTCGACGTACGACCATCTGGTGGTGGCCGACATCACGTTCGTTGATGAACCTGATGACGTTGGAACGAGCATGGACGATGTTCTCACGCTTGTGCGGGACGATTACTCCGGTTCCCGTTCAGAGTTTGACATGAAGAAACTCGTTACCCAAAGTGGATTAGGAGACTTTTCCGAGAGCGGCGAAGTGTATTACGAACTGCTTCCCAGCGCGGAGACGGATAAACTGCTTCTAGGCCTTAGCGAAGCGGTGGTTAAGGATGGAACATCGAGACGTGCGCTGGTAGTGTTTGAGATTCCAAAGGATGGCCTCGACCACGGATGGACACTCCAATCTGGTATCTTCCCTGATTTACAGGTGGAACTGTCTGATGCCTTTTACACCGATCCAGACCTGCTGATGGCTAAAACCGAGTACGTACTTTCAAGTGATGAAGCATTCGAGGAGGAACTCAGTGGGGCGATTGCCGCTGCCATACGGCGTTATGAAGCTCTGCAGGCTGCACAAGGCAGCGTCAAGGGGAAAGACCGCGTGGATCTGTCGGGAACCGATGATGCGCAAAGGACCATCACTCCTCCTCTGGCATCCGCCCCAGGACTCGTGAAGCTTGAAGCGCTGAACTCCCCAGATAAGCTTTGGGCGTTACTCCAAGAGGTCCGTTGGCTTCCTGGTGATGAGGGGCCGTGGCAACCGATATACGCTCCCGAGGCGGTCCTGACACAAATGTGGGGTACTCCGGCGGATCTGGCCTGCTTAGCTGAAAGTGTGCTGGAACGTCTTGGCTATAGTCCCGAACGGGCTGTAGTTGAGGTGACCGCAAATGGGCAGGAGTTGCTGCTTCCTGAAGGTCCAGCTCTAGAGATGTTACCAGCTGTGAAGTATGAGGAAAATGGACAGGTGCAGCTCGTGGTTCTGCCCTTTGCCAAAGATGTTGCTGAGCTAGAAGACTATGTCTCCATTCCCATCCGACGGATCTCCATCAGCGAAGAGCTCAAGCAGGCGAGGGTGCAGGTGCATCTCAATGTGGTGGCGAAAGGGGCAGGGTTCGGCGGGCAGTTCGCAGATTTCGCCTCTGTCCTGTCGGGAGAGGAAGCCGAGGAAGTAGCGGAGCCCCTGACGGTGCTGAGCACAACCCTCTCCTGGGCTGATCTCAGTCTTGACCCCATTGACGTCGTTTATGTCTCAGCCGGCTACAATATGGGCGAACTCTTCACTGCGATCATGGAGACTCCCACAGGAAGAGTTGTTGGTCATGAAACAGTGGATACCGGTGAATACGAGATCAAGGGAGCCACAATTGAAGTTGTGATAGACGACGCGGTCTATGTGCACGAGTTTATCCTGCAGAAGGACCAAAGAATTGATCAGGTAGCACACACGGTGGCGATCAATGCCCCGGATCTTCCTCCCGAATCGGCGGAAGCATTGCAGGCCATGGCTGACACATTGCATGGCAGCACCGATAATCCAGACTCGTTGTCTGTCTTGCAGTGGTATACAAGGAGCATTATAAACCAGTTCATAGCCGCCCAAACAGAAAATGAGACGGACTTGGCGGAACAGATGGATTTAGTTGTGGGACGGACCACCATCCCTCGCATTATCGCTGTGACAGTGAAGAGGAGTCCCAAAGGCGATGGATTGCACACAAGTATTGACTTGGTCAATGCCAGCAATCAAGTACACGGAGGCGATCCGGAACTCCAAAATTCCTTCTATATCGCATCTGGAATCATGGCTTCGACCCTGGAATCACAGGTTTTAGGCCAAGGAACGGGAGTGTTTGAACTCTGGTCACAATTGCCCGAAGACGCAGGGATGCTGTGGATCAACGAGGAAACACTCGATGACGCTTTAGAGATACTGGAAGAGGCTGGTTTTGACGAAGCGGTTCGCAGGCGAATCGGAAACAGAGAGAGAATCAGAGATAAGGTATTGATGATGCCCCTCGAGCGGGTTATGCTTGATGGAGTACCAAGAACAGCCTGGCTGGAAATCGACGAGGAGACGTTCTTCACCATCGGGGTCCTTGATACCGGAGAACACGGTGCCATGATTGAAAAGGCCATCATGGAGCTCTATAAATCGTTGGGCAAATACAGTGTGGGAGCTCTAGTCGGTGTTGAAAGCATGCTATGGGGTGTTTCAAGCTATGCCCTGGTCTACGATGAATACGAAGACGTCCTCAATGCTGCAGCGGCGCAATCCTACGCACTGGCTGAACAAATCAAGAAGGGTCTGGAACTCCATGCCAAGCTAAGCCCAGACTACTTTAAGAGTCTCACCCCACAAGCCATGGCCAAAGGCAAACTGAAGAAGCTATTCCTGCCCGACATCTCCTTTACCAGCGGAATGGCCGCAGGCATCGAATACTATCTCCACGTCGCCCGCCAATAGTCTTGTTAAAATTACGTTAAGGGGGTCTGTCCCCGTTAACATTAGGAGGAGTACAGAATGGACACGGCTCAAGCCATAGCAGACAGACGAAGTATTAGACGATTCAAGAACGACCCAGTGAAACGGGACGTGATCGAACAGCTCTTGGAGCTAACGATTCAAGCCCCTAGTGCGAAAAATGATCAGCCCTGGAAGTTTGTCGTCACAACGCATGAAGCAAAAACGAGACTGGTCAAGACGCTACAGGCGGCCCTGGAAGAAGCCGACGCGCAGGGACAATCGACAGGTAGCTTGCGCAGCAGCATTCGAGCCATGGACGAAGCACCTGTGATCATCTTGGTGTTCAACCGGATTCGCCGCGACGACTTCCCTGAACCTTACAACTACGCCAAGCTCTTAGTGGATACGCAATCGATTGGAGCGGCGATTCAGACGTTCTTGCTGGCGGCACACGACATGGGCTTGGGAACGCTTTGGATCTGTGATGTACTCTATGCTACGGATCGTATCCAGGAGTTTGCCTCGTGCAGCGACGAACTGGTGGCAGCCATTGCCCTTGGTGTCCCGGCTGAGTCGCCCCAGAAGAGGCCGCGACAGGAATGGCAAAGCCTTACCACCTGGATGGATTAGGCGACGAATGATACAGTGATTTGGGAATGCAAAACACCGGAGGCACTTCACATACGGCTTCCGGTGTTGCTTTTTGATCGTCTCGATTTTGGAAATACACACGGCTCGCTCACAGGCCACTCCTAAGTCACTTGTGGACTTCATATGGATCGCCTTCCACGTAGCTTCGATAGTCCTCGCTACTTAGGTCTGGGAAAAGTCCCAAAATCCGCTCGGGCGCAACGGAAGGATCGAACCGTTCCCCCATATACTCTCGATAACTACTCCATGGATACTCCAAAGGGGTCTTTACGAGTCCCGCTACGACAGGGTTCAAATGAATGTATCTGCTGGTCTTGACATTGTATGCAAGACTGTCAATCAACTCGGCCTTATATCTACCTTGAAAGAGATGTCCCACGACATCGTACTTAGCATTGAAATAAATCACGTATCGCATGTTCAACTGCTTCATCATTCTCCACAGCTCTACATCCGCTGTCTCCACCTGGAGGTGCACGTGGTTAGTCATCAAACAATAGGAAAGAACCGTGCATCTGTGCTCCTTTGTGGCCTGGCGCAGATGCTTCATATAAATCAGACGATCCTGGTCGTCGAGGAAGATGTCGCGACGGTGGTTTCCCCTGCAGGTTATGTGATAGATTGCTCCCGGAAACCATCGCCGTGGTTTGCGTGCCATAGCATTCCCCCTCTTTAGCAAACGTAGATTTAGACAGTTCGACAGCACTCCCATCTTTCCTCTATTAATTCCGACTTTTCTGATTTTTTATCAGCCATTGCCTCGCCGAATCCCGCACGATCAGACAAAACCCCCGCTACACAACTTGCAGCGAGGGTCCGTTGTTGCTATTGATTATGAGGATTTGTTAAGGGGGCCAGACCCCCTTAACCTTGACCTAACGACACCTTAACAAATCTACCGATACTTGGGTAGCCAGTCGCCATGTGCTTCGATGAGGTCGTCGCACAAAGCGATGATCTCGTCAATGGAAAGTTCCGATGAGGTATGCGGATCTAAAAGAGCCGCATGGTAGATGTGTTCTTTCTTGAGTGTCACAGCTGCTTCGATGGTAAGCAGCTGAACATTGATTTGGGTCATGTTCAAACCCGCCAGTTGCGGTGGTAGCGCCCCCACATACGTCGGACTCACGCCCTGGCTATCCACCAGACATGGTACTTCCACAACCGCTTCCCGAGGCAAGTTTGTAATCGAACCATGATTAAGCACATTCCCGCCGATCTTGTAAGGCACGTTCGTTTCCATAGCTTCCATAATATAGGCACCATACTCCTGAGTACGCTCATGCGTCAGATCGGGATTCTTCACCAGCTTATCACGCCACAAATTCCATTGCTCGATCTGCCATTCACAACGTCGAATATATTCATCCAGAGGAATGTTGAACCGTTCGATCAGCTCCGGATACTTACTCTTGATGAAGTAAGGAAGATACTCGGACAGATGCTCACTAGATTCCGTCACATAATAGCCAAACTGTTTCATCAGTTCATAGCGAACCATGTCATCGTGAGGCGCAGGACGCTTCGCTGCCCTCTCTTTAATCTCCGGATAAAGGTCAACGCCATTGCGGGTAATCTCCAAGAGCCATGCCATGTGGTTGATCCCAGCAATATGGTAGCGCACATTATCCCGAGGCATATCCAAATCTCGCAACAGATGGTCAGCACAAATTTGCACACTGTGACACAAACCCACCGTCTTGATTCCGGTATAGCGCAGCATAGCCCCAGTCAAGATGGGCATAGGGTTGGCGTAATTCAAGAACCAAGCATCGGGGCAAACCTCTTCCATATCCTTGGCAAAATCAAACATCACCGGTATCGTCCGAAGGGCTCGGAATATTCCACCGATTCCTAGAGTATCTGCAATCGTCTGCCTCAGCCCATACTTCTTTGGAACCTCAAAATCAATGACAGTGGCAGGCTTATAGCCCCCAACCTGAACCGCGTTAATCACATAGTCCGCGCCGGCCAGAGCCTTCTTGCGATCCGTGTAGGCCACAATCTTCCCATGATCTCCATACTTCTTGTTCAAAATGTTCAGCATCGCCTCGGATTCACGCAAGCGCCCCTCATCAATGTCAAAAAGAGCGAACTCCGAATCACGCAAAGCAGGACTTAATATGCTGTCGCCCAACACGTTTTTTGCAAAAACGGTACTTCCGGCACCTAAAAATGTAATTTTTGCCATCTCTGTCCCTCCATATTATCGATTCAGACCTGAAAACTGAATCCCCTGAATAAAGAAACGCTGAGCCAGGAAAAGAATGATGATCATAGGTAACGTAGCCATCACGACAGCGGCCATCATCGTGTTCCATTGAATCGTTCTAAACAAACGGAATGCGGCCAAGCCAACACTCAAGACCTTCCATTTATCCGCCTGGGTCACAATCAAAGGCCATACCAGACTGTTCCACTGCGAAACCAGCGTCATCACGGCCAGCGTTGCCAGGGCTGGTTTGGCCATGGGAATCATAATCCGAGACCAAATCACAAAATACCCTGCCCCATCAATTTCTGCAGCTTCCTCCAAATCCCTTGGAACACCCTGCAAAAACTGGCGAATCAGGAAGGTACCGAAGGCGTTGCCAAAGACAAAGGGCACAATCAAACCCTGCAAAGAATCAATCCATCCCAGCTCCAGGATAATAACATAGCTGGGAATCAAGGTCACCGTCGCCGGAATCATCATGGTTCCTAAGTAAAGGAAGAAGATGAAATCACGTCCCGGAAATCTCAACTTGGCAAAAGCGTAACCCGCCATGGAACAAGAGATCACTTGGCCCAGAGTGATTAAACCCGCCACAAGGATCGTGTTCAACAGGAAACGGCCCACATTAAAGTCCCTCAAAGCAGTCGTGTAGTTTTCCCACAATGGAGTCTTGGGAATCAGAGAGAAGCCTCGAAACACTTCGTCCATCGTCTTCAGGGAAGTAGACAGCTGCCAGAGCAACGGGAAGAGATACACAAAGAGAATCGCAAAAATGACCAGGTAAAAGCAAATTTCACCTACCAAGCGCAGTGGCTTTTTCACAGTATCATCTCCCTCCTAGGTAAGGTCATAATTGACACGGCGCCCCACAACCCGGAAGAAAAAGGCCGTGGTGATCCCGATGATGATGAACAGCATAACCGCCATAGCACTTGCCTCACCCATACGCAAGAATTGAAAACCCTTCTGATAGAGGTAGAGATTATAGACTCTGGTGGCGTTTCCAGGTCCACCGCCTGTCATCGCGTAGGGCAAATCAAACGCCTGGAAGGTTCCGATGACATTCACAATCAGGTCGTAAAACAGCACCGGACTAATGAGCGGTAATGTGACCTTGAAAAACCTCGTGAGGGGAGTTGCACCATCGACAATGGCGGCCTCTTCCACTTCTCGGGGAATCATCTGCAAACCAGCCAAGAAGACGATGATGTGGAAGCCAAGGAACTGCCAAATGTTAACGACGATCACCGAAATCAATGCCCAGTCAGGATGGGCCAACCAGGGGATCTTATCGAGTCCTACCCTTGTGAGGATTTCATTCAAGAGGCCAAACTGCGAGTTATAAATCCAGGTCCAGGTTAAGCCCACAGCCACCGCCATGGACACCCAGGGAACAATAAACAACGTTCGAATCAGGTTTTGAAAGCGGATGGAACGGTTCAGGAGGATGGCAATAAGTAGGGCCAACATGGACTGAACCGGTACATTGATCACCACAAAGTACAAGGTCTTCTTCACCGAAAGGTGAAATACAGGCTCCTTAAGTAGGTTTCGGTAATTGGCGAAACCAACCCAAATGGGATCATTAATCAGGTCCCACTCGGTAAAGGCCAGAAGGATGGCCACCACAATGGGAACGAGCTGGAAGATTAAAAATCCCAGGAGATTCGGTGTAATAAAAAGATAGCCAGCCACCGCCTCACGTTTTCGTTTGGGACTCATTTTACGCGCCACGATAACACCCCCTAGAATTACTGGGGGCACCTAGGTGCCCCCGTAATTGTCCTATCTTACTGCAGCAAGTGGGACACTTGCATTTCAATGTTGGCGACAGCCGTCTGGGCATCCACGAAGCCCTGCAACATCATATCCAGTTCACGTTGGATGATGTCAAAGATCTCGTTCCAGTTTACGTGCATGGGCCAAATACCCGTGTTTTCTGCCATTTCGGTGTAGACTGCAACGTTCTCGGGGTCGCGGCCAGCATAGGCATCCAAGAAGACATCGACGAGACTCTCTATGGCTGGGAATACGCAGCCATATTGGGCAACAATCTTCTGCGACTCATAGCCTTCGAGCCACTTCAAGAGGCGCCAAGCTTCTTCTTTATGTGGAGTGTGGGCATAGATATTGTGGGCTAGACCGTTAAAGGCGCTGTAGCGTCCCTTGGGTCCCCAGGGCATTCCCACTACGTCCCAGGAGAAGCCTTCGATAGAGCGACCAGCCGTAAGCATCCAGGAACCTTGGGGAACCACAGCAAACTTTTCAGCCGTGAAGAGATCCCAGGGGCTTCCACCGGCTACTGTAGCTTCTGGAGGTGGAGCAACATGGTATTTGTTCACAAGGTCAGACCAGAACTGCAGTACTTCGATGCACTCAGGTTCATTCATGACCAGCTTCGATCCATATGGTTTATCCAATACACCAGTTCCGCCGTTCATCCAAACGAAGTTGAGCCATCCAGCCTGCATGTTCGATCCGGCTAGATCGCCCAAACCGTACTGAACAATTCGCTTCTCATCAAAGTCGGGGTGCAGAGCGTTGCGACCTTGATCGTCAAAGGTGAGTTGTTGCAAAATGCGCACAAACTCGCCGCCGTCCTGTGGGTTCCAGCTCCAGTCATCGGTTGGATAAGGAACGCCGGCTTCATCGAAGAGGTCCTTGTTATAGAAGAAGGCAATCGTATCCCAGTCTTTGGCTAGACCGTACTGGGCACCTTCGTAGCTCCAAAAATCAAGCAGACTTTGATAGTAGATGGATGTGTCAATATTGTCACGTTCAATGAGCGGTTTCAGATCCAGCAGAGCACCACGAGCTACAAAGGCCGAGAAATACGCTGCGTGACCCCAAAAGACATCAGGCAGGTTACGCGCAGCCATTCCTGTGGTCAACTTCGTCCAATAGTCTCCCCACTCAGCCAGTTCCATGACAACTTCGATGTCTGGATTTTGCTTCATAAACTCATCAATGGAAGCTGCATAGGCCTCTTGTTGATTCTGATCCCAGAACATGTAACGGAGTGTTACTTTTTCTGCTCCGGCCGTGCCACTTACGAAAACCAACGCCAACAGAACAAATAAGACGACACTTTTCTTACTCACTTGTCTTCCTCCTCTACTATTATTAGCTGACAAACGAACACGTTCTCACGATCTCACGGTCGAAAAGTCTCACGATCTGAAAGCTAGTTCCACGTCACCCCTCTCCTTCGTTACTTTGCTAGACCAAGAGTTTTTGGTCTACCCGTGGTACCTCGGACACTTAACACTACATCCATTACGACTTTAGCTACCTCACTCGATCCGGATTCCAGCATACCGATGAGCATTTCGCAGGCATTAACCCCAACCATAAAGGGGTTTGTCTGAACCGTAGTCAAGGGTACGTGGCTAACCTGACCGAGATTATGGCCGTCAAATCCAATAACCGACAAGTCACCGGGCACGCTGAGTCCTAGTTCCGAGATGGTTTTCAGTGCGCCCATGGCCATTTCATCGGATGCCGCGAAAATGGCCGTCATGTCGGGATTACGATCGAGTAGAATTTCAGCTCCCAGAAGTCCTCCAAAGTGGGTGAACGACGCGTTGTACTCGAGTTTGGGATCGCACGCGATACCATGTTTCTCCAATGCTGCCCTATAGCCGCGTTCCCGGTAAACGGCTGAACTCCAAGGATGCTCGCCACCTAAGAAACCGATCCTCCGGTGACCGAGCTGAATCAGATAATCCACCGCCGCAAAGGCTCCCTGGAAGTTGTCAAGATGCACCGTATTGTACTTGCTTTCATCGTCGTAGCTATCAATCATTACATAGGGAATGCGGAAGGTCCTTAGAAGGTCTGTGACGGGATGGTTCATCGTAGTAATTAACAGGGCTCCACAGAAATCCAGGTTGGAAAAGACAAAGCGGAAGTAGTCCGGGTCCCAGACGGGAAAAAGCACTTGCGATAAGATGTAGTTGCGCTTCCTACAGGTCTCCGCAATGCCATTCAGATTGCCCAGGAACCATTCGTTGGAATGCTCGGACATGACGATAAAGGCAATGTTTCGTCTTTCCAGAGCCCTCCTGCGATCACGGTTCTCGATGTGACGGATGCCATGCTCTTCCACCGCATCCCACACGCGCTTTTTCGTGGCTTCACTTACCCTGTCGTACCGACCATTGAGCACATTCGAAATGGTTGACGGTGAAAGATTCAACAGCTCAGCAAGTTGCTTTCCGGTTAGTCTTTTCATATTGAGCTCGACCCCATTTTATGTTATTGAAGTTGTCTAATTGTAAACTTCAAAGGCGTTAGGTAAATATCCTGCACTAAAAATGGTAAATTTACTAAATAACCACCGATTTCTGACAAAATAAGGCAAAACCGGAGAATGTTAAGGATGTTAAGGGGGACTGGCCCCCTTAACAACCTCCACAAACCCCCTTTTCCGCAATCGTTACCAGATCACTCCTGGGGAATCCCTACCCCAATCCACCCCTTTATGCCAAATAAATTGTTAAATTGACCCTTCTTTTGAAGGAATTGTTATATTAACGCTGAATAATTTATTGGCATTGCAAACGTTACCAGAAAATCCGTTGCCAGAGAAGGTGAACTGATGAGCACGCTCAAGGACGTAGCTGAGCACGCAGGAGTGTCAATATCAACAGCCTCACGGGTCATTAACGGCAAGGAATATGTCTCGGAAGAGACTCGCCAAAAAGTGGCCCAAGCCATTCGCGAACTCGATTATCAACCGAATCTGATTGCCCAAAGCCTCGTCAAAGGACGCGAAACCAGGCAGCTTGGGCTTTTGGTGTACGACATTTCCAACTCCTACTTTGCCGAAATCACCATGGCCTTCGAAGCCATAGCCTACCAACATGATTACACGGTAATCTTATGCAACACAGCGGAAGGCACCAGAACATTAAAATATCTGGACATGTTTATCCAGAGGCAAATTGATGGTGTAGCCCTCATTGGCTCACCCTTGGGTCAAGAAGAGATCCGTCGCCTGCAGATACTGCTCCAGCGCGGCGTTCCCGTTGTGATGGCCAGAGAAAAGGGATGGTTTGCCAACCCCTTAGCCGACATTCTCGGCAATCAGTCAGGAATTGTGGAGTTCGACACTGTGGAAGGGTGTCGCATGGCCATCGACTACCTCGTCTCTCGTGGCCACAGACGCATTGGTGGGCTATTCACTGTAGAACGAAATTGCCTCTGGGATGACCCGAGAGCCCGGGGATTCCGACAGGCCCTCGAAGACAACGGCATCGAAATCGATGACAATCTCATTATCTCCGACTTGAAGACAAGCCAAGCAGGAGGATTCTTGGGAATGGGCCAGCTTTTGCAGCAAAGCAGGGACTGCACAGCCGTCTTTGCTTACAACGACGTGATCGCCATCGGTGCTTTAGCTCAATGCCGAGAACAGGGCATTCGCGTACCCGACGATCTTTCCATTGTGAGCATGGACGATACCGAAGACAGCCTATACACGAACCCTCCCCTCACCTCGGTCAGGATTCCCAGGCGAGAACAGGGCGAGTTCATGGCTGAATACTTGCTGGCAAGAATTCGAGGGAAAACTCCCCCATCATGCTACTCACTTCCGGTATATCTAGCCTTACGCCAGAGTGTCGGGAGCGTTCCCAGCAAAAACGTTCCAACCAAAGACGTTCCAACCAAAAACATTCCATAACCATAACCACAATCAAAGGAGGGTTTACATTGCGCCAAGTCACGAAACTAAGTCATGGGTGGTTGTTCAAGGAAGACTTCTCCGACAAGTACCTAACCATGCGGAAAAGTGAAGACTTCCGAGGGGATTCCTTCAAAGAAGTCAGTCTCCCCCACATGACCCGGGAGATCCCCTACAACTACTTTGACGAAAAAATGTACCAATTTATCTCCACCTACGCGCATCAACTCGACATTACCGAACACCATCGTGGAAAGAGAGTGTTTGTAGACTTCGAAGGTGTCATGGGCTACGCCGAAGTTTTCCTCAATGGCGAACTGCTCCATACACACAAGGGTGGCTACACTCCCTTTGCCGTTGAACTAACCACCTACCTCAACTTCGCAGGAGAAAATCTCCTCGTCGTCAAGGCCGATTCCACAGAGCGAGACGACATACCGCCCTTTGGCAATGTCATCGACTATCTCTGTTATGGGGGAATCTACCGTGACGTCCACCTGCGCGTTGTAGAACCTACCTACATCGACAATCTCTTCGCGCGGCCAAAAGTCAACCTCAATGGTCCCTCAAGCCTTGAAACCACGGTTTTTGTGAATAATGCGGCACCCCAAAGCGTGACTGCACAGGTCGAACTGAAGCTGTCCTACCAGGGTGAAACCGTTGCTACCAAAGAAACCACCGCCACCATCGACGCGCCCCAAGAAACCAAGGTGGAAGTCGCCATCCATGAACTCAAGAACATCAAACTCTGGGATATCGATGTTCCTAACCTCTACCAACTCGAAGCTACCCTGAAGATCAACGGCGAAGTACAAGACATCTACCACACCAGGATCGGCTTTCGAGAAGCCATTTTCAAGCCCGAAGGTTTCTTCCTCAATGGACGGAAACTGCACATCCGTGGCTTAAACCGACATCAATCCTATCCCTACGTGGGTTATGCCATGCCAGAGCGGGTACAAAAACGAGATGCCGACATCTTGAAATATGAGCTGCGCCTCAACCTCGTCCGCACCTCACACTACCCGCAGTCGATTCACTTTTTGGATCGCTGCGACGAAATCGGCCTTTTGGTCTTTGAAGAGATTCCCGGATGGCAGCACATTGGAGGTGCTGAGTGGAAAGAAGTCTCCTACAACGATGTAAGGGCCATGATTACACGCGACTGGAACCACCCCTCCATCATCCTGTGGGGTGTACGCATCAACGAATCGCCCGACGATCATGATTTCTTCCTAGAGACAAATCGGATTGCCAGGGAACTCGACCCAACTAGACAAACCGGGGGCGTGCGCTGCCACAGACTCAGTGAGTTCTTAGAAGACGTCTTCACCGTCAACGACTTTAGCCATAGTGGCGGCGAGATCATCTTAGATACCCAAAAGAGCTGGACTGGACTTGATCATCAAGTGCCATACATGGTAACCGAATTCAACGGCCACATGTTCCCCACCAAGCGTTTTGATCAGGAAGAGCGCCTCATGGAACATGCTCTCCGTCATGTAAGAGTGCAGGACAAAGCAGCCAAGACCGATGAAATCCACGGTTCTATTGGCTGGTGCGCCTTCGACTACAACACGCACTTCGAGTTTGGAGCCGGCGATCGCATCTGCTACCACGGAGTCATGGACATGTTCAGGATTCCCAAGTTTGCCGCCTATGTGTATAGCAGTCAGGTCAGTCCTAAAGAAGACCCCGTCCTCGAACCAGTCACCTTGTGGGCTCGAGGAGAGCGCAGTATTGGCGGTGTCTTGCCACTTGTGATCCTCACCAACTGTGACCATGTTGATATTCGCCTCGCAGGCCAGGACTTCGGGCGTTTCTACCCTGCTCGCGAGAAATTCGCCGGGCTGGAGTATCCCCCGATTGTCATCGATCACATTCCCGAGACGGGCGAATGGGGTTCCACCTGGTTTGACGGCGAATTCATTGGTTACCACGAGGGGAAAGAAGTTGTCCGCAAACGCTTCATCAAGAACCCCGTCGCTGCAGAGCTCACGATCAAAGCGGATGACACCCAGATCTACGCCGATGGCCAAGATGCCACCCGAGTCGTCTTTCAAGCGGTGGATCAGGTGGGAAATCCCCTGCCGTACCTGGCCGACTTCATTAAGATTGAGCTCACGGGTCCAGGCGAAATCATCGGACCAAGCGAGGTTGCCCTCATCGGTGGCTGCGTAGCGACTTGGGTCAAGTCCACAAGAGAGCCCGGAACAATTACAATACGTGCCAACTCAACCAGACTGACCAGCGAAACCATCCGGATTGAGTCAACAAGGCATGTCTAATTGTGCAAAACGATACGATTTAGGAGGGGGGTATCCCTACAAGGAACGTCGGAAGAACGCAAGATAGGCTTGTCAACATTATGAAAGAGGAGGATTTTGTACGATGAGAAAGAGACTGTCACTTTTGCTTGTGTGTGTTCTTGCTTTTGGTTTGCTAGGTAGCAGTGTAGCTCTGGCCAACAAAACGGTCACCGTTTGGGCCTGGGATCCTGCATTCAACCTGTACGCTATGGAAGAAGCAGCAAAGATCTACAACAGAACTGCCCCAGACGTCACAATCGAGATCATTGAGACCCCCTGGGATGACATCCAAACAAGGTTGACCACCGCCGTGATGGCCGGTCAGACCAATTCGCTTCCTGACATCATGCTCATCCAGGACAACGCTCTCATGAAGAACGTTATTGACTTTCCTGGAACCTTCGCCGATCTCACCAACAGTGGCATTGATTTCAATCTCTTTGCCGACTTTAAGGTGGGCCTAACCTCGGTTGACGGAAAGAACTACGCTGTTCCATTTGACAACGGTGCTGCCATTTCCGCACTGCGCGTCGACGTTCTCGAACAGGCCGGCTTCACCCTGGCCGACTTCACCGACATTACCTGGTCTGATTTCATTGCCAAAGGTAAAGTCGTCCTCGAGAAGACCGGTAAACCCTTGCTCTCCATCGTTGCAGAGAGTCCTGACCTTGTGATGATGTGCCTGCAAAGTGCCGGAACCTGGCTATTTGACGAAGACGGAGAGGTCTTCCTAGCCAACAACGAAGCACTCAAAGAAGTCATCCGCATCTATGTAGAACTCGCCAAGAGTGGCGTCATGGTACAAGTTAACGATTGGGAACAGTATATTAGTTCCTTTACCCGTGGTACAGTTGCCGGAACCATGAATGGTTGCTGGATCATTGGTTCCATCGTACAGCCTGAGGACCAAAAGGGCCTCTGGAGTGTCACGAACATTCCTCGTCTAGAAACCGTTCCTAACGCAACAAACTACAGTAACCAAGGTGGTTCGAGCTGGGTTGTGCGGGCTGACTCCCCCAACCGTGACCTCGCCATCGATTTCTTGGCCAAGACATTTGCCGGTAGCGTTGAGTTGTATGAGACCATTCTACCGAGCTCCGGTGCTCTAGCCACGTACCTGCCAGCCGGTGACAGCCAGGCCTATGGTGTTCCCCACGAATACTTCGGCGGCCAGGCTATCTACGCTGACATTACCCAATATGCAGCGCTGGTTCCTCAGGTAAAATACGGAGTATACAACTATGAAGCAAGAGACGCTGTTGGTGTCGCCATTGCTAAGGTCTTAGCCGGTCTTGACATCGACTCCGCCCTGCGTGAAGCAGAAGAAACAGTGAAGTTCCTCATGGACTTCTAGGTGAAAGACAAGGTGCTGTGGAATGGGCCTTCCGTTCCACAGCATCTCTCAAATCAAGTATTCTACTGAGCCTAAGAAGGAGGGGCTGTCGTGGCCAAACCCACATCTCTTAAGCTTCACACAAAGCAGAACATTGTAGGCTGGGCCTTTGTCATTCCTGCATCAATTTTGATCTTTACCTTTTTCTTTTATCCCATTGGCAAGGCATTTCTTCTGTCGTTTCAAACCGGATTTGGGGCGAATGCGCAGTATGCTGGTTTGGTCAATTACAAACGACTCTTGTCGGATAATACCTTCAAGACTTCGTTGGTCAATGTCCTCACCTTTTTAGTACTGCAAGTACCGGTGATGTTGCTTCTGGCCTTGGCACTCGCCTATACGCTCAATGATCACAAATTGAAGTTTCGGGCACTGTTTCGCACAGCCCTCTTCTTACCCTGTGCGACCTCTCTTGTGTCCTATTCCATCGTCTTTCGGTCGCTTTTTGCCCTTGACGGTTTCATGAATGCCCTGTTACTCAATTTGAACGTAATCCAAAGCCCCATCAACTGGTTAGCCAATCCTTGGACGGCCAAGCTCGTGATCATGTTGGCCCTGACCTGGCGCTGGACCGGGTATAATATGATCTTCTTCCTCTCTGCTTTGCAGAACATCGACCGTTCCATTTTCGAAGCAGCCATCATTGACGGAGCCAATGGTTTCAACCGTTTCTTCAAGATCACAATTCCCATGCTCAAACCCATCATCTTGCTCACAGCGATTATGTCGACGAACGGAACACTCCAGCTCTTTGACGAGACGGTGAATATCACCAATGGTGGACCAACCAATGCAACGCTGTCGATTTCCCAGTACATTTACCGCCTATCGTTCCAATACTCGCCCCGCTTCCCCTATGCGGCGGCCATGTCCTTTGTGGTGTTTGTCCTGGTTGGCATCTTATCGGCGATGCAAATGAGGGTAGGTGACAAGCGATGACCAGATACAAGATCGGTACGTTCCTGAAGTACCTCTTCCTGACCATAGCGGCTTTTGTTTCGGTGTTTCCACTGCTCTGGATGTTTATCTCCGCGACAAACTCCAGTATCGATGTGTTAGGCGGCCGGCTACTTCCCGGATCGCATTTGGTAACCAACTTTCAAAACCTCACAGAGCGGGCCAATATCCCCCAAGCGATGTGGAACTCCTTCCGCAATGCCGCAGTATCGACAATTGCGAGCTTGATTGTCTGTTCGGTTGCTGGCTACGGTTTTGAGATCTACCACGATCGAGGGAAGGATCTACTGATGCGGATTCTACTCTTGTCGATGATGATTCCCTTCGCGGCGATCATGATTCCATTGTTCATGATGGTGGGGAACTTCAATCTGCTCAGCACTACGACGGCCTTTGTCCTTCCTTCTGTGGCCACGGGATTCTTGATTTTCCTGTTTAGGCAGAGTGCCCGTTACTTCCCCTATGAGCTGATTGAGGCCTCACGCCTGGATGGTCTCAGTGAGCTGGGCATCTTTATCCGGATGTATGTACCGGTTATGCGCTCGACCTATGCCACGGCAGCCATTATCACCTTTATGGCGGGCTGGAACAGTTACCTCTGGCCTTTGATCATCATGCAGAATGCGGACAGCCGCACGATGCCCCTGGTACTCTCTAACCTGATCGCTGGCTACGTCACAGATTACGGTCTCTTGATGCTGGCTGTTTCCATCAGTGTTCTGCCCACGATCGCGATCTTTCTCCTGCTCCAAAAGAGCTTTGCGGAAGGTATTATCGCTTCGGCACGCTAAGGAAACAAGAATCACGAATAGAGGCTTGAAAACACGAACACACCTTCTTTGGTCCTTTGGGATCGAAAAAGGTGTGTTTTGCCACGTTAAGCTTGTTGTTTCAGTTGTATTATCTTCTTTTTTAGGTTGGTACCGCGGAGTGGGTTGTGTACCGTAAGATACTTTAGACTCTCGGTAACGTTCTTCCGCATCATGCTTCTAGCGCGTCTGCCGATCCTGTATGCTGGGCTCCTTGCCGGCTGACTGTTCATAACGCCCAGCATTGAAGCTTAGAAGTGAAACCATATACTGGTTGAGACTTACCCCTTCGAGCTCTGCTTGTTCTGAAAGGATGCGATGGAGGTGTTTGGGCATACGGATTACCGTCCTGCCACTATACTGTGTCTCTTGGTACATGGCTGGTTCCGGGATGGCCTTCCCCTCTTCCCTAGCTACCTGCAACCAAAATTCTAGCACTTCTTTAAGCTCCGCATAGGCTTCATCGGGTGTTTTTCCATCGGCCAAGCAGCCCCGTAACTCAGGAACACTAGCTAGCCAACCGCCTCCGTCTTCTTCCGACAATTGACGTAACTGTACCGAGTAGCCAAAGAACTGGTCTTTATCAAAAGTCACGTTCATTCCTCCGTTTCTCGAAGAGGTCATGCTGGCGTGTACTTCACCATCAACCGCCTGACCTGTCGCCACATAGAATCCTGATCCGGGGCCAAGCACCCAAAAGCGCCTCTTCCCGAGGATTCGCTCGGACAAGACGCCACAAGTGGCAATGATCAGCAGGTTCACCGAAAGATGTGCCAAAGTAGGCAACCCTGTTGGAAACGGATGACCATGCTCAAGATTATGTGTAAACAGTTGCCACAGGTATGTGTAGTCTTTTGTTCCACCAAAGATCGTGTACCATAAAGATGGTGGAAAGAATCGGAAAACTCCGCCTCTCACGGTAATAGACGGCAGAAATCACTTGGCTCTCCCCTAAAATCTCGATTTTTCATAGGTAAATGGAATGCTCGTGCCGGCCACCACATCCTCAATCTTTTCAATGATCAGCCAGTCATCCATGTTTCCCTGGCGTTCAAAGGATAGCGCCGGCTCAACTCTTTCCACATCTCCAAACTCCACCAAACACAGGCATTTCTTCTGCCATCGTTTCCTTTGCTTGTCCGTCAGGTTCAACTTGTCCTGATTTTCGTTGAGAATCCTGTTTATTTCGTCGCCTGTGAGTTTGACATAATTTTGGACAGCTCGTACCGTTGCTCGTGCCGATATTTGGGCTGTCCCCTTTTCCATAAAATACAGTGTTTCCCCTTCGAAGACCCTGCTATGCGGTATTTTTCGTCCGGAAGCGCCTCGCACCACCATCGTTTTGCTTCCATTTAGGATTTTGTCCAAAACCCGTTCGCCGCTTTTTTCAGCGTTGTCACAATAAACCACATGTACCATCTTAATGCCTCCCATTCTGGTTAGTTTGTATTATCACCCAGGGCCTTCGCTATCGCCTGTTGCGGCGAAATCATCGCTAAACCTCCCCTGTTGTATGTGGTACTGTCTGCAATAATCTCCACGACTTGTTTGTTTGAAAGCGCAGGGTTGACTTGGAGAATAAGAGCTGCTACACCAGCCACATACGGTGTAGCCCAACTGTCGCCTCCCGCGGAAAACCTCTCGTACTTCTTGGGTCCTTTTGGTGACGCTAAGAGACGTGGTTCAATGGGTACCCACACAGGCTTATAGATCATTTGGCCCGTTCCTAGCTCGTGCCTAAGGCGGACAATTTCCTCCGCTGGTTGCCCTCTGTGCAAGACAACATCCGGCGGCACGATATAGTCGTCGACTTTATCCCGAGCACCCCCTCTTTTGAGGGCAGCTCCAAACACGGCAATGACCGGGTCGGTAAAGTAGGGGAACGAGGAAGTGAAAACGGCTATCCCAGAATCCCAGGCTTCTCTGATAGCAGCTTCAAACTCATCCGCTCCTTCTTCCTTTGAAAAGCCGGTTGATATGGAAAGAACCCGGATTCGCCTTTCTTCAGGAAGGGATTCATTGAGCTCGATGACTTCTCGTATGGCCTGGCTATAGAGTACCCCGCTCGGTCTGTCTCCGCGAACGGGAACGGCCCAGTAGTACAAATCCGCACCGGGGGCTACACCGCAGCTTTTTCCCACAAGGATACTTGAAACCGCAGGACCGTGCATAGAAAAGGGCTCGGTATCCAACCCTTGAAGTTCCTTATAGTAAACAAGGTTAGCAGCATATTCCTTGTGGTTGATCAGGAGTTTCTGATCAATAATGGCAACACTAATCCATCGGCCATCGATGTTGGAAGCATGTAGGCTTTCGATTCCAAGACCAGGATATTTGTCGTCCTCACCTTTGTAGAGCAACCAGGTAAGTCCAAGGAGAAGGGTTAAAACGATAACAACAGCCAAGACCAAGTACTTGCTCACGTGTTTTTTCATAGTAAACATCACCTCGCATCCTACCATCCTAATACATTACTCAAGGCGTGTATGATCATCCAAGGCCAAACCAGGCCGGTTCGGTGTACTCCATAGCCCATAAGGATTCCAAACAACGCCACGCTTGCCACACTGCTCAAGGCCAATGGAACTGAGGGATAGACTCGGAATACAAAATCAGGAATGTGTAAAAGTGCGAAGATTAGTGCACTGATGATGATGCCCCAAATGGAGTTCCTAAAGCGGGCTATAAGAAGCGGCTGCATAACCCCTCGAAAGAAGAACTCTTCCTGAACACCCGCGTAAAGAAAGGCGTACACCAAGAACCATAAACGCTCCAGGTTAAGCCCTGTTGCCACAAATGCAGTTGCATAAAGTAGCAGGAAGGGTATGGCCGGTCGGATGTTTTTGCTGCTCCGAAGAAGGCTGTCACGTTGTATCCCCAAAGCGTGGAGCAACACCCAGGGGAGGATGATATACAAGGGTAAACCCCAAAGAATGTTGGAGACTCGATAACCACCGGGTACTGTCGTTAAGAATGTGTACAGCTTCGCATATCCAGGCACTATGTTGAGTAGAGGAGTGCCTAAGAGATAGGAACCACGTTGAAGATTATCAATGATTCGAAGTAGGGTTAATACGTAACAGGCCCCTACGGAGATAAGAGCCCCACGCAGCTTGGCTGGTTCAATCTTGGCAACTTCCGCCTCCCCACTGGGTTTAGAGAGGATCGTTATCACGCCGAGGGCAAAGACATACATGATGAGCCCCATCACTCCCGAACGTAAACCGGTGACAAACGAACCGCCGTAGGAGACGTTACCCCAGACTTTGGCACCCATAAACAAGAGTGCAATCAGTAAGGGTGCAGGATGAAACAGTCTTTCCCGATAAAACTCTTTGAGGTTTGCTGTAATGCTCACAAAAATCCTTCTTTCCCGTGATTTCATTGGACTCTAACGAGTAGTCAGGAAACCAAATTGAGTACTACTTTATTTCTCCGCGAGCTTTTTGTTTCCTTTTAATGGAATAGTATCTTTTGGTAAACTTGTCGCGCATGAGCTGGGGTTTGTCCTGCTCTTTGGCAGGGAAATTGTTCCCCAGCTCTTGACATGTACCGCATTCTGACCTATACTAATGATAACCACTATCATTTAAGGAGTTGGTACTTAGGTGCTTATCGGTAAAGAAGTAATGGACTTCACAGTGGATGCATTTGTTGATGGAGAGTTTAAGAAGGTCAGCAAAGCGGACTTACTGGGAAAATGGTCGGTCTTTGTGTTCTACCCTGCTGACTTTACCTTTGTATGTCCCACAGAACTCGAGGACCTAGCCGATCTCTACGATACGTTTAAGAGTAACGGTGTAGAAGTTTACTCGGTATCAACAGATACACACTTTACACATAAGGCTTGGCATGATTCATCGGATACCATCAAGAAGATTAAGTATCCCATGCTCGCCGACCCAACGGGACGACTTTGCAGAGACTTTCAGGTGTACATAGAAGACGAGGGTCTGGCCCTCAGGGGAAGCTTCGTTGTAAACCCCGCAGGTAAGATCGTATCGTATGAGGTGAACGAAAACAGCATTGGCCGAGACGCTTCGGAGCTTCTGCGTAAAGTGCAGGCAGCCCAGTTTGTGGCCAAGCATGGTGACCAGGTTTGCCCCGCTAAGTGGCGTCCAGGTGCCAACACCCTAAAGCCTGGTATTGATCTCGTAGGAAAAATCTAAACAAGCGGAACCTTAGAAGCGAAAAACACACCTTTCTTATGGGCAGCCTGCCCTAGGAAGGTGTGTTTTTTTGATGAAGTGAGGGATTTTCTAAGAGCTTTTCCAGTGATCTGCGGCCGCGATCATAGTGTTGCCAACCTGCAGCTTTCAAGCGTTTCGATACAGCGGCGTCCGAAATGCCTAGCAGGAGAGCAATTTCCCTCTGCGCATAACCCTGCGATAAGAGCCTAATCGTTTCAACTTGTTCATTCGTCCAGCGCACCTGTAAGTAACAGAGCAGGTTGGCCAGCGCCGTAAGGTGGCTCTGCAAATCTTGGCCGAACCCCGAGAAGCCGATGATTTGCCTTTTTCTCTTAGCCGTTTCAATGGCCGTTTTGGCATGTTGCCAAGCTTCGCCATCCATTCCGATGGATCTTTCTTGTAGCTCCGTGTTTAGAGTCCCTATACCGATCCCACAGCGCAAGTCGACTTCACCCATGGAAACCGATAAGTATTCAAAGATGCGAAAGACCCATTTGGCGTCTGAAGCTTCCAAGAGTACTTGGGCCTCATCTCCATGTGTTACTACAAAGTCTGCCGCCAGGTAATCAGAGAACTTGGAATTTATCTCATCCGTAACAAGCAGAAAGTGTCTCTGGACGTCATCTCTTTTATGGAGTTTTCTGGAGCCAATCATATCGAATTTTGCTGCTGCGTAAAGCATCCTAGAGTCCTCCCAACACGAAGAAAGCACTCGCAAGGGCTATAACAACGCTGAGTAATGTTCCAAACAGATAGTATTCAGCAAACGCCTTATTACTTAGTTGAGGGTACCTGACAATCGATTTTGCGGTGATGACCAAACCAAGACTTGAGAGGTTTTTTGAGATAACAAGTAGCAGGATAAGTAAGCGCTCTATGGTCCCGATCCTCCGACCTATCCTTTCATTATCCCCTAGGTGCTGCAAAGGATCCGCTGTTGCAGCAGCCTCCATGGAAGATGGCTGGTTGCGATCAAAAAGTTCTTCTGGAAAACCTTCACTCTTGTTTAGAGCCCAGCGAATGAAGTAGTTGGCGGGATGGCCTAAGAGTGCGAACATGAGAATCAGCCGGTAGTCAAGGTCAAACCTGGGTGGATAGTCCATCAAGTAGCTGACCAAGAACAACGAAAGTGGAACCAGGTAGTTCAGTTGGTACAAAGAAGCTCCTGTGGCCTTTTTGATCCTGAGAATAATCAACCCAACAAGCAGTTCTAAGCTTCCAAGCAGCACAAGGCATACGGAAAAGGCAAGCCAAGGGACTCCATGTACACCTGGGAAAAACCAAAAACCACTTCCAGCTAAGAGGACGAGATGGGTCAGCCTATAAAGAACGTAGTTACGGATGGGATTTTTGGTTTTCCGACCAATGAAATCAGCCCACCATTGTTTAAGCGAATACTCATAACCTAACGCCAACGTTAGCATCAACGCATACGATTGCGTTATCTCCATTCTTCCACCTCCCACAAGCTTGACTCAATTCTACCACATGTAGTTTAACCCTGCAAGGTTAAGTTATTTATTTTAATGCTCTGAGGTTAATTTGGTCATTTTAACCCCAGGAGGTTAACTGTGAAATGTTAACGGGGCCAATTGTTAACGGGGTCTGGCCCCGTTAACATTTGACCACATTAACATTCTCTCCAATTAAGAAGGATTCTCGATATTGATAACGAATTACAGGATCGCCGGCGGAAAATGATGGCAAATCGTAAGAAAAGTCCGAAATGTGACTAAACAATAGAATAGAGGTGGCGTTATGGGAACGACACGAACCAATCCAATCGTGGGAATTTTGCTTCTCGGGCTGTTGCTTGCAGGAGCTTTTCTGGCCTCAACACAGAGCGCACAAGCTTTGGTGCGGCCAAACTTCGCCAACAGTCGATACAAGGAGATCTATCTAGCAGGTGGATGTTTCTGGGGTACGCAAGCCTACTTTGACCGTATGATGGGGGTAGTCTACACCAGCGTGGGCTATGCCAATGGTCAGACAGAAGAGACAGACTACTACTCTATCGCGGAGACGGGCCATGCGGAAACAGTCTACGTGGTGTATGACCCCGAAGAGCTTCCTTTAGAAGAGCTGGTCACTTACTACTACGGGATCATTGATCCTACCCTGCTTAACCAACAGGCTTGGGACATTGGAACCCAATATCGGACAGGTATCTACTACGTTGACGAAGAGGACTTGGATATAATCCGCAAGGTGACCGAAGAAGAGCAGAAGAAGCATCAGAAGTTCATTGTTACCGAAATCCAACCGCTTAGAAATTACATCTTGGCGGAAGATTTCCATCAAGACTACCTTGTGAAGAACCCAGGAGGATATTGTCATGTGGACCTCTCCTCCATCCCCAGAGAGAAACCCTGGGTCGACGCTGCGGACTATCAAAAGCCTTCTCTCGAAGAAATCAGGGAAAAGCTTACCGCCGAGCAGTTCGCGATCACCCAACACAACGACACTGAATACGCCTTCGAAAATGAGTATTGGGACCACGATGAACTGGGTATCTATGTGGATATCGTGACGGGAGAACCTCTCTTTCTCTCCATCGACAAGTACGACTCCGGCTGTGGATGGCCCAGCTTCACCAGGCCCATCCAAAGTGATGTGATCACCTACGAAGAAGACCATACGCTCTTCATACCCAGAATTGAAGTGCGGAGTCGAGTAGGCGACAGCCATTTGGGGCATGTCTTCGCTGACGGACCTAGAGACGAAGGAGGACTACGCTACTGCATCAACAGCGGAGCCCTCGAGTTCATTCCCTATGACCTCATGGAGGCAAGGGGATACGGCCAGTTCATGTCACTACTCAAGTAACTTGTAAAGAGGGTCTGTCCCCCTTAACATACATTAAGGGGGACAGACCCCGTTAACAATCTTAACAAACTAGAACAGCTTTCCAGGATTCAAGATATTCTTCGGGTCAAACACCTGCTTAATCTGCTGCTGCAAGGTAATCAGAGTATCGCCCAAGTCACGCGTCAGATACTCTTTTTTCGAGATGCCAATTCCATGTTCACCTGAAACCTGGCCTCCCAGTTCGCTTCCTCTCACATAGAGAAGATCCATGATCGTATCCATCTTCTCTTTCCAGACGTTCTTCTCCAGATCGTCTTGGAGGATATAAACATGCATGTTTCCGTCGCCTGCGTGGCCGAAGCTGCGGATTCTCACCCCAAACTCTGCTTCCAGTTCCTTGGTGTATTCGATGAAGCCTGCAATCTGATCTCGAGGCACTACAATATCTACTTCATCCATGGCACTTTCAGCTTTCAAAGCCTCGAGGAAGGCCCCCCTCGCATCCCAGATACCTTCTTGCCGTTCGATGGTGTTGGCGATTAACACATCGATGGCTCCGGCCTTGAGACATACATCTCCAGCCGCCTCATACTGCGCCTCAAGTTCTGCCGAACTGTGCCCATCAAAGCGCAGGAGCAGATAGGCAGGAGCTGTCTTGTGAGGAAAGGTCTTTCCTAAAAACTTCTCTGCGCTGAGGATCACATCCCTTTCCATAAACTCGATGGCCTGAGGCATCAACTGGCTGCGGATGATCTCTGGAACCGCCCCAATGGCCAGTTCCAGCGAAGGAAAGGGCACCAGGAGAGTCAACACCTTACTGGGGCGTGGCAAGAGCTTCACGATCACCTTTGTAATGATCCCGAGTGTCCCCTCGGATCCGATCATAAGGTTCAACAGGCTGTAACCCGATGAGTTCTTGGCCACCTTACCTCCCAGCCATACGAGCTCACCGGTTGGCAAAACGACTTCCATACCCATGACATGATCCCGAGTGACCCCATACTTGATCGCACGCATGCCCCCGGCATTGGTGGCAACATTTCCTCCAATGGTGGCGCTTTTCTCTCCCGGGTCTGGAGCATAGAGAAAGCCCATCTTCTCAGTGACTTCCTGAAAGTCCATGAGGACGACCCCAGATTCCACAGTGGCGGTGAGGTTATTACTATCAATCTCCAGAACACGGTTGAGCCGTGCCGTGGAGAGGAGGATTCCACCATGCAGGGGAACGCAGCCGCCGCAAAGCCCGGTACCGCTTCCCCGGGTAGTCACAGGAATGCCCTTTTCATACGCATAACCCATGATCTCAGCTACAGTCTCAGCGCTATCTGGTTCTAGCATCACTTCGGGAAAAGCACGGGTCTCTCCCAATTCGTCGTGGGCGTAATCCTCCGAAATGGAGTCTCCCACTTGTATATACTTCTCACCTACTAGTCCTGTAAGGTAGGCAATATCTGCTTTATCCAACTTGGGATATGGCACCTAGGCTTCCCCCTTCCTCAATGATCGCGATTAGTTTTGGAATGACTTCATACAAATCTCCGACAATACCATAATGGGCTACATCGAAGATGGGGGCATCCGGATCGGTGTTGATGGCAAAGATGGTGTCTGCACCACGCATGCCAGCCACAAGTTGAATGGCACCGGATATGCCACAGGCAATGAAGAGCCGTGGCCGCACCGTGCGGCCGCTCATGCCGATCTGTTGGTTGTAGTTAGCCCATCCCTGTTCAACTAATGGCCTGGTCGTTCCCACAACTCCGCCAATCAAACCGGCGAACGTCTCAAGGAGTTCCAAACCCTCTGGTTTTCCTATACCTCGACCAGCCGCTACAATGATCTCTGCATCAGTGATGGAGCTGGCGACCTGATGGGGCCTGAACCCCAGAGTTGTGATTCTGGACTGGAGCTGCGCCTGATCGGTCTTACAGTGCACAATCTCTCCGTGGGGCTGGACAGTCTCCGCTGGAGGCATGACTTTGTACCTTACAGTGGCCATCTGCGGCCTGTGCCTTGGTGTAATGATTTGGGCCATAACATCTCCCCCGAACGCGGGACGAGTCTGCACTAAATCGCCGTTCTCTTTAACGGAAAGTGTGGTGCAATCGGCGGTCAGTCCGGTCCGCAGCCTTGCAGCTACCCGTGGAGCCAGAGAACGCCCAACAGGGGTTGCACCCATAAGGATGATGTTTGGTTTGATCTCGTTTACCAGATCCACCATGATGGCCGTATAGGGCTCGATGCGGAAGTACTCCAACTCGGGGTAGTCGTAAAGGTAGACTTTATCGACACCATAGGTGAGAAGATCCTCGGCAAGAGTCTGTACGTTCGATCCCGCCAGACAGACTGCTACGTCTTGGCCTAGTTGTTTGGCCATCTCTAAGCCCTTCCCGATTAACTCATAGGTTACGGGTTGGATCTCACCTTGACGCTGTTCGGCAAAAACCAGGACACCTTTGTATTTCTTAAGATCAAAAGAGGGTCCTGCAGCTGTCTTTTCCAGCCAAATAGCTCCAGTGGGACAGGCTTTGACACAGATACTGCACAGGCGACAGGAGTCGGTAAACTCAATGGAGTCTTCACCCATCACAACGCCAGCAAAGGGGCAAGCTTCAACGCATGCTCCGCAAAGCGTACATAGGTCTTGGTTGACGCGCATCTGGCTCATAGGTACTTCAACTCCTTCAGCTTGGCATAAAATTTCTGGCCTAACGCATCGGGGCTTCCTTGCCAAAGCTCCTTGCTGTGTGCTTTAGGCGGTGGAAAGATGCGTTCGACCTGCGTTGGCGAACCATCAAGTCCAAAGTGAGAAGGGTCGGCCCCTTCTAAGGCCTTGCTGTCCCATACGTTGACTTTTCTGTTTTGCGTTGCTTTTTTCAATTTATACGATGGAAGTCTGGGCTGGTTAAGGTCTTTGGTTACGGTCAACAGGCAGGGCAGCCCAATTCTGAGCTCTTCGATGCCATCGCCCATGTCGGCTTCAACAAAAATGCATCCATCTTCCATGCCTGAAATCTTGGATACATATGACGCATGGGGAAGTTCCAAGAGTTCTGCTATGCCAGGTCCGACCTGGGCGGTGTCACCATCGGTCGTCTGCATTCCGCAAAAGATGACATCCGCAGGGGGCAAACGCCGGATCGCCTCGGAAAGTGCGTACGATGTGGCGAGTGTATCCGCTCCTGCAAACTTGCGGTCAGAGAGGAGATAACCATCATCCGCCCCTAAGGTGTACGCTTCTTTGATCACATCTTGAGCCTGCAGGGGACCCATGGAAAGCACCGTGACGGTTCCCCCGTACGTTTCTTTCAGAGCTACTGCTGCTTCTAGGGCACAAGCGTCATAGACGTTGAGCTTGGAGTCTACTCCTTCCCGCTTCAAAATCCCCTTTTCCTCATCGATTTCAACTTCCGTGCCTTCCGGCACTTGTTTAATACAGACAATAAAGTGCATCTTGCTACCTCCCCTATACTTCGTCTAGGAGTTCAATTCTATCTACTCCGATTCCTTCAAAGTTGTTAACGGGGTCTGTCCCTCTTAATGTATGTTAAGAGGGACAGACCCCTCCACAAAAGAGAACGGCTCCGAGTCCAGAAGGGCTTTGTCTAGCTCCTCTCCTGGATTCCGCATAGCCGTCCTGCAAATTTCTTTGCGATTTCTCCGTTCAAATTCATGAGAATAACGAACATATTGTTAAGAGGGTCTGTCCCCCTTAACACTTAAACATTTACCAGTCAATGTCATCTGGATAATCGATTTTAAGCCCAATGGCACTTGGATGGCAATCATGCTTCTGGGCTGCTCGGTACACCGCGGCGCGATACTGCTGGTACTCTTCACCTTGCTCGACGAGGCGCTTGACCATAATGGAAATGTTCTTTACTCGCTTCTCCTCATCGAGTTCCAAAAAACGAATGTTGAGGACATCCAGGTATTGCGTAGTATAGCTGTTAAACGAAACGTAATACCCGAACATCATGTTCCTGATTCTACCTAAGACTGTAGGAGGCACTGTGCGCTTAATGCACTCAAAGACGGCTGCTTGAAACATCCTAATCTGAGCCAAGCAAGAATCCCAGACCACGTTCATGTCCTCAAACACCTCATAGGACTTCTTCGAGAGCTTCATCGCACGGAGGTCGGCAAAGTCATTTAGCGCCATAGTGTAAAAGAGCAACTCTGGCCAAAGGACATTAAACGACAAGTAAACATTCTTATCGGGCGCGATGATTCCGTGCCAACGCTTCGTTTCGTCGTCGAGTCCGTTAGGGACAAAGGTCACCTCTCGGTCCCCCATAGTCGCATGCCGGAGATCATAACAGAGCGCTAAAAGCCGCAGACGCGCATCACTGTAGGCAGGATACTCGTCTTCATCACCTACGACCTCGTGCAACGCATCATAGAACTCATGGAAGTCCAAAAAGTCACCCGTAATCGTTACCCCTGCGTGTTTCGGTGTTGATTCTACCGCTATCACCTAATCATCCTCCCTGGAGTTTGTCATCTCCCCGTGATCACGCGAATAAACCCGCCTTTTCTTTTGTATCCCGTATCCCACAACTCTCGAAAATCTAACCAGCGAAATCCGCCATAGGTCACGGCCTTCACATAAAAGTTTCCATGTTCTTCTTTGTACCCGGCCAAATTGAACCAGTGCCAGCGGTAGTCCTTCAACGAAGAGTTCTTATGGAGTAGTATTAGGACGGGGACGGGCACATCAGAATCAATCTGTTCTCGAATGAGCTTACTCGCTTCAGTCCAGGGTACAGTTCCGCTTACTTCCACCAGCTCAAGCGAATGAACTCCCACATCATGCCAATACTTTGAAAGGGCTGAGCTGTAAAGTTCTAGCGTATCAATCCCTTTAAAACGTGGTCTCAGGTAACGTTTCATTGTCTTGGAAAATTCGAGGTACTCTTCCTTCGTTACGTTTCGCGCATCATAAGGATAAAGCCGAGTAAGCCCCTTCTGCCTAGCTAGATGGATGCATAGGTCGCAGGCTGTCACAGCAGCACAGCCTCCAAAATACATCATCCTATCTCGAAACCAGTGTTGGTTCCATCCAGGGCTGCCTTCAATGCGAAAGTAGTCCAGCTCCTTTATCATACGAGTTACCTCACGGAGACGTGGTATACCTTAAAACGCCTCACCTACTCATTGAGACATCTAGGTCCTCTGTTATTTCTCTACTGTGTTTGCCAATCCTTTTCGTCGGCTGGTGATATTTCTGAAGCACAAAACTGCCACCACTACGCTAAACCTACTACCTTGCTCACCCCACGCTACTCCTCGAATGCACTTGACAATGTCAAGATTCCCTTTGTTGTAGACACTGCACAGGCAAATGTGGTACGTTTGATGAGGTAGCTGGAGGAATGGCCATGAGCAGAAAAACGCAGGGAATCGCATGTTCGGTTTTATCCGCAATTATTTATGGATTCACACCCATTCTAGCCCGGTTGGCCTTTGAAGGTGGGGCCAACGGAATTACTGTAGCCTTTTTACGTGGGGCACTTCCGCTTCCCCTTCTGTTTCTCTTACTACGGAGAAGAAAGACTTCCTTACATCCTAGCAAAAACTGGAAGCCCATTTTGGCGGCGGGAGTGTTCGGCATAGCGCTCACAACGCTCCTACTTTACATGTCCTACAACCATATTTCTGTGGGAATGGCCACAACACTACACTTTACCTATCCCGCATTCGTTTCTCTAGCTTGTATCGTCCTCTTTAAAGATCCCATCAATCGTTGGAAGATCGCGGCCTTGGTCTTATGCAGCCTCGGCATTGTCCTGTTTCTTGACAGCGGTAATACAACGGGCTTTATGGGAACTGTCCTAGCATTGCTATCAGGCGTTACCTATGCCTTGTATATGCTGTGGATCGACAAGAGCAACCTGAGGCATATGCATTACTTAGAACTGACTTTTTATCTGAATATCTGCATCGCTGCGACATCGGGATTCTATGGGTTGGCGACCGGGCAGCTAAACCTGTCCTTGACACCTACAGCTTGGATCTTATGCGCTTTGGTGGGTCTATTCACCGCCTTCGGGGCCATACCCCTCATGCAGCAGGGGATCAAGCTTGCTGGGGCGCCCACGGCCGCCATATTATCTACGATGGAACCCCTCACCAGCATCCTTTTAGGAGTCTTGGTTTTAGGAGAGGCAGTTTCGGGAGTCAAGATCATAGGTAGCGCCTTGATCCTTTCCAGCATTCTGTTAC
>Ga0265293_10001982_pt1 | contig 42930 bp, 35 predicted proteins | sample Munlanlewell138R_FD_192505 | JGI IMG/M metagenome (GOLD analysis project Ga0265293, IMG submission 192505) | Leachate microbial communities from a municipal landfill in Southern Ontario, Canada - Leachate well 138R | ecosystem: Engineered > Solid waste > Landfill > Unclassified | place: Canada...
AGGGTGATCGAGGAGGAGCACCGCCGTTTCGTCGCGCAACTCAGCCAGCAGGCGAGGGGAATTACCGATGACCTGCTGTTGATCAGGAGACTGAGCATGAAAACCAGTGCGCGCAATCAATTTTTTGGCAAGGTGGTGCAGGTGACCACCGGGGCGGTCAACGACGAGGTCACCCTGGAGGTTGGCGGCGGCCACCACATCGTCGCTATCGTGACCCGCGAGAGTGTCGACGAGCTCGACTTGAGCCCGGGATCCGAGGCGTTTGCCCTGGTCAAATCATCCTCGGTGATCCTTGTGGTCGACGGCGATGATGCCCGGTTTTCCGCCCGCAACCGACTGGGCGGCACCGTTGCCAGAGTCCTGCCGGGGGCGGTGAACAGCGAAGTGGTGATCGACCTGGCGGGTGGTGGCACCATCACCGCGATCATCACCAACGACAGCTGCACGGCCCTGGGGCTCGCCCCGGGCGCGTCGGCCACGGCGATATTCAAGGCATCGAGCGTCATCATCGGCATCCCCGTCTGAAGCGGCGGCGACTCTCCCCGCCGTGCTCGGCAGCCGGCAGATAGCCTGGCGCCGGGCTTCCCCCATTCTGCGAGTGGCAGCGGTCTCCGCCATGAAATTAAGGCAATCGACTTATTTTTTGCCTTGCTGCGCTGAGTGAAAATCTTTATATTGCCCCACGTTCCAGCCCCTGGCGTGTACAAGGACAGTTGAAACTGGCCGGGCCATACTTATTCTATCGAGGGGAGAGAGCATGACAGTACGATTCGACGACCGTGTAGCAATTGTCACCGGCGCAGGCCAGGGGCTGGGGCGTTCCCACGCCGAGGGCCTGGCGCGGCGGGGCGCGAAGGTGGTGGTCAACGATCTCGGGCCCGATGGCCAGCCCAGCCCCTCGGCTCTCGACACCGTGGCGATGATCATCGAAAACGGCGGCGAGGCCTTTGCCCACGGCGCCAACGTGGCGGATTACGGCCAGGTCGAGGCGATGGTGGATGAGACCCTGGCGAAGTGGGGACGGGTCGATATCCTGGTCAACAATGCCGGCATCCTCCGCGACCAGTCCTTCGTCAAGATGGATGACGGGAAGTTTTCCCAGGTGATCGACGTCCATCTCAAAGGCGCGTTCAACTGTTCCCGCGCGGTGTGGCCCTATATGCGCGGCCAGGCCTACGGCCGGATCGTGATGACCACGTCGTCCAGCGGCTTGTACGGCAATTTCGGCCAGGCCAACTACGCCGCCGCCAAGCTCGGCCAGATCGGGCTGATGAACACCATGGTCATCGAGGGCGAGAAATACGGCATTCGCGTCAACTGTATTTCTCCCATTGCCAAAACCGCGATGACCGAAGGAATGATGGAAAGCCGTGCGCTCGATCTGTTCCATCCCGAGGATGTCACCACCGGCGTGCTGGCGCTCTGTGCCGACGATGGTCCCAACCGCATTATCCTCTCCGCCGGCGCCGGCTGCTTTTCGGCCACCCGGCTGCAGGAAACCCAGGGGATTTTCCTCGATTACGATCAGCGCAATCCGGAGACGGTGCTCGACCGCCTGCCGGAGATTCTCTCCAGCGACGGCCTCGCCGACATCGCCACCGGACCGATGCATACGCTGAAATTCGTCGGCCTGGCCGCCAACGCCATGGGCATCGACCTCTCCGATGCCAGTTGGGGCCCCAAGGCCTGAGCCGGGGCGATCACCGCAACGACACCCTGGCCCGGCGCCGCGCATCGACGGCATCGGCCGACATCACAGGATAGACGGGTTTTCAGATATGCAGGCGCCGCAGTGCCGGGTCCGCCGCGCCTGCGGCCCACAGGGCGTCGAAATCCGCGGTCAGCCGTCGCGCCTCGCGGGGCGCATGGCGCCAGTAGTGACCCCGGTAGCCATCCTGTATCTGGTTGCACAGCACCATGGCGTCGTCGCCGATCAGGAATTCGCTGTGCTCCGTGTGGTATTCGGGATCGAGGCGGCGCAATTCGATGCGGCTGGTGAGCCGCAGGAACAGTTCCACCAGGCGATGCGAGTGGCCCGCCAGCGGGCGGCTGTCGCGGACCAGGATCATCGTCGCGGTGTGGGGATGGCGGGTGGCTAGGCGGCGGACGGCGGTGCAGAACCCGGCGTCATCGTAGATCTCCGGCGCCAGCCGGTCGCTGAAAAGACGCAGGCTGCGCTCCGCGGCAGTGGCGAGCGCCAGTGCCTGGCCGGCGAACCCTGCGGCGCTGGCGACCGCAACCGGCGCGCGATGCGTTGCCTCCACCGCCGGCGGAGCCGCGACCGGCCGGCGATCGAAGCGTTTGAGTTCCAGCGTCATCGGCAGATGGGGGATGCCGGCATCGATGAATTGCAGGCCGGCGACCCGAAAGCCCGCGCCTTGGTAAAAGGGCGCGGCGTGGGTCTGGGCGCCGAGCACCAGGGTGTCGAGACCTTCGCGGCCAGCGTGCTCGATGATCGCCCGGAGGAGGCTGCCGCCCACGCCGTGGCCGCGAAACTCCCTGAGCACGGCCATGCGGCCGACCTTGTTGCCCACCAGCCGTGCGGTACCGAGCGCCCGATTCCCCGCGCCGCGGGCGATCCAGTGCCGGGCGGTCGGGTCGTGGTCGTCCACTTCCTCGCTTTCGGGCACGCCTTGTTCCACCACAAAAACCTGGTGGCGGATATTCGTCAGTTCCGCCGCGCTGTGGCGCCAGTCGGTTTGTTCCACGGTAATGGCGAAAAAATCGAGAGCGTCGGTCATGGCGTGCTGGCAATTGGCTGTTGGTGGCGCCGCGCGACCCTGTTAATGACGCTGCGCCTCTCGGAATTGGGACACGCCCGTTATACCATGAAGCCCCAATGGTAAACAGTTGTCGATAAGGTGAATGTTTTGAGGAAGCGAACAGGTGCGTGGTCGAAAATTTCCCGTCTTCTGGCCGTGGTGGCGATCAGTTGGGCGGGGCTGGCGGCGGGCGCCGTCGCCGATGAAGTTCCTTTTATCCAGTACCAGGCGCGCTTCCACCCGGTATGGGGGGAGGGCGGGATGGTGGTCTCCCAGGAGGCTGTCGCCAGCCGGGCGGGCGCCGACATGCTCGCCAGGGGAGGCAATGCCGTGGACGCGGCGGTGGCGACGGGCTTTGCCCTGGCGGTGACCATGCCGCAGGCGGGCAATATCGGCGGCGGCGGTTTCATGCTGGTGCACCTTGCCGAACAGGGCAAGACCATCGCCATCGACTACCGCGAGATGGCGCCGGCACAGGCCCACTCCGACTTGTTCCTCGATGCCGACGGCAATGTCGACGGCCAGAAATCCCGGTTCAGCGCCCTGGCTTCCGGAGTGCCGGGTACCGTGGCGGGGTTGGTTCACACCCAGCAGAAATATGGCTCGCTGTCGCTCGCCACGGTGATGGCCCCGGCCATCGAGCTGGCGGAGAAGGGTTTCGCTGTCACCTACCCGCTGGCCTACTCCCTGGAGCAGGCCCGCCAGCGGCTCTCCGCCCACCCGGCGTCGCGGCGCTATTTCCTCCCCGCCGGCGGCGCGGTCCCGCAGGTCGGTGAGCGCCTGGTGCAGAAGGACCTCGCCGCGACCCTGCGGCGCATCGCCCGCCACGGCGCCGACGGTTTTTACCGGGGCAAGACCGCCGACCTGATCGTGGCCGAGATGGCCCGGAGCGGCGGCCTGATCAGCCATGAGGATCTCGCCGGGTATCGGGTGGTGGAGCGCGAGCCGGTGACCGGCAGTTACCGGGGCTACGATATCGTCTCGATGCCGCCGCCGTCGTCGGGGGGGATTCACCTGGTGCAGATGCTCAATATTCTCGAGGGCTGGGACCTGGCCGCCGAGGGCCACAACAGCGCCGGGTACCTGCACCGGCTGATCGAAGTCATGCGCCGCGCCTATGCCGATCGCAGCAAGTACCTGGGCGATCCGGACTTTGCCGAGGTGCCGGTGGCGGCGCTGATCGACAAGGACTACGCGGCGCGGCTGCGCGCCGGGATCAGCCTGGAACGGGCCACGGCGTCGGCGGCGGTGGCGCCTGCTCTCGACAGGGCGCCGGAGAGTCCGCAAACCACCCATTACTCGGTGTGGGACAGGCACGGCAACCTGGTGAGCAACACCTATACCCTGAATTTTTCCTATGGCAATGGTATTTCGGTGGCCGGGGCGGGCTTTCTGCTCAACAACGAGATGGATGACTTTTCCGCCAAACCGGGGGTGCCCAATGCCTTTGGCCTGCTCGGCGACGAGGCCAACGCCATCGCGCCGGGCAAGCGTCCGCTGTCGTCGATGACACCCACCCTGGTGTTTCGCGACGGCGAGCCGGTGATGGTCACCGGCGGCCCCGGTGGCAGCAGGATCATCACCTCGGTGCTCCAGGTGATCCTCAATCATATCGATTTCGGGATGAACATCGCCGAGGCCACCGCCGCGCCGCGCATCCACCACCAATGGTATCCCGACACCGTGGATGCCGAAGGTGGCATCAGTCCCGATACCCTGCGCCTGCTGCGCGACATGGGCCACGACGTCAAACCCTCTCCCTGGGCTATCGGCCGCACCCAGTCCATTACCCGCGAGCAGGGGCAATTCCAGGGCGTGACGGACTATCGCTGGCCGGGCGGCGGCGCCGAGTCTCCCCGGCAGTGACCGGGGCTTTGCCGCCGGCCAGCGCGGCCGTTCAGTCCCGGTCGGCTTTTTCGCCGTCGATGAACTGCCAGCGGCCGGTGGCGGAGGGCAGCAGGGCCCGGCGGGCGGCGCCGGGATCGTCCAGTTCCAGGTCCGGGTACTTGGGCCGGGTCATGTAGGCGGCAAACCATTCCGCGAGCAGCTCCCGATCGTCGAGGGTGTCGAGCAGCAACTGCCGGGCCTGGTCGATAAAGGCCGGATCGATCATCTCTCCGGCCATCGCCGGGGTCAGTGGCGGGTCGCGGAAGAACAGCCCGGGGCCGCGGCTCAACACCTCGGTGGCGAGATCGTCGAGCATTTCCCCGGCGGTGGGAGCGCGAAAGCCGAGGGAAAAGGTCAGGCATTCGCCCTGGGCGGTGCCCCGGTGGGCGATTCGCGGCGGCAGATAGAGAATGTCGCCAGGTTCCAGCACCCAGGTCTGGGTGGCGGTGAAATCCTCGAGGATTTTCAGCGCCGTCCCGGCCAGCAGCGGGGTGCTTTCGTCGCAGGCGGATCCGATCGACCATTCGCGCCGGCCCTCGGCCTGGATCAGGAATACGTCGTAATAGTCGAAATGGGGGCCGACACCGCCGCCATCGCTGGCGTAGCTGACCATGATGTCGTCGATCCGCCAGCGGGGCAGAAAGGCGAACTCGGCGAGGATGTCGCGCACTTCCGGCACCCACAGGTCGACGGCCTGGACCAGCAGGGTCCAGGGCGAGGTGGCCGGCAATGCGGCGAAGTCGCTTTCGGTAAAGGGGCCCTGGCGGAGTTCCCAGGGTCCGCGTTCACCGTCGCGGACCACGATCCGCGACTCGACCTCGTCTTCCAGCGCCAGACCCGCCAGCTCGTCGGCGTCGAGGGGCGAGGCGAATCCCGGCAGCGCCTGGCGCATCAGCAGGGGCTCGCGCTGCCAGTAGTCGCGGAGGAAGCCGGCGGCGTCGATGCCCGTGGGGAAGCGGATCATCGCTCAGTGCTCGCCGTCGATGGCCCGGGCCTGGTCCGCGGCATTGCCGGTATAGCTGGACGGAGTCATCGCCTGCAGGGCGATCCTGGCGGGCTCGGGGATGTCGAGGCCGTCGATGAAGTCGCGCATCTTTTCCCGGGTGATGCCCTGGCCGCGGGTCAGCTCCTTGAGTTTCTCGTAGGGCTGGTCGATGTTGTAGCGGCGCATCACGGTTTGCACCGGTTCGGCCAGCACTTCCCAGGCGTCGTCGAGATCGGCGGCGAGGCGCTGGGGATTGAGCTCCAGTTTGCCGAGGCCTTTCTGCATGGCTTCGAAGGCGATCTGGCAATAGCCGAAGCCCACCCCCATGTTGCGCAGCACGGTGGAATCGGTGAGGTCCCGCTGCCAGCGGGAAATGGGCAGCTTCTGCGCGAGGTGGGTGAACACGGCGTTGGCGAGGCCGAGGTTGCCCTCGGCGTTTTCGAAATCGATGGGATTGACCTTGTGGGGCATGGTCGATGAGCCCACTTCGCCGGCGACCGTTTTCTGCTTGAAATAGCCCAGCGAAATATAGCCCCAGACGTCGCGATTGAAGTCGATGAGGATGGTATTGAGGCGCACGATGGCGTCGAACAGTTCGGCGATGCAGTCGTGGGGCTCGATCTGGGTGGTGTAGGGGTTCCAGGCGAGGCCGAGGGACTCGACGAATTCCCGCGCATTGCCCTGCCAGTCGACTTCCGGATAGGCGGCGAGGTGAGCGTTGTAGTTGCCGACCGCGCCGTTGAACTTGGCGAGCAGCGGCACGGCGCGAATCTGCTGGATCTGGCGGCGCAGGCGGTAGACCACGTTGGCCAGTTCCTTGCCCACGGTGGTGGGGGAGGCGGTCTGGCCGTGGGTGCGCGACATCATCGCGACGTCGGCGAAGTCGATGGCCATGGCCGCCAGGGTGTCGGCGATGGTCGTCGCGGCGGGCAGCAATACCTGGTCGCGGCCGGCCTTGAGCATCAGGCCGTGGGAGCTGTTGTTGATATCCTCGGAGGTGCACGCGAAGTGGACGAATTCGCCGACGGCGTTCAGTTCAGCATTGGCGGCGATGTATTCCTTGAGGAAATACTCGACCGCCTTGACGTCGTGGTTGGTGGTCCGTTCGATATCCTTGATGCGCCGGGCATGCTGTTCGTTGAAGCCGTCGGCAAGCTGGTCGAGCAGGGCGTCGGCCTGCTGGCTGAAGGCCGGCACCTCGGCGATGCCCGGGTGCGCTGCCAGCCGCTGCAGCCAGCGGATCTCCACGATCACCCGGTATTTGATCAATCCGTACTCGCTGAAGATTTCCCGCAGCGGAGAGGTCTTGCTGCCATAGCGGCCGTCGATGGGGGAAATGGCGGTGAGGGGAGTGAGGTTCATGGATACTGTTCCGGTTGGCAGGTTGAACTGTGGAGGGAAGGCCGGCATTTTAGCATAGCGGTCCGGCGTCTGGCGCCATGCCGCGCCTCGGCCGGAGCTCCCGCGGTGTGGTCGTATCGAGGCTGAGAACGGGGGGGGGCGCGCCGGTCAAACCTGCCGGCGCAAGTCGCCGACCAGGTCGAGCACCTTGCGCCGCTGCAGCAGCAACTGGTGCCGCCGGCCGCCGACCTGGTGCCACAGCATGGCGGCGCGGATCGCCGCGAACAGCAGGCAGCGGATGCGATTGGCGATGTCCGGCTGTTGCAGGTGCTGGGGCTGCCCCTTGACCTGGATACGGAAGTTGAAGGTGCTGATGGTGTTGAGATAGACGTCGGCGAGATTGGCGATCACGTTGGGATGGGTGCGACTGAAATGCTCGGCCTGCAGCCGCGCCTTGTCGATGCCGCTGGCCACCTTGCCCAGCATCGCCCGGTTGTGGGCGAGCTTGCGTTGCAGGTAGAGCACGCCGAGCACGTAGCGCAGCAGGTTGGCGTTTTCCGGGGACCGGATGTCGGCCAGAACACTCTTGAGGCTGTCGACGCCGAGGTGCAGGGCGTCGAGCTCGCCAAACACCGCGAGGGTGGAGGGCGGGTTCTGCTCGAACAGGCTGTGGATGCTGGTGGCGAAATCCCGGGACTGGCAGGTGCCCGTGGTGGCGACGGTTTCGACCAGTCGGCACGACTGGAAAACACCGGCGAGGGCGATGGCCTGGTCCCGGGTGGGGCTGGCGAACAGCATGATCAGGTTTCCGTGCGGTTGAAGGTGTGCTCGATGACGCCGCCGCCGAGGCAGACGTCGTCCCGGTAGAAAACCACCGACTGCCCGGGGGTGACGGCGCGCTGGGGCCGGTCGAACTCGACCCGCCAGCCCGCGGCCTCGGCGATCAGGGTGCAGTCCTGATCCGCCTGGCGATAGCGGGTCTTGGCCGTGCAGGAAAACGGCAAAGACTGCGGCGCGCCGTTGATCCAGTGGACATCGGCGGTGACCAGGGTATCGGTGAACAGCAGCGGATGTTCGCTGCCCTGGACGGCGATCAGGACATTGCGGTCGAGGTCCTTGGCCGCGACGTACCAGGGCTGCTCGCTGCCTCCGCGGACGCCGCCGATGCCGAGCCCCTGGCGCTGGCCCAGGGTGTGGTACATCAGGCCCATATGGGTGCCGAGCTTGCGCCCGCAGTCGTCCTCGATGTCACCCGGCTGGGCGGGCAGATACTGTTCGAGAAAATCCTTGAAGCGGCGCTCGCCGATGAAGCAGATGCCGGTGCTGTCCTTCTTGGCATGGGTGGCGAGGCCGTGAGCCTCGGCGATGCGGCGGACCTCGGGCTTGTGCAGCTCGCCCACCGGGAACAGCGAGCGGGCCAGGGCCTGCTCGTCGACGGCGTGGAGGAAGTAGCTCTGGTCCTTGTTGCCGTCGATGCCTTTCAGCAGGCGGGTGTGGCCGCCGTCGTCCAGGCGGCGCACGTAGTGGCCGGTGGCGATCAGGTCGGCGCCGAGGATTTCAGCGTATTCCAGGAACACCTTGAACTTGATTTCCCGGTTGCAGAGGATATCGGGGTTGGGTGTGCGCCCGGCGCGATACTCGGCGAGGAAGTAGGCGAAGACGTTGTCCCAGTATTCGGCGGCGAAGTTGGCGGTGTGGAGCCCGATGCCGAGCCGGTCGCAGACCTTCCGGGCGTCGGCCAGGTCGGCCATGGCGGTGCAGTATTCGGTGCCGTCGTCCTCGTCCCAGTTCTTCATGAACAGTCCCTCGACGCGGTATCCCTGCTCGAGCAACAGCAGGGCGGTGACCGATGAGTCGACACCGCCGGACATGCCGACCATGACCGAAGGTTTGCTCATGCGCTGTCCCCATGGTGCAGGTTGCTGACGAGATCGAGGGGATAGAAACGGCCGGCGAGAAAGTCGTCGATCACTTTCATCACCAGCGGACTGCGCAACAGCTCCGGTGCCGCGCGCAGGGCTTCGGGGGTCAGCCAATGGGCGGCGATGATGTCGGGGTCGAGAACGGCGTGGCGATCTTCACCGAGGGCGCTGGCGGCAAAGCTGACGCGGTAGTAAGTGGCACCGTTGGCGGCCGCGTGGTAGGTGCTGATGCCGAGAAAGTCGGTGAGCTCGACCCGCCAGCCGGTCTCCTCGTAGGTCTCCCTGAGAGCGGCCTGTTGCAGGGTTTCTCCCGGCTCGACATGGCCGGCGGGCTGGTTGATCACTTCCCTGCCGCGATCGCGCTCGCGCACCATCAGGAACTTGCCGTCGCGGTGGATGACAGTGGCTACGGTGAGATGGATCTGGTCGGGCATCAGCGCTGGCTACCTGAAGAGGGTTTTGGGGGGCGCCGGCCGCCGGGCCGGTTTGGCCGGCGGCCGGCGGAGCGTGCCGGGCGGCTATTGTCCCCGGGTCCGGCGCTCTGTTCAACGGCGACCTGGGCGACGGTGAACTGCCCGGGCTGGAGATCGCCCAGCGCCCAGTCGCCGATGCTGACGCGCACCAGGCGCAGGGTCGGCAGGCCCACCGCGGCGGTCATGCGCCGCACCTGGCGATTGCGGCCTTCGCGAATGGTGAGTTCGAGCCAGGATGTCGGCACGGTCTTGCGAAAGCGCACCGGGGGCGTGCGCGGCCACAACCCCGGCTCGGCGATCTCCCGCGCCCGCGCGGGCGCGGTCAGGCCGTCCTTGAGCTGCACGCCCTTGCCCAGCTGGTCGAGCTGTGCCTGGGTGATGACGCCCTCGACCTGCGCCCAATAGGTTTTGGCCAGCTTGAAGCGGGGACTGCTGATCCGCGCCTGGAGGCCGCCGTCGTCGGTGAGCAGCAGCAGGCCCTCGGAGTCGTGGTCGAGACGGCCCGCCGGATAGACATGGGGCTCGCTGATATAGTCGGCGAGACCGGGGTGGCCATCGGCGGCGGTGAACTGGCTGAGCACCCCGTGGGGTTTGTTGAAGAGCACGAGTTTTGACATGGCGCCAATGATAACGCCTTCGCGCGCCGGAACCCAGGAATGAACTGACAGAAGAGGGCCGCTGTGCTAGGATCGGCGCGCTTTTTGCTGCTTTTCATGCCCGCGGCCGGCAACGACGCCGGCCCGCCCGGCAGCTGGCCATCGCAAGCCGGCACCGTGCACGGGGCCATCGACCGCGCTTTCCCGGTGGGCCCTTGCATGTGAATTCATGCCCCCCGCGTGGGGCCGCACGATGATGGGATCGAAGGCAGGGATCTGCGTCGATACCCGAACTCAGGCCGCTGCCTCTGGCGGCGGGCGACACTCTCAGCCCTTGGAGCTCAGGAAGAACCATGACATCAAAAATCATCTATACCCTGACCGATGAAGCACCCGCCCTGGCGACCTATTCTCTGCTGCCAATCGTTCAGGCATTTACGGGACCCTCCGGTATTGCCATCGAAACCCGGGATATTTCCCTGTCGGGCCGTATCATCGCGCTGTTTCCCGAACGCCTCGGCGCCGAGCAGCGCATTGGCGACGATCTGGCCGAACTCGGCCAACTGGCCACCACCCCCGAAGCCAATATCATCAAGCTGCCCAATATCAGTGCCTCGGTACCGCAACTGGTGGCCGCCATCAAGGAATTGCAGGCAAAAGGCTACGATCTCCCCGACTATCCCGAGGATCCGCAGAGCGATGCCGAACGGGATATCAGATCGCGCTACAACCGGGTCATGGGCAGCGCCGTCAACCCGGTGCTCCGCGAGGGCAACTCCGATCGCCGGGCGCCGGCTTCGGTCAAGAGCTATGCCCGCAACAACCCCCACAAGATGGGCCCCTGGGCCGCTGACTCGAAAACCCATGTCGCCCATATGACCGGCGGCGATTTCTACGGCAGCGAGCAATCGGTCACCGTCGCCGACGCCGGCGCGGTGCGCATCGAGCTGGTGGCCGGGGATGGTTCGACCAAGGTCCTCAAGGACAAAACCCCGCTGCTGGCCGGGGAGGTGATCGACGCCGCGGTGATGAGCCGCCGCGCGCTGCGGGAGTTTTTCGCGGCCCAGATCGCCGAGGCGAAAGAGAGTGGCGTATTGCTGTCGCTGCATCTCAAGGCGACCATGATGAAGGTGTCCGATCCCATCATGTTCGGCCATGCGGTCACCGTCTTCTTCAAGGATCTGTTCGCCAGGCACGAAGCGACCCTCGAGGCGCTGGGTGTCGATACCAACAACGGTCTCGGCGACTTGTACGCCAAGATCAAGACCCTGCCGGACGACCAGCGGGCGGCCATCGAGGCGGATATCGCCGCGGCCTACCAGCAGGGGCCGGCGCTGGCCATGGTCAATTCCGACAAGGGCATCACCAACCTCCATGTACCGAGCGATGTCATCGTCGACGCCTCGATGCCGGCGATGATCCGCGACTCCGGCCGGATGTGGGGGCCGGACGGCAAGCTCCATGACACCAAGGCGCTGATCCCCGATCGTTGCTACGCCGGTGTCTACCAGGAGGTGATCGACGACTGCAAGAAGCACGGCGCTTTCGATCCCACTACCATGGGCAGCGTGCCCAATGTCGGCCTGATGGCGCAGAAGGCCGAGGAGTACGGCTCTCACGACAAGACCTTCCAGGTGCCGGCCGACGGCGTGGTCCGGGTGATCGACGACAAGGGCCAGGTGCTGATGGAGCATTCGGTGGAGCGCGGCGACATCTGGCGCATGTGCCAAACCAAGGACGCCCCGATCCAGGACTGGGTGAAGCTCGCCGTCAACCGCGCCCGCGCCACCGGGGTGCCGGCGGTGTTCTGGCTCGATCGCAACCGCGCCCACGACGCCCAGGTCATCGCCAAGGTCGAGCGCTATCTCAAGGATCACGATACCAGCGGTCTCGATATTCGTATCCTGGCGCCGGAGCAGGCCTGCCGGCTGTCGCTGGAGCGCCTGCGCCGCGGCGAGGACACCATCTCGGTGACCGGCAATGTGCTGCGCGATTACCTCACCGACCTGTTCCCGATCATGGAACTGGGCACCAGCGCCAAAATGCTGTCGATCGTGCCGTTGATGAATGGCGGCGGCCTGTTTGAGACCGGCGCCGGCGGCTCCGCTCCCAAACATGTCCAGCAGTTCCTCGAGGAGAACCACCTGCGCTGGGATTCGCTGGGCGAGTTCCTGGCCCTGGCCGAGTCGCTGGATCACTTTGGCAGCGTCACCGGCAATGACAAGGCCAGGGTGTTTGCCAAGACCCTGGATCGGGCCAACGGCAAATTCCTCGATGCCAACAAGTCGCCGTCCCGCAAGGCCGGTGAACTCGATAACCGGGGCAGCCATTTCTACCTGGCCCTGTACTGGGCCGCGGCGCTGGCGGGCCAGGACGACGATGCCGAGCTCAAGGCCAGCTTCACCCCCGTGGCGGCGGCCATGGCCGCCGCCGAGGCGACCATCATCGCCGAGCTCAACGGCGTCCAGGGCAAGGCGGTGGACATCGGCGGCTATTACCGCCCCGATGCCGCGCTCACCACCAAGGCCATGCGTCCCAGCGAGACCTTCAATACCATCCTCGCCGACATCCGCTGACGGCGCGCCCCCGCAGGGGGCGTGACAACGACGCCAAAAACCCGGGTTCGGCCCGGGTTTTTGGTGTTTGAATGTGGTCGGTATTCCGCTGTCAGCCTTCGCTGTGAGAGGCGGCCACCTGGCTGTCGGATTTGACGAGAGGGGTGATATTGGTGGCGTGGAGGCCTTTCTCGCCCTGGATGATATCGAAAAGGACTTCCTGGCCCGCTTTCAGCGTTTTGTAACCCTCCATCGTGATTGCTGAAAAGTGGGCGAAGATATCATTGGCGCCATCTTCGGGCAGAATGAAGCCGTACCCCTTGGCGTTGTTAAACCACTTCACGGTTCCTTTTGGCATAACTTTTCTCCCGCCTCATAAAGCTGATTAATGATAGTTATTGGATCCGGGTTTCAAGAGGCGACTATATACCCGATCGAGGCCCTGCTGGCCTGGCTCGCACTATTAACGGGATTTTGCCGACAAGTCAAGATGCCGGGGTGCGGATATGGTGTGATTGCGGCCGGTCGCGGCGCTTGGCGGCGACCCCGGGGCGACAGAATCTTGTAAATTCATTCCCCCCAGGCGGTCGTCTGGGGCTAGAATAAGGCCAAATTTGCGATGATATCAGGGAGGCGGATTGCACAACGTGATTATCCAGGCAGTCGAGGCGCAGCGCCCCGAAGGTGATCAACCTTCCCATGATCTGGTGATCGAGGAGGCGAGACCACAACTCAAGAAGCCACCCATGTATCAGGTGGTGATGTTCAATGATGACTACACCCCGATGGAGTTCGTGGTGGATGTACTCGAAACTTTTTTTGCCATGGATCGGGAGCTGGCCGTTCGTGTTATGCTCAAAGTGCATACCGAAGGCCGTGCTGTGTGCGGTGTATTCACCCGAGATATCGCCGAATCAAAGGCCTTGCAGGTCAATCGCTACGCCCGGGAGAATGAGCACCCCCTGATATGCGAGATCGAGCCTGCCGACGACCCTGAGTAGGAGTACAGATGATGCTGAGTAAAGAGCTTGAGGTCACCCTCAATGGCGCCTTCCGGGTGGCGAGAGACAAGCGCCATGAGTTTATGACCGTCGAACACCTGCTGCTGGCCCTGCTCGATAACGAATCCGCATCCCAGGTGCTCAGGGCCTGCGGTGTCGACTTCGACCTGTTGCGTCGCGACCTGAACGAGTTCATCGATTCCACCACCCCGGTGATCCCGGTCGACGACGTCGAGACCGAAACCCAGCCGACCCTGGGTTTTCAGCGGGTGCTGCAGCGGGCGATCTTCCACGTCCAGTCCTCCGGCAAGAAGGAAGTGCAGGGCGCCAACGTTCTGGTGGCGATCTTCAGCGAGCAGGAAAGCCAGGCGGTGTACTTCCTGCGCATGCAGAATGTCGCGCGGATCGACGTGGTCAATTTCATTTCTCACGGAATTTCCAAGTACGCCGATCAGTCGGAGCCGAGCCGCGACAGCGCGGGCCATCAATCGACGGTCGACGGCGGCGGTGGCGAGGCGGCGGAAAAAAGCCTGCTCGAACAGTTTTCCACCAATCTCAACGTCCAGGCCGAGATGGGTTACATCGACCCGCTGGTCGGGCGCGGCCAGGAGCTGGAGCGGGTCTGCCAGGTGTTGTCGCGGCGCCGCAAGAACAACCCGCTGCTGGTCGGTGAGTCCGGCGTGGGCAAGACCGCCATCGCCGAAGGGCTTGCCAAGCGCATCGTCGATGGCGAAGTGCCCGAGATCATCCAGGGCAGCGTGGTCTATTCCCTCGACCTGGGCGCCCTGCTGGCCGGCACCAAGTACCGCGGCGATTTCGAGAAACGCTTCAAGGGCCTGCTCGCCGAGCTCGAAGAGCGTGAGCACGCCATCCTGTTCATCGACGAGATCCACACCATCATCGGTGCGGGGGCGGCGTCCGGCGGGGTGATGGATGCCTCCAACCTGCTCAAGCCGCTGCTCACCTCGGGCAAGATCCGCTGCATCGGTTCCACCACCTATCAGGAATATCGCGGGATTTTCGAGAAGGACAGGGCGCTGTCGCGGCGCTTCCAGAAAGTCGACGTGACCGAGCCCTCGGTGGAGGAGACCATCGAGATCCTCAAGGGGCTCAAGTCCCGGTTCGAGGAGCACCATCACCTGCGGTTCACCGCCGGCGCGTTGCGCGCGGCGGCGGAGCTGTCGGCGCGCCATATCCCCGATCGCTTCCTGCCGGACAAGGCCATCGACGTGATCGACGAGGCCGGCGCCTACCAGCAGCTGCAACCGGCCTCGCGGCGCAAGAAAACGGTCGGTGTCGCCGATATCGAGCTGGTGGTGGCGAAGATCGCGCGCATTCCGCCAAAAAGTGTCTCGGCGTCCGACAAGGAACAGCTGCGCAACCTGGCGCCGCGCCTGAAGATGGTGGTCTTCGGCCAGGACGAGGGCATCGAGGCGCTGGCGACGGCCATCAAGCTGGCCCGCGCGGGCCTACGGGAAGGGCAGAAGCCCATCGGTTCGTTCCTCTTTGCCGGACCCACCGGCGTGGGCAAGACGGAAGTGTCGCGGCAGCTGGCGGAGGTCCTCGGTATCGAGCTACTGCGCTTCGACATGTCGGAGTACATGGAGCGCCACACCGTATCGCGGCTGATCGGCGCGCCCCCGGGCTATGTCGGTTTCGACCAGGGCGGGCTGCTCACCGACGCGGTCACCAAGCACCCCCATTCGGTGGTGCTGCTCGATGAGATCGAAAAGGCCCACCCCGACGTGTTCAACCTGTTGCTGCAGGTGATGGATCACGGCACCCTGACCGACAACAACGGCCGCAAGGCCGATTTCCGCAACGTGATCCTGATCATGACCACCAACGCCGGCGCTGAACTGACCAGCCGCGCCTCCATCGGCTTTACCGTCCAGGATCACAGCACCGACGCCATGGAGGCGATCAGGAAGACGTTCTCACCGGAGTTTCGCAACCGTCTCGACGGTATCATCCAGTTCAAGTCGCTGCAGCCGGAAGTCATCAAGACGGTGGTCGACAAGTTCCTCACCGAATTGCAGGCCCAGCTGGAAGACAAGAAGGTGGTTATCGAGGCCGACGAGCTGGCGCTGGAATGGTTTGCGCGCCATGGCTACGACGCCAAGATGGGGGCAAGGCCGATGGCCAGGCTCATTCAGGACAAGCTCAAGAAGCCATTGGCGGAGGAAATCCTGTTCGGTAAGCTCGCGCTCGCCGGGGGCACCGTGCACGTCACGGCCAAGGATGATGAGATCGAGCTGGAGATCGAGGCCGCCTGAATCGGGCAGGCAGCCTGTCGCAGGGCAGGCTTACCTGGCCCGGTAGGTGATGCGGCCCTTGCTGAGATCGTAGGGCGTCAATTCGACTTTGACTTTGTCGCCGGTGAGGATACGGATGTAGTTCTTGCGCATTTTCCCTGATATGTGCGCGGTGACGATGTGGCCATTTTCCAGCTTGACGCGGAAGGTGGTATTGGGAAGGGTGTCGATAACCTCGCCTTCCATTTCAATATGGTCTTCTTTTGCCATATTTTTCGTATGCTCCCAGGGCTTTTACAAAAAAGTGGGAGGCATTCTGCCCTAAAAACCCGGGGAAGGCAAAGACTGTTATGTGTGCTGGTCGCTTTTCAGCCAGCGGTCGCCAACCAGCAATTCCAGCGGCCGGAAGCGGCTCTTGTAAGCCATCTTGTCGCAATTCTTGATCCAGAATCCGAGGTATACGTAGGGCAGCTGCAGTTCCAGGGCCTGGCTGACCAGGGTCAGCACCGCCAGGGTGCCGATGCTGCGCTGCCCGCTGTCGGGTGCGTAATAGGTGTAGATGGCCGAGAAGCCGTCTTCGAGCTGATCGAGAACGGTGCAGCCGACGAGCTTGCCGGCGAGGCGGAATTCGATGAAACGGGTGATATCGATGCCGTTGCCGAGGAAATCCAGGTATTGCTCGCGGCTCGGTGGAAACATGTCGCCATCCTTGTGGCGCTGCTTGATGTAGCGATCGTAAAGCCGGTAGTGCTCGCCGGTGTCGACCTGCGCCTTGACCTCGATGTCGAGGTCGCTGTTGCGTTGCAGGCAGCGGCGCTGCTGGCGGCTGGGGTGGAATTCCGCCACCGGGATGCGGGCTGAGACACAGGCGTTGCAGGACTGGCAGCGGGGCTGGTAGTAGTAGCGGCCGCTGCGCCGAAAACCGAGCCGGGTCAACTGGCTGTAGATTTCGGGATCGATACGGGTGGCGGGGTCGACGAACGCGGTGGTGGCTTCCCGGCCGGGAAGATAACTGCAGCCGTGGGGCTGGGTGAAGAACAGGCGGATTCTTTTCAGGTCCGGATTGAAATCATGAGTCATGGCCGCGCACTCAACGACTGAACGATGGCTTCGAGCCTAGCATAGCGCAGGTCCGGGCAAAATCATCATCCCCGGGCCAGGGAAGTTTTGTGTCCCGCGAGTCGCCGAGCCTGGCGATGAATTCCTGGCGCGGCATGGTGACGACCCCCAGCGTGTCGAGGTGGGAATTGGGCACCTGGCAGTCGATCAGCGTAAATCCCCGCTGCGCGAGAGTCCGCGAGAGCGTGATGAAGGCCACCTTGGCGGCATTGGGCTCGCAGCTGAACATCGATTCGCCGCAAAAACAACTGCCGATATGCACACCGTAAAGCCCGCCGGCAAGTTCACCCCGGTGCCAGCACTCGAGCGAGTGGGCGTGGCCGAGGCGGTGCAGTCGCCGGTAGGCGCCTTTCATCGCGGGGGTGATCCAGGTGCCCCGCGCGCCGGCGCGCGGGGCGGCGCAGGCGTCGATGACTTGGTCGAAGGCCCTGTCGGCAGTGATGGTGAAATCGTTTCTGGCGAGGACTTTTGCCATGGTGCGGCCGACATGCTCGGTGCCGGGAAGCAGCACCGCGCGCACCGACGGCGACCACCAAAGTATCGGCTGGCCTTGCTCGTACCAGGGGAACACCCCGTGGCGATAGGCGTCGAGCAGGGTGGGGGCGGCGAGGTTGCCGCCGATGGCCAGCAGGCCATCGGGATCGGTGAGGGCCGCTTCAGGATCCGGGAAACAGGGGTAGAACGGATCCAGCAACGGCAGGGCAGTGGGATCGTCGCTCAGGAGGCGGTTCCTCCGGGGGCTGTTGAGGTTTCGGTACAGGGTGTTGATGGATAAATGAAAGTTTTCATGACAGTGGTTCCTGCGGTGCGCTTCGTTCCTCAGCACACCCTATGCACTTTCATAGGGTGTGCCGACGCAGGAGGCGCACCGGCGGTGCTTGTGCAGCGCGCCCACCTGCGAACGCATAGGGTGTGCTGAGGAACGAAGCGCACCGCAGAAGCTGGTGAAGCCTCAGCCGAGATCGTCGAGGAACTTTTCCGCATCGAGGGCGGCCATGCAGCCGGAACCGGCGGAGGTGATCGCCTGGCGATAGACGTGGTCGGCGACATCCCCGGCGGCAAAGACCCCGGGCACGGAGGTGGCGGTTGCATTGCCTTCGGTGCCGCTTTTGACGGTGATATAACCGTCCTTCATCGCCAGCTGGCCGCTAAAGATATCGGTGTTGGGCTTGTGGCCGATGGCGATGAAAACCCCGGCGAGATCGACTTGGCGAATGTCGCCGTCGACGGTGCTCTTGATCTTCATGCCGGTGACGCCGCTGTCATCGCCCACGACTTCCTCGAGGGTGTTGTTCCACAGCAGGGTGACGTTGCCGCGCTCGGCCTTGTCGAGCAGCTTCTGCTGGAGGATCTTCTCGGCCCTGAGGCTGTCGCGGCGATGGACCAGTACCACTTCGCTGCAGATGTTGGCGAGATACAGGGCTTCTTCGACGGCGGTGTTGCCGCCGCCGACCACGGCGACCTTCTGGTTGCGGTAGAAGAAACCGTCGCAGGTGGCGCAACCGCTGACGCCCTTGCCCATGAAGGCCTGTTCCGATTCCAGCCCCAGGTACTGTGCCGAGGCGCCGGTGGCGATGATCAGGGCGTCGCAGGTATAGCTTTCCATTCCCTCGAGCCGGAACGGGCGCTGGCCCAGGTCGACCTTTTCGATATGGTCAAAAATTACTTTTGTATCAAAGCGTTCGGCATGTTTTTGCATGCGCTCCATGAGGTCTGGTCCCTGGAGGCCCTCGACATCGCCGGGCCAGTTGTCGACATCGGTGGTGGTGGTGAGCTGGCCGCCCTGCTGCATGCCGGTGATGACCACGGGCTCGAGATTGGCGCGGGCGGCATAGACCGCGGCACTCCAGCCGGCGGGGCCTGAACCGAGGATGATGAGACGATGGTGCTGAGCTGTGGACATGATACTTCCTTCAAGAGATTTTCAACGGCAATGGCGACAATGATAAGGTAGCTGGGGTCGCGGTCAAACCCGCTTTTTCTGTCGCCGGTAGCCAGGGCATATTACTGGCTATTCGGATCGCAGGCATTACAATAGCACCCGCATTGTTTTAAGGGATCGAAAGTTGGCGAAGAACCAGGTCAGGGATAAATCCGCAACCGGCCCACTGATGGGGGAGCGGGGGCGGCTGATCCTGCGCGAAGGGGCTCTGCTCGGCTGGCTGCTGGTCTGTCTGTGCCTGCTGATCGCCTTCGTCAGTTATTCCCCCGATGACCCGGGCTGGTCCTATACCGCCGGCCGCGACCAGATCCACAATGCCGCGGGCGCCGCGGGCGCCTGGCTCGCCGATGTGTTTTTTTCGCTGTTTGGCTACATGTCGTTCCTGTTCCCGACACTGTTGGCGCTGCGCGCCTGGAATGTGTTCAAGGCCCGCCGCGACCGCCCTGAACCTTTCGACTGGATCATCTTTACCCTGCGCTTTGTCGGCATCGCCCTGGTCATGGCCAGCGCCACCGCGCTCACCGCCATGCACCACGGCGCGACCGGTGGCGATCTGCCCTTCGGCGCCGGCGGGTTGATGGGCGATTCGTTCGGCAGCGCGGTGACCGCCGGTTTCAGCCATGTCGGCGGCACCCTGATCCTGGTCGCGGTGTTCCTGTTCGGGGTGACCATTTTCACCGATCTGTCATGGCTCGCGGTGATCGACGCCCTCGGGCGCTGGACGCTGATCGGCTGGGATCGGCTGGCTGCCCGCCTCAGCCAGCACCGGCGCGCCAAGGAGGAACGCCAGGCGGCCGAAGAAGCGACGCGGGTGCGCCAGGAAACCGTCGAACGCAAGCAGAAGCGCGGCACCGAGCGCAAGGAGCCGACCATCCAGGCGCCGGTCAAGCCGCCGCAACCCAGCGTGCGGGTCGAAAAGGAAAAACAGGCCATCCTCTTCAAGAGCGAGCCGGTGACTGGCGAACTGCCCCCCCTGAGCCTGCTCGACGAGGCGGTGAAACACAACGACCGGGGCTATTCCCGGGAATCTCTCGAAGCCATGTCGCGCCTGCTCGAGCTCAAGCTCCAGGATTTCGGCATCACTGTCGAGGTCGTGGAGGTGATGCCGGGGCCGGTGATCACCCGGTTCGAGATCCAGCCGGCGCCGGGGGTCAAGGCCAGCCGCATCTCCGGCCTGGCCAGCGATCTGGCGCGCTCGCTGGCGGTGGTCAGCGTGCGGGTCGTGGAGGTGATCCCCGGCAAGTCGGTGGTCGGCATCGAGATACCCAACGAATACCGGGAGATGGTGCGGCTGCGGGAGGTGTTGTCGTCGTCGGCCTACGAGGAGGCCAAGTCGCCCCTGACACTGGCTCTCGGCCACGATATTTCCGGCCAGCCGGCGCTCGCCGATCTCGCCCGCATGCCCCACCTGCTGGTCGCCGGCACCACCGGCTCCGGCAAGTCGGTGGGAGTCAACGCCATGCTCCTCAGCATCCTCTACAAGGCGACCCCGGAAGACGTGCGGTTGATCCTGGTGGACCCGAAGATGCTGGAGCTGTCGGTCTACGACGACATTCCCCACCTGCTGACCCCGGTGATCACCGACATGAAGGATGCCGCCAGCGGCCTGCGCTGGTGTGTCGGCGAGATGGAGCGCCGCTACCAGTTGATGGCGGCGCTGGGCGTGCGCAATCTGGCGGGCTACAACCGCAAGGTCGAGGACGCCATCAGCGAGGGGTCGCCCATCGTCGATCCGCTGTGGCGGCCGGACCCGATGGCGGCTGTGTTCGCCGACGAGGAGATACCGCAGCCGCCGACCCTCGGCAAGCTGCCTTACATTGTGGTGGTGATCGACGAATTCGCCGACATGATGATGATCGTCGGCAAGAAGGTCGAGCAGCTCATCGCCCGCATCGCCCAGAAGGCGAGGGCGGCCGGCATCCACCTGATCCTGGCGACCCAGCGGCCGTCGGTGGACGTGATCACCGGCCTGATCAAGGCCAACGTGCCGAGCCGCATCGCCTACCAGGTATCGTCGAAAATCGATTCCCGCACCATCCTCGACCAGGGTGGCGCGGAACAGTTGCTGGGCCATGGCGACATGCTCTACATGCCGGTGGGCACCAGTGTGCCGATACGGGTGCACGGCGCCTTTGTCGACGACCACGAAGTCCACCAGGTGGTGGCGGACTGGAAGGCGAGGGGCGAGCCCCAGTACCTGGACGACATCACCGACGAGGGTTCGACGGCGTCGATCCCGGTGCCGGGTTACAGCGACGGCGACGGTGGCGGCGACGATCCGGAGAACGACCCGCTCTACGACGAAGCGGTGGCGTTCGTGCTCGAAAGCCGCAAGGCGTCGATTTCCTCCGTGCAGCGCAAGTTGCGCATCGGCTATAACCGCGCGGCGCGGCTGATCGAAGCGATGGAGATCGCCGGCGTGGTCAGCACCATGAACACCAACGGCAGCCGCGAAGTGCTGTCGCCGAACCATCGAGGCTGATAGCTGGAGATCGATAGCTGATGCGATTTACATCCCGAATCCTGGGGGCATTGCTGGCGGCGCTGTTTGCCGTTGCGGCCGCTGGCGGCCCCGAGGACATCGCCGAGCTGGGCAACCGCCTGGCGCCGATGAAGAACCTCTCGGCAGGGTTCAACCAGACCGTGACCTCCGCCGACGGCTACATCATCCAGGAAATCACCGGCACGCTGACCGTGGCCCGGCCCGGCAAGGTGCGCTGGGAGAGCGATGCGCCCTACGAGCAGCTGGTGGTGTCCGATGCTGAAACGCTTTGGCTCTACGACCCGGATCTCGAGCAGGTGACGGTGCGCCCTTTCAGCCACGACATCAGCAGGACCCCGGCGGTGCTGTTCATCGGCGAGGTGAAGGATCTCGCCAGGGACTACCAGGTCAGCGCCGAGCGCGAGGGAGAGCGCAGCCTGTACTGGCTGGAGCCGGTCAACGGCGACGCCTTGTACGAACGCATTTCCATCGAGTTCGACGGCGATATCCCCGTCGCCATGGCCCTGTGGGACAGCCTCGGCCAGGTGACCCGCATCGGTTTCAGCAATGCGACCGTCAACGGCGAGGTCGACCCGGCGGCATTCCATTTCACGCCGCCGCCGGGTGTCGACGTGCTCCACGATGAGTGACCTGTTCTCGCGCGAGGTGTACCGGCCGCTGGCGGCGCGGATGCGGCCCCGCAGCCTCGATGAATTTGCCGGCCAGGAGCATGTCCTCGGCGCCGGCAAACCGCTGCGCGAGGCGATCCTCAGGGGCCAGCTCCATTCGATGGTGTTCTGGGGTCCGCCGGGCGTCGGCAAGACCACCCTGGCGAAAATGATCGCGACCTACGGCAAGGCCCACTTCGAGAGTCTTTCGGCGGTGCTCGCCGGGGTCAAGGAGATCCGCGCCGCGGTGGCGCGGGCCGAGGAGGAGCGGGATATCCGCGGGCGCAAAACGGTGCTGTTCGTCGACGAGGTGCACCGGTTCAACAAGTCCCAGCAGGATGCCTTCCTGCCCTTCGTGGAGGACGGCACGGTGATCCTGGTGGGAGCCACCACGGAGAATCCCTCCTTCGAACTCAACAACGCGCTATTGTCCCGCTGCCGGGTGTACGTGTTTCGCTCGCTGGACGCGGACGCCATCAAGTCCCTGTTGCGGCGGGCGCTGGCCGACCGCGAACGCGGCCTGCCCGAGCCCCTGGCTATCGACGAGGGCGCTCTCGAAGCCATCGCCAGCGCCGCCGATGGCGATGCCCGCCGCGCGCTCAACCTGCTCGAAGTGGCCAGCGACCTCGCCGTCGACGGCCACATCACCGCCGACGTCCTGGCCGAGGTGACAGTGGCCGACACCCGCCGCTTCGACAAGGGCGGGGAAGCCTTCTACGACCAGATTTCCGCACTGCACAAGGCGGTTCGCGGTTCGTCCCCGGACGCCGCCCTGTACTGGCTGGCGCGGATGCTCGACGGCGGCTGCGACCCGCTGTACCTGGCGCGGCGGCTGGTGCGCACCGCCAGTGAGGACATCGGCAACGCCGACCCGCGGGCTCTGCAACTGGTGCTCAACGCCTGGGACGTGCAGGAGCGGCTCGGTTCACCCGAAGGCGAGCTGGCCATCGCCCAGGCGGTGGTGTACCTGGCGGTGGCCCCCAAGAGCAATGCGGTGTACACCGCGTTCGGCCGGGCCCGCAAGGACGTGGCCAGCCAGCCCAGCTACGAGGTGCCGCTCCATCTCCGCAACGCGCCCACCAAGCTGATGAAATCCCTCGATTACGGCGGCGACTACCGCTATGCCCATGACGAGCCGGATGCCTTTGCCGCCGGCGAGAACTACCTGCCGGAAGAGATCGCCGACGCCCGCTATTATTTTCCGGTGGACCAGGGGCTCGAAAAACAGATCCGGGAAAAGCTCGAACGCTTGCGCGACCGCGACCGCACCAGTCCGCGCCAGCGCTACCCGGCGCCCGGGACCCCGGGTGGCGAGCGGTGACCCCGTGGCTGCTGGTGGCGCTCGGCGGCGCCTTCGGGGCTGTCGGCCGCTTTGCCGTCAACGGCTTGCTGTTTCCCCTGTTCGGGCCTAGATTCCCTTTTGCCACCCTGGTGATCAATGCCGCGGGCTCGCTGCTGATGGGTGTCTGCTATGTGCTGATCATCGAGCGCGGCGTGCTCGCCGGGGAGTGGCGCGATTTGCTGATGGTGGGTGTCCTCGGCGCGTTCACCACGTTTTCCGCCTTCTCGCTCGACGCCGTGGCTTTATGGCAAAATGGCCACCTTTTACTGGCCCTCGGCTATGTGCTCGCCAGCGTCATCCTGTCCATCGGCGGCTTGGCGCTGGCCATTTATTTCACCCGGCTGCTCTGATCCGCGGTCGCAATCAGGATACCGTTCCCCCATGCTCGATCCGAAACTTGTTCGCACCGAACCCGAAAACATCGCCACCACCCTGGCCAAGCGTGGTTTCACCCTCGATGTGGAATGGCTCGGGCGGCTCGAGGCGCAGCGCCGCGAAGCGCAGGAGACAGCCCAGTCCCTGCAGGCGGAGCGCAATGCCTACGCCAAGGCCATGGGCAGGGAAATGGCCGCCGCCAAAGCCGAGGGTCGCGATGTGGAACCCTTGAAAGCCAAGGGCGAAGCGCTGAAAAATGCCGCCCAGAAAGCGGAGGACGCGCTGGAGGACATCCAGGCGCGGTTCGAGACCTACCTGCTGGAAGTGCCCAATATCCCCGACCCGGAAGTGCCGCAAGGCGCGAGTGAAGAGGACAACGTCGAAATCCGCCGCTGGGGCGAACCCCGGGTCTTCGATTTCCCGGTGCGCGACCACGTCGACCTCGGCGCCGGGGGGCTCCTCGATTTCGAAGTGGCGAGCAAGTTGACCGGCTCCCGCTTCGCGGTGATGCGCGGCGATTTCGCCCGCCTGCACCGGGCGCTGATCCAGTTCATGCTCGACACCCATATCGCCGACCACGGCTACCGCGAAGTCTATGTGCCCTACATCGTCAATCGGGATTCGCTGCTGGGCACCGGGCAGCTGCCCAAGTTCGAGGCGGACTTGTTCAAGCTCGACGACGAGCGGGGCTTTTACCTGATCCCCACCGCCGAAGTGCCGGTCACCAATATCCACCGCGACGATATCGTCGCCGCCGAACAGCTGCCGGTGAAGTACGTGTGCCACACCCCCTGTTTTCGCAGCGAGGCCGGCAGCTACGGCAAGGACACCCGCGGCCTGATCCGCCAGCACCAGTTCGAAAAGGTCGAACTGGTGCAGTTCGTCCGGCCCGGGGAATCCGACGCCGCCCTTGAAGCCCTGACCGGTCACGCCGAAGCCATTCTGCAAAAACTCGGCCTGCCGTATCGCACCATCATCCTTTGCGGTGGCGACATCGGCTTTGCCGCCGCGCGCACCTACGATATCGAGGTCTGGGTGCCGTCCCAGAACAAGTACCGCGAGATTTCCTCATGCAGTAATTTCCGGGATTTCCAGGCGCGCCGCCTCAAGGCCCGCTGGCGCAACCCCGATACCGGCAAACCGGAACTGTTGCACACGCTGAACGGCTCGGGCCTCGCGGTCGGACGCACCCTGCTGGCCATCGTCGAGAATTACCAGCAGGCGGATGGCAGTGTCGCCGTGCCCGAGGCGCTGCGCCCCTATATGGGCGGTGCCGGACGCATTGCCGGGCACCGGTAAAGGCGATGGACTACCTGCCACTATTCCACAACCTGCAAGGCCGCAAATGCCTGGTGGTGGGCGGCGGCGAAACCGCCCTGCGCAAGGTGCGGCCACTGCTCGAAGCCGGCGCCCGGGTCAAGGTCGTGGCCCCGGAAATCCGCGACTCGCTCCGGGAGTTGGCGGACAGTGGCGCGATCCAGGTCGCCTGCAAAACCTTTCACCCGGATGACATGGCCGGGGTCGCCCTGGTGGTCGCGGCTACCAGCGATGCCCAGGTCAACCTCCAGGTTTCCCGCTGGGCCCGGGAGCGGGATATCCTGGTCAACGTGGTCGATAACCCGGCACTGTGCTCGGTGATCTTCCCCGCTATCATCGATCGTTCGCCGGTGCAGATCGCCGTCTCCACCGGCGGCAGCGGCCCGGTGCTGGCGCGCTTGCTGCGGGGCAGGCTCGAAGCCATGCTGCCCGGCAATTTTGGCAACCTGGCCAGGCTCGCCGCGCGGTTTCGCGCCAGGGTGAAGGAAAAAATCCCGGGCGAGAACGAGCGCCGGGCCTTTTGGGAAGACCTGTTCGAAGGCCGCATCGCCGAATTGGTCCTGGCCGATCGTGAGCGGGAGGCGGAGGCGGCTCTGGAAGCTGTCCTGGACGGCGCGCAAGGGCAATCGCCGGGCGAGGTCTACCTGGTCGGGGGCGGCCCCGGCGATCCGGACCTGCTCACCTTTCGCGCCCTGCGACTGATGCAGCGGGCGGACATCGTGCTCTACGACCGCCTGGTATCGAAGGACGTACTGAACCTGGTGCGCCGTGACGCCGAACGTATCTATGTGGGCAAGACCGCGGGAGACCACCCGGTCACCCAGGACAACATCAACCGCAAGCTGGTGGAGTTCGCCCGTCAGGGCCACCGGGTGCTGCGCCTGAAGGGTGGCGATCCATTCATCTTCGGCCGCGGCGGGGAGGAGATCGAACACCTCGCCGAACACGGCGTTCCCTTTCAGGTGGTGCCGGGGATCACCGCCGCCTCCGGCTGCGCCAGCTATGCGGGCATTCCGCTCACCCACCGCGACCATGCCCAGTCGGTGCGCTTTATCGCCGGGCATCGCCAGGATGACCAGCTCAACCTGCCGTGGCGGGAGCTGGCGGCCCCCGGCCAGACCCTGGTGTTCTATATGGGGCTCAACGGCCTCGAGACCATCTGCAATCAGTTGGTCGCCCATGGCATGGGCGCCGACATGCCCGCGGCGTTGATCGAGAAGGGCACCACGGCCCGCCAGCGGGTGTTTGTCGGCACCCTTGCCGATCTGCCGCAAAAAGTCCGCGACGGCGGCGCCAGGGCCCCGACCCTGATCATCGTCGGCCGGGTGGTCAGCCTGCATGGCAAGCTCCACTGGTTTGGTGAACATGAAGAGGAGGCGGCCAATGGCCAGTGATCAGCCCAACAATGATCAGTCCGACAATGATCGCTACGACTATGACCTGTTCGTGATCGGCGCCGGCTCTGGCGGCGTGCGCGCCGCCCGCATGGCGGCGGCCCAGGGCGCCAGGGTGGCGGTGGCCGAGGAGCGCTATCTCGGCGGCACCTGTGTCAACGTCGGCTGCGTGCCGAAGAAACTTTTTGTCTATGCGGCTGAATTCAGCCACGCCTTCCGCGATGCCGCCGGTTTTGGCTGGACGCTGCCCGGCGCCAGCTTCGACTGGCCGACCCTGAGGGACAACAAGACCCGGGAGATCGAGCGGTTGAACGGCGTCTATGCCCGGCTGCTGGACGACGCCGGCGTCACCCGCATCGACGGCACCGCGACGCTTGCCGGCCCGCAGGCGGTGCGGGTGGAGGGGCGGGAATTCACTGCGCGGCATATCCTGGTCGCCACCGGCGGCTGGCCTTTCATTCCCGAATTCCCGGGCAGCGAGCACGCCGTTTCCTCCAACGAGATGTTTTATCTCGACCGCTTTCCACAGCGTGTGCTGGTGGTTGGCGGCGGTTATATTGCGGTGGAGTTCGCCGGCATTTTCCGCGGCCTTGGCGCCGAGACCCACCTGTCCTACCGGGGACCGCTTTTTCTGAAGAATTTCGACGGCGATCTGCGCACCGGCCTGGCCCGGCGGATGGCGGAGCAGGATATTCGACTTCATTTCGAAACCACCGTCGAGGCCATCGCCAAAAATGGCGACGGCTCCCTGCGGGTCGAGCTCGATGACGGCCGGCGGCTGGATGTGGATACGGTGATGTTCGCCACCGGACGCAAGCCCAATACGGCGGGGCTGGGCCTCGAGAATACGGCGGTCGAGCTCGCCGACAACGGCGCCATCCGGGTGGATGCGCGTTTTCGCACCGCCGAGCCTTCGATCTACGCCCTGGGCGACGTGATCGACCGGGTGCAGCTGACGCCGGTGGCTATCGGCGAAGCCATGGTGCTGGTCGACAACCTCTTCGCCGGCGGCGACCGGCGCATGGACTACGACAGTATTCCCACCGCGGTATTCAGCCAGCCCACCATCGGCACCGTGGGCCTGTCGGAGGAACAGGCCCGGGAGCGCTGCGACGCGGTGCGCATCTATCGCACCGAATTCCGCCCGATGAAACAGACCCTGGCCGGCGGCGATGACAGGATCCTGATGAAGCTGGTGGTGGACGATGCCAGCGACCGGGTGCTGGGCTGCCATATGCTGGGGGAGGGCGCCGGGGAAATCATCCAGGGGCTGGCGGTGGCCCTCAAGGTCGGCGCCACCAAGGCGGATTTCGATCGCACTGTGGGCATCCATCCGACAGCGGCGGAAGAGTTTGTTACCATGCGTCATCCCGTTTGATCCTGCAATCTCGGGCAATAGTCATTTCGGCAACGGCAATTTCAGCAACATTCATTTCAGTAACAGTCAATTTAGTAGCAATGTGGAACAGTCTATGAATTTCACCGGAACAGAACGCTATGTGGCCACCGACGATCTGCGCATGGCCGTCGACGCCACCGTCGCCCTCGAGCGCCCGCTGCTGATCAAGGGCGAGCCCGGCACCGGCAAGACCCTGCTGGCGGAGGAAGTGGCTGCCGCCCTGGGCCTGCCGCTGATCGCCTGGCACATCAAGTCCACCACCAAGGCCCAGCAGGGCCTTTACGAATACGATGCGGTGTCGCGCCTGCGCGATTCCCAGCTCGGCGACGAAAAAGTCCACGATATCCGCAACTACATCCGCAAGGGCAAGCTGTGGGAGGCGTTCGAATACGAGGGCCGGTGCGTGCTGCTGATCGACGAGGTGGACAAGGCGGACATCGAATTCCCCAACGACCTGTTGCTGGAACTGGACCGCATGGAGTTCCACGTCTACGAGACCGGCGAGACGATTCGAGCGAAGCAGCGGCCCATCGTGATCATTACCAGCAATAATGAAAAGGAACTGCCGGACGCCTTCCTGCGCCGCTGCTTTTTCCATTTCATCAAGTTTCCGGGCCGCGATACCATGGAGGAGATCGTCCGCGTCCACTTCCCGGATATCAAGAAAGCCCTGGTGAGCGAAGCGCTCGACATGTTCTTCGAATTGCGCCAGGTGCCGGGCCTCAAGAAAAAGCCCTCCACGTCCGAGCTGATCGACTGGCTGAAATTGCTGCTGTCGGACGATATTCCCGATGACATCCTCAAGAACCGCGATCCGACCAAGGCGATCCCGCCGCTGTACGGCGCGCTGCTGAAGAACGAGCAGGATGTTCACCTGCTGGAAAGGCTCGCTTTCATGGCGCGCCGGGAAGGTCGTTGATGCTGCTGAATTTTTTCGAGGGGTTGCGCAAGGCGGGCGTGCCGGTTTCGATCCAGGAACTGCTCACCCTGCTGGCCGCCCTTGAACGACACCTCGCTTTTGCCGACATCGATGATTTCTATCTGCTGGCGCGCACCTGCATGGTCAAGGACGAGCGCTACTACGACCGTTTCGATCGCGCCTTCGCGCTGTACTTCAAGGAACTGGAGAGCCTCGACCAGTTTCTCGAACTGCTGATCCCCGAGGACTGGCTGCGGGAGGAATTCCGCAAGAATCTCACGGATGAGGAAAAGGCCCAGATCGAAACCCTGGGCGGTCTGGAAAAACTGATCGAGACCTTCAAGCAGCGCCTGGCCGAGCAGCAGGCCAAGCACAAGGGCGGCAGCAAATGGGTGGGCACCGGCGGTTCGTCGCCCTTCGGCAATGCCGGTTTTCACCCGGAGGGCATCCGGGTCGGCGGCGAAAGCGAGCAGAAGCGCGCCGCCAAGGTGTGGGAGCAGCGCGAATACCGCAATCTCGATGATTCGGTGGAACTCGGCACCCGCAATATCAAGGTGGCGTTGCGGCGTCTGCGCCAGTTCGCCCGCTCCGGCGCCGACGAGGAACTGGACCTCGACGACACCATCAATGCCACGGCGAAAAACGCCGGCCTGCTCGACCTGAAAATGGTGCCGGAACGCCACAATGCGGTGAAGGTGCTGATTTTTTTCGATGTCGGCGGTTCGATGGACAGCCATGTGCGCACCTGCGAGGAACTGTTTTCGGCGGTGCGCACCGAATTCAAGCATCTCGAGTACTACTACTTCCACAACATGTTGTACGACTATGTGTGGCGGGACAGCGCCATGCGCCACCAGCAGCGCATCAACACCTGGGAGCTGCTGCACACCTACGGCAGCGACTACAAGGTGATCGTGGTCGGGGATGCGTCGATGTCGCCCTTCGAGATCACCACGCCGGGCGGCAGCGTCGATTATTTCAACGAGGAGCCGGGAATGGTATGGATGACGCGGCTCACCGATACCTATGAAAAACTGGTGTGGCTGAATCCGGTCAAGCAGAATTTCTGGGAATATACGGCGTCCATTCGGATGATCAACCAGCTGGTGGATAACCGCATGTATCCGCTGACCCTGGCGGGCCTGGAAGACGCCGTCAGGTATTTGGGGCGGTAGGTGCCGCCTCCGAGCAAACCGCAACCCTGCGTTCCTTCCAGTGGCCACCGCGTGAACGAAACCCGAGCCCAAGCAGAGCAACTCTGGCAGGACTGCCTTATCGCAGACCGCCCAACCTTCGAGCGCCAGCTGCGCGCCATCCGCGAACGCCTGCGCCAGGGCAAACCGGTGGACCACAGCCAGGCCAAACTCGATGCGGCGGTGGCCCGTTCCCGCGAGCAGGTCGCGCGCCGCCGCCGGTCGGTGCCGGCGATCACCTATCCCGACGACCTGCCCATCGCCCAGAAGCGCGACGCCATCATCGACGCGCTCAACCGTTCCCAGGTGGTGGTCGTGGCCGGCGAAACCGGCTCCGGCAAGACCACCCAGCTGCCCAAGATCTGCCTCGAACTCGGCCGCGGCGTCACCGGCCTGATCGGCCACACCCAACCGCGGCGGATCGCCGCGCGCACCGTCGCCCAGCGCATCGCCGAGGAGCTGAACACCCCGCTCGGGGACAAGGTGGGCTACCAGGTGCGCTTCACCGAGCAGGTCGGCGAGGACGGCCATATCAAGCTGATGACCGACGGCATTCTGCTGGCGGAAATCCAGCACGACCGCCTGCTCACCCGCTACGACACCCTGATCATCGACGAGGCCCACGAGCGCAGCCTCAATATCGACTTCCTGCTGGGCTATATCAAGCAGCTGCTGCCGAAAAGGCCGGACCTCAAGGTCATCATCACCTCGGCGACCATTGACCTGGAGCGCTTTTCCCGCCATTTCGACAATGCGCCGATCGTCGAGGTCTCGGGTCGCACCTACCCGGTGGATATCCTCTACCGGCCGCCGGCGGAAGCCGACGAGGATCTCTACGGCGCCATCGTCGACGCGGTGCGGGACGTGTTGGCGCTGCCCAGGCGGGGCGACATTCTGGTGTTCCTGAGCGGTGAACGGGAGATCCGCGAGGCCGCCAACCAGCTGCGCCGTGCCGAGCTGCGCGATCTCGAGGTGCTGCCGCTCTATGCCCGGCTGAGCCTCAAGGATCAGACCCGGGTGTTCCAGCCCCATCGCGGCACCCGCATCATCCTCGCCACCAATGTCGCGGAAACCTCCATCACCGTGCCCGGCATCCGCTACGTGATCGACACCGGGCTCGCCCGCATCAGCCGCTACAGCTACCGCACCAAGGTCCAGCGCCTGCCGGTGGAACCCATCGCCCAGGCCAACGCCAACCAGCGCGCGGGACGCTGCGGGCGGGTTGGCGACGGGGTCTGCATCCGCCTCTACGGCGAGGACGATTTCGCCAATCGCCCGGCCTTTACCGATCCCGAGATCGTGCGCACCAATCTGGCATCGGTGATTCTGCGCATGCTCCACCTGCGGATCGGCGACGTGCGCCATTTCCCGTTCGTCGACACTCCCGATTCGCGGCTGATCAACGACGGCTTCCAGCTGCTCGCCGAACTCGGCGCGGTGGATGGCAAGGGGGAGCTCACCCCGCTCGGCGTGCAACTGAGCGCGCTGCCGGTGGATCCGCGTATCGGCCGGATGCTGCTTGCCGCGAGCGGCGAGGGCGCGCTGCGCGAGCTGTTGGTGATCGCCGCCGCGCTCAGCATCCAGGATCCGCGGGAGCGGCCCGCCGACAAGCGCCAGGCGGCGGATGAAAAGCACCGCCAATGGCAGGACAAGGAGTCCGACTTCGTCGCCCTGCTCAAGCTGTGGAATCACTTCGAGGAGCAGCGCCAGGCGCTGGCGCGCAACCCGTTCAGCCGCTACTGTCACGCCAACTTCGTGTCCTACCTGCGGATGCGCGAATGGCGCGACCTGGAGCACCAGCTGCGCCTGGCCTGCCGCCAGCTCGGACTCAGGGAAAACCGCGAGCCCGCCGGGTACGACGCCATCCACCGCTCGCTGCTCTCGGGCCTGCTCGGCCATATCGGCTTCCGCCACGACGAGCGGGAATTCCTCGGCGCCCGCAACCGCAAGTTCCACGTCTTTCCGGGCTCCTTTCTGGCGAAAAAACCGCCCAAATGGCTGGTGGCGGCGGAGCTGATCGAAACCAGCCGGCTCTATGCCCACCAGGTGGCGCGCATCGAGCCGGAATGGCTGACGCGGCTCGCCGCCCACCTGGTGCGCAAAAGCCACAGCGAACCCTACTACGATGCCCGCCGCGGCCAGGTGATGGCCTACGAAAAGCAGACCCTGTTCGGCCTGACCATCGCCGACCGCACGCCAGTACCCTTTGCCGCCATCGATCCGGTCACCGCCCGGCAGATTTTCATCCGCGGCGCGCTGGTCGAGGACCGCTATCGCGGCAAGGGGAGCTTCGCCCGCCACAACCGCCAACTGGTGCGGGAGCTGGAAGACCTCGAGGACCGCCTGCGCCGCCGCGATATCGCGGTCGATGACAGCGCCGTTTATGACTTCTACGACCAGCGCATTCCCGCCGCCATTCACGGCCTCACCGCCTTCGACAAATGGCGCGGCGAGGCGGAAAAGACCGCGCCGCGGCTGCTTTACCTCGACCGTGAAATGCTGGTCAGCCGCGCCGTCGTGGGCGAAGCGGAAAGCGCCTTTCCCCAGGCCGCCGACTGGCAGGGCACCTGCTACCGGCTCAGTTACCGGTTCGAGCCGGGCGGCGACAACGACGGCGTCACACTGCATATTCCGGCACCGCTGGTTCAGCAGGTGCCGGCCCACCGTTTCGAATGGCTGGTGCCGGGGCTGTTGCGCGACAAATGCATCGCCCTGATCAAGACCCTGCCCAAACAACTGCGCAAGCAGTTCGTGCCGGTGCCGGAATACGTCGACAAGGCCCTGGCCGGCATGGTTGCCGACAACAGGCCCCTCGGCGAGGCGCTCGGCGAGCAGCTGCGCCGCCATACCGCGGTGGCCATTCCCGCCGACGCCTGGAACGAACGCAGCGTGGAGCCGTTCTACCGCATCACCTATCGCCTCGAGGATGAGCGGGGCCGGCTGGTGGAGGAGGGCAAGGATCTCGCCGCCCTCAAGGCCGGTCACCGGGCAACCGTGCAGCACGCCATCCGCGAGGGCACCGGCAGCGTCGATGAACAGGCGGGACTGTCGGACTGGAACTTCGGTCGCCTCCCGCACAAGGCGACGGTGACCCGGGGCAAGCTCGATATCGAGGTCTACCCGGCCCTGGTCGACGAGCGCGACAGCGTCGCGCTGCGCCTCTACGACAATGCCGAGGAAGCGGCGCTGGCGTCGCGCCACGGCGTGGTGCGCCTGCTGATGCTGAACCACCCGGAGCCGGCGCGCTATCTGCGCAAACAGCTGCTGAAGGGCAGGGAGCTGGCCATCGTCGCCGCCGGCGTCGACGATCACCAGCAATTGCGCGAGGGCATCATTGTCGCCGCCTATCGCTGCGCCTGTCTCGACGGGCGGCCGCTGCCGGCGACCGCCGAAGAGTTCACCGCCTGCCTGGCGGCCGGCAAGGGCGCCATCGTCACCGAAGCCCAGCAGCTCGAGCAGGTGATCATCGATCTGCTGGAACCGCTCAAGAGCCTGCGCGCCCTGTTGCGCCAGCACGGCGAGCGCTTCGCGCTGTCGGCCGACGACGTTCGGCGCCAGCTCGACGACCTGTTGCGGCCGGGCTTTCTGTTCGATACCGGCGGCTATTGGCTGCGCCAGTACCCCCGCTACCTGAAAGCCGCGGTCGCGCGTCTCGAAAAACTGCCTGGCCAGGCGGAGCGCGATCGGGCCTTCGTCGCCGAGACCCGCGCCCTGGTCGAGAGCTGGCGGCAGTTGGCGGAGCACTCGGCCGGCAGCGGCGAGGCGTACCGGGAGGAACTGGAAAAATGCCGCTTCATGATCGAGGAATACCGGGTATCGTTTTTCGCCCAGGTGCTCAAAACCGTGCTTCCGGCATCCGCCAAGCGCATTCAGGGCCAGCTCGAGCGGGTCAAGGCGCTGCTGTGAATCAACCCCCCCGACATCGCATACAACGAGGAATACTCATGACCAAGCAACTGACAAAATCCCTGGTCGCCGCTGCCGGCGTGGCGCTGCTGGCGTCGGCGACGGCGGCGCCGGAGGTATCGGCCGGTGAAAACCCTTTCCGGATGGTCGAACTGGCCAGCGGCTACCAGATGGCGGATGCCGGCGGCGATAAGGATGCCGAGGGCAAATGTGGCGAGGGCAAATGTGGTGAAGGCATGTGCGGCGCCGCCATGGATGCCGGCGACGAGGCCGATGGCGACGGCGAGACCGCTGCCAAGGCCGGCGCCGAGGGCAAGTGCGGCGAGGGCAAATGCGGCGCCATGGGCGCTGACGAGTAACCGGGCCGGCGGATCGTGAAGCGGATCCCGAGGGCCGGTTTTCCGGTCGCCGGGGCGGGGCTCGGCCTGCGCCGCGCTCTGCTCGGATCGCTCGAAGGTCTCGAGCCAGGCCGGCTGGACTTTATCGAGCTCAGCCCTGAGAACTGGATCGGCCTCGGCGGGCGCTGGGGGCGGCAACTGCGCGCCTGCACCGAGCGCTATCCGCTGGTCTGTCACGGCCTGTCGCTGTCCATCGGTTCCCCCGAGCCCCTCGACTGGGGGCTGATCGGCGCTGTTCGCGATTTCCTGCGCCAACACGGCGCCCGCTGCTACAGCGAACACCTGAGTTATTGCAGCGACCATGGCCATCTCTACGACCTGCTGCCGATTCCGTTCACCGAGCAGGCGCTGCGCTACACCGCCGACCGCATCCGCCAGGTGCAGGATTTCCTGGGGGAGCGCATCGCCCTCGAAAACGTCTCCTATTACGCGGCGCCCCACCAGGAGATGAGCGAAAGCGAGTTTCTGTGCGGCCTGTTGGCGGAGGCGGATTGCCAGCTATTGCTCGACGTCAACAATATCTACGTCAACGCCATTAACCATGGCTACGATCCGCTGGCCTTTCTCGACGCCATCCCCGGCGAGCGGGTGGCCTATGTCCATATTGCCGGGCACTACGAGGAAGCCGAGGATCTGCGGGTCGACAGCCACGGCAGTGAGGTGATCGATCCGGTGTGGCGGCTGCTGGCGCGGGCCTACCAGCGATTCGGGGTGATGCCGACCTTGCTGGAACGGGATTTCAATATCCCATCGCTGGCCGGGCTGATGGCGGAGGTGGACCATATCCGGATGCTGCAGGCCGCCGCGGCCGGGAGCGAAGGGTGACGGCGGTGGATTTCCAGCGTGTCCAGCGGCAACTTGCCGCTCATCTTCGCGACCCCGAAGGCCAGCCGCCGCCGGCGGATATCGAGCCCCGGCGCCTGGCGATCTACCGGCGGCTGATCTACGACAATATCGAATCCTTGCTGGCCCGGGGATTTCCGGTGCTCCGCGCCATCACCCGCGATGCTGCCTGGCGCCTGCTGGTCGCCGATTTCATCCGCTGTCATCGCTGTCGCAGCCCTTATTTTCTCGATATCGGCAAGGAGTTCCTCGCTTATCTGCAAACGCGCGGCGATGCCGCCGGTGATCCGCCATTCATGGCGGAACTTGCGCATTACGAATGGCTGGAGCTCGCCCTCGATATTGCCGATGAGCAATTGTCCGGTGGCAAGCACACCGGCGCCGCCCCGCTGGACAGCCGCCTGAGCCTGTCACCCCTGGCGCGCTGCCTGCGCTACCGCTATCCGGTACACCGGATAGGGGCCGCCTACCAACCGCTGACGGCGCCGGCCGAGCCGACCTTTCTGGTCGTTTACCGCGACCGGCGCGAACGGGTCGGGTTTCTCGAAATCAACGCCATCACCGCGGCGCTGCTGCACCGGCTCGAGGCCGGCGAGGCGACCGGGCGGCAGGCGCTGCTGGCCGTTGCCGGGCAGGCCGGTCGCCTCCGGCAGGAGGAGCTGGTGGCCTTCGGCGCCACCGTGCTGGACCGTCTCGTCGCTCTCGATATCGTTTGCGTCGCAACCTGACAGGCCGTTGCGCGAAGGCTTTTTCCGTTTCGCATCGATTTGCCCACCCACGCTTTCCAACCGCCAACCGCCAACCGCCAACCGCCAACCGCCAACCGGCCTCGCCCGGCCGGCGGGCCCTGTCATCGAAGTGTCACCGAATCTTCATCGTTCTGTCATGGCTGTGGCCGATTATCCCTGCAGCCAAGCTCCTAACCACTACCTTGTACCAAAGGGGAACAACGATGAAGAAAACAGCCATTGCGCTCGCGCTCGCTTCCATCTCCGCCGGCGCCGTCCAGGCCGGCACCGTCACTCACGACGGCGCCGATATCGTGATCAAGACCCGCGGCGGCTTCGAAGCCAAAACCACCGACGGCGAGTATTCCTTCAAAGTGGGCGGCCGTATCCAGGCCGACTTCAACAGCTACGACGGCGTCATCAACGCCGTACCCGGCGAAGACGGCAGCGACTTCTTCTTCCGCCGCGCGCGGCTGGAAATAAAGGGCCACGCCAAGGATTGGGGCTACACCGCCTCCTACAATATGACCAGTGGCGGGTCCATCGACCAGCTGCACACCACCTACACCGGGTGGGGCAACCTGGCCAACGTCACCGTGGGCCAGCAGAAGGAGAACTTCGGTCTCGACGATACCGGCAGCTCCAACTGGATTACCGCCATCGAGCGCGCCCTGCCGGCCAACGCTTTCGACACCGGCAATACCCTGGGGGTGAAGCTGCACGGCGGCAACGACCTGATTTCTTACAGCGCCGGGGTGTTCAAGAACGGCATCGACTCCAATTATGACCTGGATACCGCGGTCACCGGCCGCCTGGTGGTCCGCCCGCTGTTCAGCGGTGGTAACGTGATTCACCTCGGCGCGGGTATCACCGACCGCTCGGGTGCCGCTGCCGACTACAACTCCCGCCTCGGGGCGCGCGGTGGCGAAGAGGGCGATGGGGTCAGTCGTGTCCGCGCGCGGATTGCCAATGCCTATGGCGACCGCCGCGACTACAACCTGGAAGCCGCGGCAAACTTTGGCCCTGTCCATGTGATGGCCGAGTACTTCGACGGCGAAATCGACGTCGACAACACCTCCTATACCGTCGAGGCCGATGGCTACTACATCCAGGCCGGCTGGATCATCACCGGTGAAAGCCGCGGCTACAAGACCGACATCGGCGCCTTCGACGGCGTCAAGCCGGCGAACGCGGGCGGCGCCTGGGAAGTCTTTGCCCGGTTCGATGCCCTCGACGTGGCCAACAGCGCGCCGATCGCGGTTACCGGCGAAAAAGCCGACAGCCTGACCCTCGGCGTGAACTGGTACATGAACTCCCTCGTCCGGCTGTCGGTCAACTATGTCAACGTCAGCACCGACACCAAGATCTCGGGCGAGGACGACGGCGACGCCATCGTCGCCCGTCTCCAGGTGGCTTTCTGATCGCTTCCCCCTCGCAGGATACCCTGGCGGTGTCCAGCCTCAGCCCCGCCTCATGGCGGGGTTTTTTTTGGCTTGTCACGGCTCGGGCGAGGGGTTTGATGGCCTCGGCAGAGGGTGCTTCGTTGCCAGTGTTGTGACGCACGTATTAGCCCCCCGGACCATCAGGGGGTATACTTTGGCGAATATCTGTGGTGAGGGTCGGGTTCGCGGGGCAATCGGTTGAGACGATGCCCTGGAATTGCGAACAAATGCTATATCTTCGCCGCTCGCGGTTGGTTAGAATGGCCGCCGATGTGAGGACCGGGCTGGACTGAGTAGGAATGACGAAATCACTGACATCGTTGCACAGGGCCGTGATGGTGGCCACGCTGGCGTTGCCATTGGCGGCTGCGGCGCAGACGAGCGACGAGGATCCCTTTGAATCCTTCAACCGCGCAGTATTCAGTTTCAACGATACTGCCGATACCTATGTTCTTCGACCCATTGCCAAAGGCTATCGGGCGGTGACTCCGGACCCGGTGGAGAAAGCCGTTGCCAGGGTGTTTTCCAATCTCGGGGAAATCAACAGTGTCGCCAACAGCCTGCTGCAGGGCAAGTTCGACAAGGCCGGTCGCCACACCTCCCGCTTCCTGATCAACACCACGCTCGGCATCGGCGGCATCCTGGATGTGGCGGAGCCCGCCGGCCTGCCGAAGCTCGATGGTGAGGATTTCGGCCAGACACTGGCTACCTGGGGCGTCGGCTCCGGCCCGTACCTGGTGCTGCCGCTGCTCGGGTCGAGTACCGTTCGCGATACCCCGACCCGCTATGTCGACAGCCTCCTCGATCCGGTATTCGAGGTCGACCATGTGCCGACCCGCAACACCATCCTCGGGGCCGAGGCCCTGTCCGGTCGCGCCGAGCTGCTCCAGGCCGAGAAGCTGATCAGCGGCGACAAGTACATCTTCACCCGCGAGGTCTATCTGCAGCGCCGAGCCTACCTGATCAATGACGGTGCCTTTGTCGATGATTTCGATGATGCCTACGAGGATTTCGATGACCTGGATTGGGGCGGCGAGTCCGCCGACTGATGGTGTTGATTTTGCTGCCGGGTGTCATTGGCAGGGGGCGTTTGATGTATTCGAGAGTCGTGGTCGTCGGATGAAGCCGTGAACGGTCCCGCCAAGCGTATTTTGCTGATTCTTCGAGATACCGGCGTCTCGCGACACCTGCGGAACCTACTGGAGACCCAGGGGTGGCGCGTCGATGAGCGCCGGGGATCACCAGGTTTCACCGTTGCCGACTGCTCGTCCTACCAGGTGGTGGTTGTCGAGCCGGCGGGCAGCGGCGAGGCCGAGATCACCGCCATGCTGGCGCAGTGTCCCGCGTTCAGTTCCGCCGTCATCCTGCCGGTTCTTCACGATGCCGCCGCCAGGGGTGTCGTCGAACTGGTTCGCCTGGGCGTGGTGGATGCCCTGCTGGCGCCGTTCTCCGATCGCGAGTTCACCGATACCGTCAACCGGGTTGCCAGCCACAAGGATCTGTATCTCGAGAACCTGCTGTACAGCACTGAACTCGAGAAAACCAACCGCGAATTGCGGGAAAGCCTCAATATCCTCCATATGGACCAGCTTGCCGGCCGCCAGGTGCAGAAGAGCCTGTTGCCGGTGTCTCCGATGGTGTACCGCGACTACCGGCTCGCACACCGGATCAACCCGTCGCTGTACCTGAGTGGCGATTTCGTCGGCTATACCGTGATACTCGACCGCTTCCTGCTGTTCTACATGGCCGACGTCTCGGGTCACGGGGCCTCGTCGGCCTTCGTCACCATCCTGTTGCACTTCATCGTCAAGCGGATCCTGCGCCGCCACACCTACGAAACCGACATTCCCGCGCTGCTGCGCGCACCGGAAGGCGTGATGGAACATCTCAATCGCCAGATCATCGCCGCCGGTATCGAGAAACACCTCACCATGTTTGCCGGCTCGATCGATCTGACCACCAACATACTGCGCTATTCCGTTGCCGCCCAGATGCCCATGCCGGTACTGGTGACGGAGGCCGGTGCCCGGATCCTGCCGGGCAAGGGCAAGCCCATAGGCATGTTCGAGGATGTGTTGTGGGACGTCGAGGAAATTGCCCTGCCGGATAGGTTTTCCCTGCATATGGTATCCGACGGCTTGCTGGAAACCCTGCCGGGCAAAACGTTCGAGGACAAGGAGAAGAGCCTGCTGGGCATCGTTGCCGAATTCACTGGTGATCACGACCAGCTGTGTGCACGGCTGGGCCTCAACAACAATGTCGAGACAGCGGATGACATGTCCATTCTCAGTGTGTCACGGGGGCTTGCCCCATGAGTAGCGGCAGGATTCTGGTAGCCCAGCAGAGCGGTATCTATCTGCTCAAATTGACCGGTGATGTGCGCGTTACCCTGTGCACCTCGATCACCGACTACATGGACAGGATATTCAGCGGCGAGCCGCCGACCGACGTCTACGTGGATCTGCTGGAAGCAGAGGGCGCCGACAGTACCACCCTGGGGCTGCTGGCCCGGCTCGCGGTGCACTGCATCGATGAACTCGGTTTCAAGGCGAAACTGCTGTGTGTCCGGGGCGATATTCTCCGCGTCCTCGAATCGATGGAGCTTGACGAGCTGTTCGAGATTCTCGGCATTCCCGACGGCATCCGGTTGCCGCTCGAGGATATTACGCCCAGCGCCGACGACGAGCCCGAGCTGGAGGAAATCCGCCGGCAGGTGCTCGAAGCCCACAAGCTGCTGGTCAAGCTCAATCCCAGGCTGATGGGGGAGTTCGTCGATCTGATCAATTCTCTCGAGGCGGAAAGCTCTTTGCACGGCTAGCCGTTGGCACCAACAGCTCTTTGCATGGACAGCCTTCCAGATCAATAAGCTTTCTACAACAACAGTAGCTTTCCACAGGGTGAGCTCCCCGCACTGAAGGCGCGCCGCTCGCCGGCTACGCGTCCCTCACCGTCGCCATCGCCTCCCGTATCAGCCCGGCATCGTGGGGCCTGAGATGGGCGTTTTCGCTGAGGAAGCGGCGAAACCGTCGCGCCCCGGGCTGGCCGTTGTAGAGGCCGAGTATGTGCCGGGTGATGTGGCTGAGGCGGACGCCATTGGCGATCTCACGGGCGGCGAAGGGAATGAATGCTTCGAGTACGCCGTCCCGGGTCGCCGCTTCGCGCTCGGCGCCGTAGAAGCGCCGGTCGACATCGGCGAGGATGAAGGGGTTGTGATAGGCTTCGCGCCCGATCATCACCCCGTCGACGTGTTCGAGCTGTTCGGCCACTTCGTCGAGGGTGGTGATGCCGCCGTTGATGATGATCTCCAGGTGGGGGAAATCGCTCTTCAGGCGGTGCACCAGTGGGTACTGCAGCGGCGGGATCTCGCGGTTCTGCTTGGGGCTCAAGCCCTTGAGCCAGGCCTTGCGGGCGTGAACGATAAAGGTGCCGCAACCCCGTTCACTGACCAGTCCGACGAAATCGCGCAGATAGTCATAGGAATCCATGTCGTCGACACCGATGCGGTTTTTTACCGTGACCGGGATGGTGACGGCATCGGCCATGGCGGCGACGGCGTCCGCCACCCGCTTGGGCTCCTTCATCAGGCAGGCGCCGAAGCTGCCGTTCTGCACCCGGTCGCTGGGGCAGCCACAGTTGAGGTTCACTTCGTCGAAGCCGGCAGCGGCGGCCAGGCGCGCGCTGGCGGCGAGATCGGCGGGGTCGCTGCCGCCGAGCTGCAGGGCCAGCGGATGTTCAATGGGATGGTGGGCCAGAAAGCGCGCGCTGTCGCCGAACAGCAGGGCGCCGGTGGTGACCATTTCGGTGTACAACAGCGTGTGCTTGCTGACGAGACGCAGAAAATGCCGACAAAAGCGATCGGTGTATTCCATCATCGGGGCTACACTGACGCGTCTGCCGGGAGCGGCGGGCTGGCTGGCGGTGGCTGGCATGTTCAAGGTATTTGGGACGCTGGGTGCGAGAGTTGAACGAACGACGGATTATACCCCGGAACAAGGTGCGGAATGATCACAAGCAGCAACGCTGAAAGAATCGAAGCTGAAACAATCGAAGCTGAAACAATCGACAGCGCCGCAGACGATGCTCCGGAGTACGCCGGCAGCCTGCTGCAAAGCCTGATGCTGGTGGCGGAGCTGGAAGGGCGCTCGACCTCCCGGTCGGCGATCATCGCCGGTCTGCCGCTGGAGAACGGCGAGCTGCCGGCACACGTCTTTTTGCGCGCCGCCAACCGCGCCGGCCTGGCCGCACGGCTGTTGCAGCGCGAGCTGACCACGATTCCCCGCGAGGTGTTGCCGGCGATCATCCGCTTCAGGGATGGCCGTTATGGCGTCCTCAGCGACGTCGACACCGTACTGGGCATAGCGGTGCTGATGTCGCCGCTCGACAGCGAGAGCCACCAGCTGGAACTCGGCGACCTCCAGCGGCTTTATGCCGGTGACGTGTACTACCTGCGGCCGATGCAGCGCTTCGATCAGCGCACCGCGAAAATCTACCGGCCCAGCAGCGACCACTGGTTCTGGGGTGTCATCAAAAGCTCCTCCGGAATCTACCGGGATGTGCTGGTGGCGTCTTTCTTCATCAACCTGTTCGTCCTCGCCCAGCCTCTGTTCGTGATGAACGTCTATGACCGGGTGGTGCCCAACAACGCCATCGAGACCCTGTGGGCGCTGGCGGTGGGGGTTTTCATCGTCTACATCTTCGACGCCCTGCTGAAAACCCTGCGCAGTTATTTTGTCGAACTGGCCGCCAAGCGCTCCGACGTGATCCTGTCGTCGACGCTGTTCGAGAGGGCCCTGGGCCTCAAGATGCAGTTTCGCCCGGTGTCGGTGGGCGCTTTCGTCAATCGCCTGCAGGATTTCGAGTCGATCCGCACTTTTATCACCTCGACCTGCATCCTGGCGCTGATCGACCTGCCGTTTCTGCTCATCTTCCTGCTTTTCATCGCCTATCTGGGCGGCTGGCTGGTGATGGTCCCGGTCATCGCCATTCCGCTTGCGCTGGGCCTCGGCTACCACGCCCAGCGACGGCTGCGGCCGATAATCCAGAAGGTGATGACCGGATCGACCAAGAAGAGCGCCACTCTGGTGGAGGGCATCTCCGCCCTCGAGACGGTCAAGACCCTCGGTGCGGAAGGCCATATCCAGCGCTCCTGGGAGCAGGCGGTGGGCTATGTTTCCCAGTGGAGCCTGCAGGCGCGCAAGACCTCCAACGCCACTCTGTTCAAGGTGCAGTTGCTTCAGCAACTCGCCGGGGTGGGGGTGGTGGTGTGGGGCGTCTACCTGATCGCCAACCAGGAGCTCACCATGGGCGGCCTGATCGCCTGCGTGCTGCTCAGCAGCAGGGCGCTGGCGCCGCTGGCCCAGGTGGCGTCGCTGATCACCAATTACGACCACGCCGAGGCCACCCTCAGGTCGCTCAACGACATCATGGCCTCGCCGGTCGAGAGAGAGGAGCACAAGCGCTTCCTCCACAAGCCCCGGTTGAAGGGCGAGATCCAGTTCAAGCAGGTATCGTTCGCCTACAACGAGCAGCTCACCGCCCTCGAGGGCGTCTCGCTGTCGATCCGCCAGGGCGAAAAGGTTGCGATCATCGGCCGCATCGGCTCGGGCAAATCGACCCTGGGCAAGCTCGCCATCCGGCTCTACGAGCCGCAGAAAGGCGCGGTGCTGGTCGACGGTTTAGACGTGCA
>Ga0265293_10001983_pt1 | contig 42879 bp, 38 predicted proteins | sample Munlanlewell138R_FD_192505 | JGI IMG/M metagenome (GOLD analysis project Ga0265293, IMG submission 192505) | Leachate microbial communities from a municipal landfill in Southern Ontario, Canada - Leachate well 138R | ecosystem: Engineered > Solid waste > Landfill > Unclassified | place: Canada...
TCTCCGCCCGCCTCGGGATCGATTACGAGACGCTGTCCGCGATCAAGCCTGACCTGGTCTACCTGGACAGCACCGCGTTCGGCCGGTACGGCGAGTGGGGCTCTCGGCCGGGCTACGACATCGTCGTGCAGGCGGCCTCCGGCATCACGTCGATGGTCGGCAAGGTCGATGAGAGCGGCACGCCGCTGGTGCCGCCGGCCCACGCCGACACCACCACGGCGTACTCGATCTGCGCGGGCGTCCTCGCCGGTCTGTTCTACAAGGAGCGCCACGGCAAGGGCCAGCTGATCGAGACCTCGCTGCTCATCAACGCCCTGACGATGGCGATGAGCGGGTTCGACGACATCCCCGCGGGCAACGGCGAGCAGCGCGCGGTCTTCCTCGGGGCGCTCGCGGAGGCGAGGGCGAACGGCACGCCGTACGCGGAGTTCCTGCAGCAGCGGGACGCCCTCCGCGGCCGCGCGGCCGGCGGGAACGTCTACTACCGCTGCTTCCTCACGAAGGACGGCGCGCTTGCCATCGGGGCGCTCTCGGTGAGCCTCCGCGAGAAGGTGCGCAAGACCCTGGGCTTCGAGCACAACCGCGACGAGCCCGGCTACAACGTGGCCGACCCGGAGCAGATGAAGGTCGACCAGGAGCTCCGCGCCCGCATCGAAGCCCAGTTCCTCACCAAGACCACCGACGAGTGGGAGAAGATCCTCACCGCCGGAGGCGTCCCCGTGGCGCCGATCCTGTTCACGCAGGAGCTCATCGACCACCCGGTCGTGCAGGCGAACGGCTACGTGGTGGAGCTGGAGCACGAGCTCGTCGGCCCCATGCGCATGCAGGCGCCGCCGTGGAAGATGAGCGTCTCGAACCCCACCCCACAGGGCCCGCCGCCCGTCCTGGGACGGCACAACGAGGAGATCCTGAAGGGTCTGGGATACTCGGACGACCAGATCGCGGAGATGCGCTCCGCGGGCGCCATCCTCTAGCGGAGCGTCAGTAGCGCCTCTAGCGAAGCGCGTCAGTAGCGTCAGGGAGACCTCATGGCTGAGTCGGAACCGCTCGTCGTCGTATCCGTCGCAGACGGGATCGGGCGGCTCCGGCTCAACCGGGCCGACAAGCGCAACGCGCTGAACGAGGAGATGTCGGACCAGGTACTGCACGCGATGCAGGAGCTGGAGCTGGACGACGCGGTCGTCTGCATCGTGATCGAGGGCACGGACGGCGCGTTCTGCGCCGGCGCCGACATGGCGGAGGCGAACGCGGCCTACGAGGCCGGCCGTCACCGCTTCAACCCCTCGGCGTACGCGGCAGCGCGCGTCGGCTCCGCGAACAAGCCCGTCGTCGCGGCCATCGACGGTCCCGCGTACGGCGCGGGCGCCCTCCTCGCCTGCTCGTGCGACATCCGCATCGCCTCGGACCGCGCACGGTTCCGCTTCCCGGGTTCGGAGTACGGCCTGGTCGTCGGCGCGCACGCGCTGCCCTCGCTCGTCGGCGGGCCGATGGCGAAAGAGCTGATCTTCACCGGCCGCGTCGTGGACGCCGAGGAGGCGGCCCGCATCGGCCTCGTGAACCGCACCGTCCCCGCCGAGGAGTTCGAAGCGGCCGTGGAGAGCGTCGCGAGCGCGATCGCCGCCTCGTCTCCGCTCGCCCTCGAGTGGTCGAAGCGCACGATCAACACCGCGATCACCGGGGGCAATGCGCTGGCGGTGGAGCAGCAGGCAGACCTGCTGCTGCGCGGTGGCCCGGACCACAAGGTCCGGTTCGGCGCCGCGACGAAGCGCGTCACCGGGCGATAGCCCGGGGCGCCCATCGTTCCGCGAGGCGGTCCCGGAACGGCCCCCACCCCAACCCTCTCCCGAAACCGCGAGAGGGGGTCAGAGATGTGAGTTGCGTGATAGAACTCACATCGACTACGGTCGCCGCGCAACGACGGGAGCGATCGATGTCCGACGCCAACCCCACGCCCGAGGAACTCGAGGAGTGGGCGCGCGTCCGCGGCTACATCCTCGCGCAGGCCGAGAAGTACGAGCCCCACGAGTACTGGCCGCGCCTCGTCGAGCAGCGCGCGAAGCTCCTCCAGCTCTTCGAGGGCGTTACCCCGGAGCAGGCGTCCTGGCGGCCCGCCTCTGGCGAGGGTGAGGGGGCCTGGAGCATCGTGGAGGTCGCGCAGCACGTCCTCCAGTGGACCGAGAACATCATCGACGTGAACGACGCCTTCCTCGAAGGCCGCGAAGCGCACAAGCTCCCCTCCGGCTACATCGACCCCGATCCGGCGGCCCGGCTCGACGACGTGCGGGTCGCCCTCGTCGAGGCGTCCCAGCGGCTGGCGGACACATTGCTGCACGTCGCCCCGCAGCCCGACCCCGCGCGGACGGTGGAGCACTCGCGGTTCGGGGAGCTGAACGCGCGGCAGTGGTTCGTCCTCGGACGGATCCACGACATGGACCACGTCCGCCAGGTTGAGGGCCTCAAGCAGGCGGAGGGCTTCCCGGCGTAAGGTGTCGCCGCACCGCGCGGGAGGAGCCCACCATGACCGCAGCCGAAGACGTGATCCGCCGCATGACCGAGCGAGGGCTACGCCTCGCGACCGCCGAGTCCACCACGGGCGGACTGACCGGGTACCTCCTCGTGGCGGTTCCGGGAGCCTCGAAGGTCTTCGTGGGCGGGGTGGCCGCCTACGGGCGGAAGCCGAAGCTGGACTGGCTCCGCGTCCCGGAACAGACCGTCGCCGCCTACGGCTCCGTCCACGAGGAGACGGTGCTGGCGATGGCCCGAGGCGCCCGCGAGGCGCTGGAGGTGGACCTTGCCGTCGCGGAGAGCGGCATCGCCTCGCCGACGAACAACCCGGACCGCCCCGGTGGCCTCTACTGCCTCGCCCTCGTCGATGCCGACGGCCACGAGGTGGCTGAGCGCCAGATCTTCGACGGCGACCGCGAGGCGACGATGCGCGCCGCCGCCGACCGCCTGCTCGCGATGATCCTCGAGTACCTCGATCGGAGCGCGTAGCGTCGTCCGGTCACGTGCTCATCTATCGGTCCCTGCTAGTCTTGCCCGCAGTATGGGCGGCTGACGGGAAGTTGAGGACATGAGCGAACTCGAGCTGATCGCGTCTGGCGCCGGGTGGTGCCATGGCATCGGTTGGGCGGGTGCTGGCGGAGCGAGCGAGCGGACGGCCTTTGCCCTACCGGGCGACCGGCCAGTCTGGGGCCGCAACCGGCCGCTGAAGATGGAGCACCTCCGCCTCGAGTTCTCATTCGACCTCAAGAAGCGGCAGGTGAAGGGCCTTGCGACGCTCACGTTCTCGCCGCGCGCGACCAGCGTGCGCGAGGCCGTCCTCGACGCGTTCGACCTCGACGTGACCGCGGTGCTGGACGAGGCGGGGAAGCCGCTGAAGTTCACCCCCGGCGACCGCACGCTGCAGGTGGACCTCGGCCGCGCGAGGAAGCCCGGCCAGTCCACGACCGTGACCGTGGCGTACACCGCCACCCCTCGGCGGGGCCTCTACTTCAACGCCCCGGACGAGGGCTATCCGGGCCGGCCGGTGCAGATCTGGACGCAGGGCCAGGCCGAGGACTCCGCGTACTACTTCCCGTGCTTCGACTTCCCCGGCGAGAAGTGCACCAGCGAGATGCTGATCACCGTGCCCGCCTCCTGGACCGCGGTCTCGAACGGCTACCTCGACTCCACGACGGAGGACCGGCGGCGCAAGACGAAGACCTTCCACTGGAAGCAGGACATCCCCCATCCCGCCTACCTCATCACCCTCTGTGCGGGCGAGTTCGACGAAGTCGCGACCGAGGGTGGCGGCGTGCCCGTGCAGTACTACGGGCAGCCCGGCAGCGCCGAGGACCTCGAGCGGGCGTTCGGGCGGACGCCGGAGATGGTGGCGTTCTTCCAGGACAAGATCGGCGTGGCCTACCCGTGGGCGAAGTACGCCACGGTCGCGATCCACGACTTCATCTTCGGCGGGATGGAGAACACCTCCGCCACGACGATGACCGACACGCTGCTCCATGACGAGCGCGCGCACGCGGACTTCGTCGAGACTGCCGACTCGATCACCGCGCACGAGCTGGCGCACCAGTGGTTCGGCGACCTCCTCACCTGTCGCGAGTGGTCGCACGGCTGGCTGAACGAGTCCTTCGCGACCTACTTCGACTGCCTGTTCGTAGAGCACCACCGCGGCCATGACGCGTTCCGCTACGCCGTCACGCAGAACGCCGGTATCTACCTCGAAGAGGACTCCGGCGACTACCGCCGGCCGCTGGTGCAGAACGTCTACACCGAGCCGATCGACATCTTCGACCGCCACTTGTACGAGCGGGGATCGGTCGTCCTGGACATGCTCCGCACCCGCCTCGGCGACGAGCTGTGGTGGAAGGCGATCAACCACTACGTGACGAAGCACCGCGAGTCCGAGGTGCTCACCCCCGACCTGCAGCGCGCGATCGAGGAGGCCACCGGCCACAACCTCGATGGGTTCTTCGCGCAGTGGGTGTGGAAGGGCGGCCACCCGGAGTTCAAGGCGTCGTCCTCGTGGGATGCCGAGCGAAAGCAGGCGACGGTCACGCTGGAGCAGACCCAGCAGCCCGACGACCACCTCACCTCCATCTACGAAGTCCCGATCGAGATCGGCTTCTGGGTGAACGGCCGCCTCGACCGACGCACCGTCGAGGTGCGCGACGGGCACGAGACCTTCGTCTTCACGTTCCCCTCCGAGCCCGAGTTCATCTCGATCGACCCGGCAAGCAAGGTCCTGAAGACGCTCGACTACGCGCCGGGTGAGAAGGCACTGAAGGCCAACCTCGCGGACAACCCGGAGGCGGTCGGGCGCATCGATGCCGCGAGGGCGCTCGCGAAGGTCGGCTCGAGCGGCGCGATCGCCGCCCTCCGCACCGCACTCCTCGACCCTCGTGAGGTCGACTTCGTCCGCGCCGAGATCGCGACCGCCCTGGGCGGCGTGAAGTCCGAGGCCGCCCGTGACGCCCTGGTCGCCGCGACGAAGGAGCGCGACGCGCGCACTCGCCGCGCCGCTGCGAGCGCTCTCGGCAACTTCCGCGACGCCGAGGCAGCCCGCGCCCTGATGGTCCTCCTCCAGGGAGGCCGGGGCGGTGAGGGTGACCGCTCCTACTACGTGCAGGCGGCCGCCGCGTCCGCCCTCGGCAAGACGCTCCAGCCCGCCGTGATCGAGGTGCTCATGAGCGTCCTCGGACGGCCCTCGCACAACGACGCGATCGCGGCCGGTGCGCTCATGGGCCTCGGCGCCACGCGCGACTCGGCCGCGCTCCCCGCGCTGCTGGAGCACACGCAGTGGGGCGTGCACCAGAACGCGCGCCGCAACGCCGTTGTCGCCCTCGGTGCGCTCTACCGCTGGCTGGAGGCGCCCGACCGCACGCGCATCCGTGAGCGCATCGAGGAGCTCCTCGACGACCCGTGGCTGCGCGTGCAGCTCTCCGCCGTCGCCGCGCTCCAGACCATCGCCGAGCCGGCCTCGATCGGCGCGCTGAACTCGACGGCGGGCCGCGCCCTCGATGGACGGCTCCGCCGCCTGAGCAAGGTGGCCGTGCGACGCATCGGCGCCGCGGCGAAGAAGCCCGAGGAGCTCAACGCCCTCAAGAAGCAGGTGGAAGACCTCCAGCAGTCGAACCAGAAGCTGGAGGATCGCCTCCGTGCGCTCGAAGAGGCCTCGAAGGGTGGGGGGAGGAGACGGTAGATGGCGACCGCGCAGATCAACGGCATCGAGCTGTTCTACGAGGACAGCGACCCGACCAACGAGGGCGGCAAGCCCGTCGTGTTCTGGAACCACGGCGCCGGTGGCAACCACATGTCGTGGTGGCAGCAGGTCCCCGCGTTCCGCGACACCTACCGCTGTATCGCGATCGACCACCGCGGCTTCGGGCGCTCGCTCGACACCACCGGCGAGGGCGTCGCGAAGTTCATCGATGACCTCGAGGCGCTCGTCGACCACCTCGGGGTCGAGCGGCTCTCGATCGTGGCGCAGTCGATGGGCGGGCGTGCCTCGCTCGGCTACGCCGTGCGCCACCCGGAGCGGGTGCGCGCACTGGTGATGGCGGACACGTGGGGGTTCTTCGACTGGCCCGAGCAGCAAGAACGCGCCCGCTCGATGCAGCCTGCCGTCACGACCCCCCTCGTGCATCGCGCGCTGGCCGAGCACTACCAGCAGGCGAACCCCGCGATGACCTTCCTCTACCGCCAGATCCAGGGCCTGAACCCACCTCGGGAGGGCTCGCCGGTTAGCGCGCCGGGCGCGCCGACGATCGACCAGGTGCGAGGGTGCTCGGTGCCCACGCTCTGCCTCGTGGGGTCGGATGACGGGGTGACGCCGCCGCCGCTGATCAAGGCGCTGGCCGATGAACTCCCAAACGCGCAGTATGTGGAGGTGCCGGGTGCTGGCCACTCGGTCTACTTCGAGCAACCGCAGCGCTTCAACGAGCTCGTGGGTGACTTCCTCGCGAAGCACCAATAGCAACGGGCAGGTCCCTGGACCGACAGGGCCGAAGGAGGACGACGCAGCGTGAGTGACCACAACGAGGAGGGGCGACCCCCGAACGGGCGCTCACTCAACGTCTTCTTCGACGTCGACAACACCCTGATCATGTGGAACGGCAAGCTCCGCAACCACACGGAGCACGTCTTCCAGCAGCTCAAGGAAGCCGGCCACACCATCTACGTGTGGTCAGGCGTCGGCATCCGGCGCTGGGACATGAAGCGCCACAACCTGGACCAGTACGTCACCGACTACTTCATCAAGCCCCTCGAGAAGCACCACGAGAAGCTCGATGCCCTCGGCGTCCCGATGATCCCGGACTACGTGATCGACGACCACAAGACCGTCGTCGATGCCTTCGGCGGATACCACATCCCGGACATGGCGAAGCCGGACGACGAGGAGCTCCTCCACGTCCTCGCCGAGATCATGGAGATGGCCGCCCTCCCCACGCTCGGCGACACCGAGGAGCCCGGTTCGACGGTCGCCATCGGATAGTCCGCTTCCGCCCTCTGGCCCACCTCCTCCGGGGGGGACGGGGTGGGGGTGTGCCGCTCCCCGCGGTACCAGGCAGCACCAGCCGCCGAGGGCGCTCGACGTCAGTGTCGCCTGCTCTCCGTCAGGGCGTCCGTCGGCGCAACGTCGCTGCGCCGAGGGCCAGCGACAGCAGGGTGAACCCCACGATGACGGCGACATCTCGGGCTAACCACCGGTCGAGGTCGCCTGACGCGGTGATCCGCGCGAGGGCGCTGTAGGCGTAGGTCAGTGGGAGGACGTCCGAGACCACCTCAAGCGGGCGGGCCATGCTCGGGCGGGGCGCGATCAGACCGGCGAGCAGGACCTGGGGCAGGACGAAGGCCGGCATGAACTGCACCGCCTGGAACTCGCTCCGGGCGAAAGCGCTCACGAACAGGCCGAGCGCCATGCCGAGGCTGGCGTTCCCGATGGCGATGAGGATGACCGCCCAGATCGGGCCGGCCGCCGTCAGGCCGAGCAGGCCGAAGCCCACCGCGGTGGTGAGGACGGCCTGCACCCCCGCGAGGCCTGCGAACGCGAGGTCGTAGCCGCCCAGCAGGTCCAGCTTCCCGATCGGCATCGACATCAACCGCTCAAGGGTGCCGGTGGTGCGTTCTCGGAGCATCGCGACCGACGCGACGACGAACATCGTGATGAAGGGGAAGAGCCCCACCATCGGCCCGCCCACACGGTCGAACGCCTCGTCCTGGCCCTCCATGACCCACCGGAAGAGGACCAGCAGCGCCGGAGGGACCACCATCAGCAGGGCGACCGTGCGCGGATCACGTCGGAGCTGACGGAGCACGCGCTCGCACGTGGCCCACGTCATCCGGAGGTTCACGATCCCGCCGCCAGCGCCACGAATGCCTCCTCCATGGTCGTCGCCGAGACTCGTTCGCGGAGCTCATCGGGCGATCCGGAGGCGACGATGTGTCCTTCGCGCATCAGCACCAGTCGGTTGCAGCGGTCGGCCTCGTCCATCACGTGGGTGGAGACCAGCACGGCGACGCCGCGGTCGGCGAGCGAGTGGAACAGGCGCCAGACGTCGTGCCGCAGCAGCGGGTCGAGTCCCACGGTCGGTTCGTCGAGCACGAGCAGCTCCGGATCGCCGAGCAGTGCGACGGCGAGCGAGGCCCGGGAGCGCTCGCCTCCGGAGAGGGTCCGCACTATCTGGTCCGCCTGCTCGCGCAGGTCCACGGAGTCGATGACCTCCTCGACGCGCTCGGTGGCGACACCCAGCAGGCGCGCGAAGTAGCGCAGGTTCTCGTGCACGGTGAGGTCCGGGTAGATCGAGGGCGCCTGCGTGGTGTAACCGACGAGCGTCCGAAGCGGCTTGCTGCCGGCGGGGCGTCCGAGGACGGTCACCTCCCCGCCCTCGATGACCTGCACCCCGACGATCGCCCGCATCAGCGTGGTCTTGCCGGACCCGCTCGGTCCGAGCAGCCCGGTGACGACGCCGAGAGGAACCTCGAGCGAGACACCCGGCAGGACGAGGTGGTGCCCGCGCCGCACCCGCAGGTCGCGTACACGGATCGCGTCGTCGGAAGCCACCACGGACGTCGGGAGAGCCAAGCGGCGACCTCCTCGGTGCGAACGTCGCGCAGCGTCCGGCTGGTCGCGCACGCGATTTTCGCTACTGATGAGTATCGTATATCACGCGGAGCCCGCTCGGCGGGCGTCGGCCCTCGCTACGGCGCCACCGTCGGAACGAGCAGCGGGCGAGGCCACTCGTAAGTGATGTAGAGGATCGGGCCGAAGTCGTCCGCCTCGGAGGCGGCGAACTCGGAGGCTCGACGGTCGCCGCTGTCGACGAGGTAGAAGTCGAGTCGTCCTGAGCGGGTCACCTCGGTCACGTCGACCTGCACCCACGTGTTCCGATAGTCAGTGGTCTGGGGCGTTGGGTAGTCCACCGTGTTCGTCAGCTCCCCAAGCTGCTCGCCCACCATCGGCGCGTTTTCCCACATGACTGCCGACGCGTCCCAACCGCCCGTCACGAGGTGCACGGTGGCGAGTCGCTGGAGGTAGTCCGAAGCGTTCTGGTCGATATGTACGTCGCGCACGTAGAGGCCGAGCGACGCCGTGAGGACGCGAGCACCCTCCGGCAGCTCGACATCGAACCGGAGGAGGGCGTTCCTCAGTGCGCCGTCCACGCGGAGCCGGCCGCTGCCCTCGAAGTTCCTCGTCGGCTCGTTCTCATCGACGACGGTGTCCGCCGTTGCGCGGAGAACCACGGAGTCGGGGACGTACTGGAGCTTGGCGTCCGGTACCGGCATGGGGTAGCGGCGTGGGGCGGTGGGATCGTTGAAGTCGTACGGTGCGCGGATCACGCCAACGGGCGACCCCAGCGGATCGTCGTTGCTCGTCTCCTGTCGGAGGAGCCAGAGGGTCTCCTGGTCGATCCACTCGGTCTTCCATTCGGTGAACGGTCCTTCGACGGAGAAGACGGTGCCCCAATACCAGATCACCCAGGCGTCTCGCCCGGCGACGTCGTCGATCCCGATCACGCGCACGTCGTGCGCGCTGGTGTCGAGGTCGGGTCCGACGAGGATCTCGGGGCCGTCGGACCGTCCGAAGATGTCGTGGCCCGGCCACCGGTGTGTTTCGCGGTACTCGTGGTACTCCAGGCCGCCTCGGCCTTCCCGCAGATCGACGAAGACGACCGACGCCAGCTCGCCGGGTGCGGTGGTCTCGTACAGCGAGAACCCGTGGCCGGGGTCCTCCACGAACACGCGGAAGAACTCGAGCTCCCGCATCGCCTCATCGGACCGCGCGAGGAGCTCCCCGGGCGTCATGTCGAGGTCGGGCGCGTCGATCGAGGGTGGCCCGCCAGCCTCGGACACCTCGACCGGTACTTCGGTCATCGCGGTCGGAGGTGAGGCTGCGGGCTGCTGGTACTCGCTTGTGCAGGCGAGGAGGAGGGCGGCAGTGAGAGGGACGAAGGCGAGCGCGGTCCGACCTCGCATGCCCGTCAGTCCCTCGTGCGGCGCGCGCGCTGCTGGGCGATGAAGCCGCGAAGGAGGCCCTCGACGCGGCCGCGTTCGAGCATGGCGGCGGCACCGGTGGCCTCGGCCGCGGTGTCGGAGGCCTCCGCGAAGCCGGCGAGCGCGGAGTAGGCGCGGTCGTCCTCCAGGCGGAGCAGCGGCTCGACGATGGTCCAGATCGAGACGCCCTCGTGGCGTGCCGGATCCACCGAGGCGTAGACGACCCAGTCGAGGGCGCGCTCGCGGATGTCGTAGTGGCTGAAGAGCCGGTACTCGGTGTCCCAGTGCTCAGGGTCCTGGTAGAGCGCGGGCGACCAGTCGATCGGGATCGGGCGGTCTGACTTCCTCAGTGGATCGAGCGCGACCAGCCAGAGGCTCGTCGCGAGCGCCAGCGGCGAGGCAGTGGCGGCACCTCGGACGCACCACGTCTGCGCGTATGCGGCGCCCATCGCCTCCTGTACCCGACGGTCGACGTGCAACCCGGCGCCGAGGAGCGTGCGGGCGACCAGCATGTGTGCGATCAGGCGCCCGTCGGCGTCGTCGCGAGGACGCTCGCCGGAGGGCAACGCGAAGTCGGCGGCATCCTCGGACGGCAGGAACGCGGCGAAGGTGTGCATCTCACCGCCCTCGAACCCGGGCGCGCCCGGCTGCCCGAGCGTGGCGAGCAGCGTATCGAGGGCGGACGCGTCGTCCACCGTGCCGTGGTCGCGGACCTGTGGCCAGAGGCGCTGGGTGAGGGTGAGTACGTCAGACATGAGTGCCGTTGAAGGTCGCGTGTGGGGCGCGAGGTGTCAACGGCACGGCTCTAACGCTAGAACAGCCCGCCGCTGCCACCAGTGCCCGGCGGGCCGATCTTCGCCTCGGCGTTGGCCTCGCTCATCTTGCCGGTGAGGTGCTTATCGACGTGGTCCTTCGCGGACAGGCTGTCACCGTGGCCGTTCGCGATCCGGAAGAGCCAGTTGAAGGGGCGTCCGATCGTCCGAAGTACGTTGCGCATGTGGTGACCTCGTCTCCGTCCTCCTGCGCCGGAGGACATTACTAGTCTACCACAAGCGTCATCGCGCTGTGTGCAGGGATCCCCTGACGACAGCTCCGATTCCGGCTCCAACTCCAACTCCGACTCCGACTCCGGCTCCCCTCTCCGGGTTTCGGGAGAGGGGCCGGGGGTGAGGGGCCGGGGGTGAGGGGCCCCATCTGCATCCGGGAGCCTTGGTGGACGTGGAGCAGATCCGGAGAGGGCCCTCACCCCAACCCTCTCCCGAAACCGGGAGAGGGGGCCGGAGGTCAGAAGGGAGGGGGCCCCGAGATCAGAACGGGCGAGGGGAGGTGGGTGAGGGTGCTGGGTCAGTTCTCCGCCGCGAGCTTCTTCACGCCGTCCACGATGCCGAGGATGGCGTTCACCTCGACGCGGTCGCCGGGCTGCGGGTCGGGGTACGCCATGTCGTGCGACAGGCGCGCCTCTCGAGGCTGCTCGCTGCCGTCGGGGGTGAAGATCAGGCGGTAGTAGAGGGTGCCGTGCAGTTCGTAGGGCTGGACGCCGAGGATGGTGGCCTTCATGTGGTCTCCTCTACTCGGCGTCCAGTCTACGAAGTGCTAGCTGTTCGAGGCGGCTCGACGGTTGGCGCGGCGACGCCACGGGCCGCGGCTGGGCTGCGCGTCCGCGCTGCCCTCGCCCCGACCATCGGAGTTGCGGGCGCCGGAGTTGCGGCCAGCGGCGCCGCGAGTGCCGGTGCTGCGCCCGCCATCACGCCGAGGACGGCTCGCGCCGTTGCGGTTGCCCTGGACCCCGGCGGCCGCGCCCCGCGCTTTCCTCGGTGCCTGCGAGCGGGACGAACCGCCGCGGATGCCGAGCTCGACCGGGAGGCCGTGCGGCGGCTCCCATGACGCAAGGTCACCGAGGCGGGCGTCGTCCGGGGACATCGAGACGACCTCGTAGTCGATGCCGGCCTCGCGCTCGATCTGGTGGACGTCGCGCTCCTGCTCGGGGAGCACGAGCGTCACGACGAGGCCCTCGGCGCCCGCGCGGGCGGTGCGGCCGGAGCGGTGCAGGTAGACCTTCGCGTCCTCGGGTGGATCGAAGTGCAGCACGAGGTCCACGTCGTCGATGTGCAGGCCGCGTGCGGCGACGTTCGTGGCGACGAGGATGGGGCACTTACCGCGCGCGAACGCGTCGAGCGCCTTCTCCCGTTGTGACTGCGACTTGCGGCCGTGGATCTGGTGAGCGGTGAGCCCCTGCTTGCCGAGCACGCGCACAAGACGGTCCGCGCCGTGGGTGGTGCGGACGAACACGATCGTCCGCGACGCGCCCGCGAGGATCTTCGCGGTGACCTCGGTCTTGGTCTCCGACGTCACGCCGATGAAGCGCTGCTCCAGCGTGTCGACCGTGACGGTCTCGGAGATCACTTCGTGGTGGGCGGGGTCGTGCTGGTAGCGGTCGACGAGCTTGCCGATGTCACCGTCCAGCGTCGCGGAGAACAGCAGGGTCTGCGCGTCGCGGTCAATGAGCTTCAGGATGCGCTCGACCTGGGGGAGGAACCCCATGTCGGCCATCTGGTCCGCCTCGTCGATGACGACCATCTCGACGTCCTCCAGCGAGATGTCGCCCCGCTCGAGGAGGTCGTTCAGGCGGCCCGGGGTGGCGATGGCGAGATCGACGCCCTCGCGGAGGCCGGCGATCTGCCGGTTGATCGAGACGCCGCCGTAGATCGCCATGAGCCACAGCTCGCGCGCCTCGGCCAGCGGCGTCAGCGCCTCCGCGACCTGGTTCGCCAGCTCACGCGTCGGCACCAGGACGAGCGTCCGAGGCCGGCGCGAGCGGGCGGTGCTGGTGCGGTCGACCAGCGGGATGCCGAACGCCAGCGTCTTGCCGGAGCCGGTCTTCGCCTTCCCGCAGACGTCGCGGCCGGCGAGCGCGTCCGGGATGGTCAGCACCTGCACCGGGAACGGCGAGGTGATGCCGCGCTTCTCGAGGATCTCGACCATGTCGAGCGGGACGCCCAGCTCCTCGAAGGAGGGGGTGTCCGGGGCGTCCACGACGTCGCCATCCTCGGAGGTCGGGGAGGCCTCCGAGGGTGCGGTGGCGGGTGGGGTGTGGACAACGGTGTCGGTGGATGAAAACGAGTCGTCAGCCGGCGCGTTGCGCCGGCGCGTGAAGAGGGACAAGCGGTCTCCGAGTCGATCAGGCTATCGACGCCTTGATGGCTGCGACCGTCCGGGATGGCCTGCCGCCGGGGGCGGGCGCGCTGGTGGAGGATCGCCGAACGCCCGATAGCCGGTGGGCATCCGTACGCTCGAGGACGACGGCGTCGTCCGAGGTGCTCTGAACGTACCACGGCGCTCGGTACGCACCATCGGGTATCCCGTGACGAGTACGCAGTTGCCCTCCGCCATCCTCCCGAGGACGATCGCGCGATGAAGCGCGCCCTCCTCCTCGCCCTCGCGGCGTTCTCACTGCTCCTGCTCGCGTGTGGGGAGGATGACCCCGCGCCCACCGAGGCGACGAGCGCGCCGGCCGAGGTCAGCACCACGACGACCGTGGACGCGACGACGGGCACCGGGGTGACCGCGACCGAGATCGCGACAGCGACGGCGGTGAGCGAGCCTCCGACGGCCCTCGCGGAGACACCCGCCCCGGCCACGCCCTCGGAGCCTGTGGCGTCGACTTACTTCGTCGCGACCGAGGCCCTCCCCAGGGTTCGGTTCGTGACCGGGGCGGGGAGCGTCGAGTTGCCGGTGGAGGTGCCGCCACGGAGCGAGTACGCCATCGGGATGTCCGGGCGCACGGAGCTGGAGGACGGGCGGGGGATGCTGTTCCACCGCGAGGACTTCGGTCAGACCGGGTTCTGGATGAAGAACACGCACGTGGACCTCGACATCGCGTTCGTGGACGCGGCCGGGGAGATCGTGTTCGTCACCACGATGCTTGCGGACACGCTGGACATCCACCAACCGGGCGCGCCCTACGTGGCCGCGATCGAGGTGCGCGCGGGGTGGTATGCCGAGCATGGCGTTGCCGCGGGTGACCGCGTGGAGTACGCCTTCGACCTCGCGACGACGGTCACGGACTGAGCCGCTTCGCCGCACGATCGCGTGAGGCGATACGGATTCGCGAGCCGGAGCCGGGAGGAGTGGATTGCCCGCTCCGTATACTGGCGCCATTTCCGCTATCAGTGACGGGGGCGTGACGAGATCCCCCGAAGACCGCCGAGGGAGGCAGACGTGCCGGACATGACGATCAACCACGCTGGGAAGAGCATCTCGGGCTACCTCGCGGAACCCGCGGACCCGAAGGGCGGGATGATCGTCATCCAGGAGTGGTGGGGCTTGAACGACGACATCCGAGGCATTGCGGACCGCTACGCCGCCGAGGGCTACCTCGCCTTCGCGCCTGACCTGTACCACGGCACGCTGGCGACCGAGCCCGACGAGGCACGCAAGCTCGCGATGAGCCTGGAGCGCCAGATCGCCGCCGAGGAGATCGACGCCGCGATCGCCTGGATGAAGGCCGAACGCGGAATCGGCAAGGTGGGCTGCGTCGGCTTCTGCATGGGCGGCGGACTCACCCTCGCCACCGCGATGCGCCCGACCTCGAACGTCGACGCGGTGCACGTCTACTACGGCGGCGGCATGCCCGAGGGCGACGCGATGAAGAGCATCAAGACCCCGGTGATGGGCTCCTACGGCGGCGAGGACCAGGGCATCCCGAAGGAGAAGGTGGACGAGATGCGCAGCGTCCTGACCGCCGCCGGGACGCCGAACGACATCAAGCTCTACGAGGGCGCTAAGCACTCCTTCTTCAACGCCGGCCCGGCCCACCACCCGGAGGCCTCTGCCGACTCGTGGGAGCGCTCCAAGCAGTGGTTCGCCCAACACCTGCAGAACTAGGGACGCCGCAGAACGAGATCGAGGGCTGCCTGTGTCTGACATGAGGCTCGTTGCGAAGGCGCTGGACGACTTCGGCGACGACTGGCACTGGGTCATCCTGCACGACATCGAGCCACGGGGGGAGCGGAGGTTCTTTGCCTCCCGCGTGGACACGATCTGCGGCATCGTCCTGGACGAGGGCGGCGCCGTGGTGACCCTGCACGACACGGGCGCGCCCGATGAACCCAACTGCCCCAAGTGCCAGGGTTCCGGCCTGAGTCCGGCATTGCGCGCGGACCTGGAGCGCATCCTCGAAGCAGCGGAGGCCGCGCCGGTCTCCTGACCGGAGGTGTCGCATGACCACGGACATCCGCGAGGTCACGCGCGAGCCGTGGGCGTCCGCCGGCCTGGACGCCGCGCTGCTCGAGGCGCTCGACGTCACGGGCGAGGGCAACCTGCCCTCTGTCTACCGCGTCACCGACCTCGCCACCGCCTCGATCGGCGCGGCGACCCTCGCGGCCTCGCTGCTATGGCACGACCGAGGCGGCCCCGAGCTGCACGCCGACCTCGACCGCGGTCACGCAGCCGCGGCCTTCCTCAGCGAGCGGCTGTACACGCAGGCGGGCGAGCCGCCGCGCGAGCAGTGGGCGCCGCTGTCCGGCGACTATGCGACCGCGGACGGGCGCTGGGTGCGCATCCACGCCAACTTCGACCACCACCGGGACGCCGCCCTCGCCGCGCTCGGCATGACGCCGGGGCCGGACACGCCCCGCGCGGCGGTCGAGACGGCCGTCGCGGGCTTCGAGGCCGAACAGCTCGTCGAGGGCATCATGGAGCGTGGTGGCGCGGCCTCGGCGTGGCGCACGCCGGCCGAGTGGGCTGCGCACCCGCAGGGCGAGGCGCTCACCTCGATCCCCCTCGTCACCATCTCGTCGCTGGGCGACGCGCCCGTGGCCGAGCTGCCGCCCGCGGAAGCACCGCTGGAGGGCGTCCGTGTCCTCGACCTCTCGCGCGTGCTCGCGGGGCCGGTCGCGGGGCGCTTCCTCGCCGCGTACGGGGCGGACGTGATGCGCGTCTCCTCGCCGAACCTCCCCACGTTCGAGGCGCTCGACCGTGACACGGGCGTCGGGAAGCGCTCCTGCTTCATCGACCTCGACAACGAGGAGGGCTGCGAGACGCTGCGGTCCCTGGTCGCGGAGACGGACGTGTTCATCCAGGCGTACCGCCCGGGTAGCCTCGGCGCCCGCGGGTTCTCCGCGAACGAACTCGCCGAGGCGCGTCCAGGGATCGTCGTGGTCGAGCTCTCCGCCTACGGCCATGCCGGACCGTGGGCGGAGCGCCGCGGCTTCGACTCGCTCGTGCAGATGGCCAGCGGCATCGTCGCGACCGAGACCGCCGAGGACGGCGGCGCACCCACGCGCTCGCTCCCCGCGCAGGCCCTCGACCACGGGACGGGCTACCTCGCGGCGCTGGGCGCGATCGCCGGGCTCCACCGCCGGCATACGCAGGGCGGCTCGTGGCGCGTGCAGGTCGCGCTGGCGCGCACCGGGAAGTGGCTCGAGGACCTCGGGCATGTCGAGCGCGGGCAGGAGCTGGTGCTGCCGGACAGCTCGCCGTACCTCACGCTGAGCGGCGATGTGACCCACGTAGCGCCGCCCGGCCGTGTGCAGGGCTACGTCCCGCGCTGGTCGCGTCCCGCACCCGTCATGGGTGAGCACGCTCCCACCTGGGAGATATGACGCCCTCGCACGCTGCCGCCTCGGCGGGAGGACGCCGAGGGCGCTAGTACCAGTCTTCCTCGATCACCTTCGAGGCGTGGTGCGCGAGGGTGGTGAGCATCCGCTCGTCGTCCTCGTCGAACGGCTGGCCGTCCTGTCGGTCGGTAACGTAGAGCGCGCCCCTCACGACGCCGTTCGCCCAGAGGGCGACGCCGACCATCGCCTGCATCTCCGGGTGGGCGGAGGGGAACCCGAACGCCTTGCGGTGCTCCGACACGTCGTCGTAGCGGACTGGCTTCCCGTCATACCTCAGTGAACCGAGGGGGCCGTGGCCCTGCGGTGGCGTGTGCAGCCGCTGCATCTGGTCCTTGTCCAGGCCGGAGACGAAGAAGCCCTCGGTGTGGTCGTACTCGTCGGTCACGGACAGGGCGGCGTAGCGCCCACCCGTGAGCTCCCGCGAGAGGTCCACGACGATCTGCAGTGGGATGTCGGGCCGTGCGTGAGGCTTGACGTGCTTCGTGCGGTCCGCCAGCGCCCGCAGCGCGCGCCGCTCCGGGTCGCGGTTGATGAGCCGGTCGAGTGCGCTGAACACCATGCTCCCGAGAGTACCGCAGTCCTCAAGTCACCTTCGAGGGCGTCCTGTACCCAAGATATGGGAGGCTTCGAGTTTCCGAGCGGGGCGCCCTCGCGACGGGGTTAGTCGAGCGGCATCCCACGATGCGGGTCAGGTGGCGCGGCTGCCGAGGGCGGCTCGTCGCCCTGTGGCTTCGACACCTGCAGCCACGGTGCCATGAGCTCGACGCCGTCGCCGGCATCATCCGGGGGGGCCGAGGTGTCATCGCGCGGTTGTGAGCGGGGTGGCGCGGGCGCCGGGGCCGGTGCGCCGTTCGCGCCCAGCGAGAAGTCGCTCACGCGCTCGTCGGGGTCATAGGCGATCGGGGCGGACTCCTCGCGTGCCGGGGGTGGGTCGGCCAGCAGCCCCGCCGAGGGCGTGAACTCGCGGACCTCCACGATGCGGGAAGCGTCCTCTGTGGGTTCGTCCACGGTGGATTCGTCCGCGGGACGCTCTTCGGAGGCGGGCTCCTCCACCGCGGCGGGGGTGGCCTCGGGCTCCGTCTCGAGTGCGGCGGCCGCGCCTGCGCGCGTGCCGAGCGCCGGGAGGAGGTCGTCACGCTCGGGAGCCCTGGCAGGTCCGGCCTCGTCGAGGGGTGCCACGCCGCGGCGCGTGCCCGGCGACTCGTTGAAGAAGCGGAGCGTGCCGGGCGTCACGGCGATCGCGATCACCTCGTCAGGGGCGGGGGGATTGAGGTCCCACTCCCAGCGCACCTCGATCGTGCGTTCGCCGACGCGGAGGTCCAGGAGGTGCGTCGGCCCGATGGCGCGGACGCGCTCGATCGTGCCGGCGACGCCACAGCCGAGGCCGGAGTCCTCCGGCACCCCGAGCATGACTGCGGGATGCGCCAGCGCGCGCGCCGAGCCCTGCAGGGGGAAGCCGGCGGGAAACTCGATGGCGCCCGCCCCCGGCTCCAGGATCCAACCATCGCTGACCTCGCCCCGGATGAGTGTGACGTACCCGACCAGCTCGGCGACCTCGATGCTGCTCGGCCCGGCGAGGACGCGCGAGACGCTGCCCGACTGGCGCAGCCGGCCCTCGTGCAGCACGTGGAGGTCGTCCGCGATGCCCACGGCATCCTGCACGTCGTTCGTGCTGATCAGGATCGGGATATCCAGCGACTGGAAGACCTCCCGGAGGCGTCCTCGGAACGCGATGCGGTCCACGTCCGGGACGTACCAGGTGGGAGACTCCACCAGCAGCGCGGAGGGCCTCGGCGCGATCGCCCGTGCGAGGAGCACCCGCGCCCGTTCGCCCTCGGTCAGCCGCTCCGCGCGATCGGCCTCGGCGCCGGTCATCCCGACCAGCTCGAGGACCTCCGCGATGCGGCGGCTGCGGTCCTCCTTCGGCCAGCGCATCTGCTTCAGGCCGAACGCGACGTTCTCCTGGACGGTGCCGGGGAACAGCACGGAGTCCCGCTGGACGAAGCCAATGCGGCGCCGGTGTGCTGGCAGTGGATCGAGGGGTACGTCGTCGAGGCGGACGTCGCCCCCGCGCGCCGAGGAGAGTCCCGCGATGATGCGCAGGACCTCGCGGATGCCGGAGTCGGGGCGGCCGAAGAGCGCGGCGATCTGACCGCTGCGCACGGTGAATGACATCGCCTCGTCGGAGAGTCCGCGGGCGCGCAGCGCCAGCTGTTGGACGTTGAGCGACGCCATCAGGCCTCCACCCGCCCCTCGCGCTGAACGGCGGCCCGTCTGAGCCACTCCGCACCGGCGAAACCTACCACTGTCGCGACCGCGAGCGCGGTCCCCAGCGTGTACACCGCGCCCTCGGTCTCGCCATGGCCCTGCCACCCGCGGAGGAGTCCGAGCGCGGCGGGCGTCGCCTCGTCCGGCGTGAGCAGCGACGCAGCCGCGACCTCGCCGGCCGAGAGCACGGCGGCGATGAGGAACGTGCTGGCGAGCGCCATCGCGGTGCGGCGTCCGGCCCAGCGCCAGCGCACCGCGCGAGGCGATGCACCGAGGAGCGCGGCGTCCTCCATCAGCACGTGTTGCACCACACCGCGCGTGGCGAGGATGCGGAGCGCGAAGGGGTACGCGATCAGCGCATGCGCCACGACGGTGAGCAGGTACGTCTGGTCGAGGTCCATCCCCGCCCGGTCCGTGAGCACGAGCCCGGCCCACCCGACTGCCGCGCCGGACAGCGCCACGGGCAGCACGGCCAGCCAGCCGAGCAACGCTCGACGTCCCTCGAGACTCGACCTCTCGATGCGCGGTCTCTCGATCCTGGGGGCGACGAGTGGCACGGCGAGTGCCGCGAGGCCGGTCGCCACCAGCGCTGACAGCGCGCCGAGCCCTGCGGTCCACGCGAGGAGTGCGCCGACCCCGTAGCCGCCGACGCTCGCGTCCAGCAGTCCAGAGAGCGCGTCCTCCGAGGCTGCCTTGCCCGCCACGAGGGCGAGCGGCGCCCACAGCGCAGCCGCGAGCAGCTCGAGGTACGTGACGCCCAGTGCGATCACGCGGCCGCGTCTCCGGGACGAGACACCGCCCGCCCTCGGCCAGCGCGTGCCGCCCAGGGCGAGGACGGCGAGCCCGACCAGCACCTGCACGAGGGCGACCACGGACTGCTGCGACGTCAGCGCGTCGTCCAGCGCCGGGCGCGTCGCCGAGACGCCCTCGCCGAACGCGAGCACGGACTCGGTGGTGCCGCCCTCGGTCCCACCGAGGATGGCAACGGTCCCCGCCGCCGCGAACGCGTACCAGAACGCGAGGGCTCCCGCTGCCCGGACGGCGCCCGGCACCTGTCGCCCGCTCCCCGCCAGATACGCGCGCACGCCCGAGGCGCCGAGCAGCCGGGCATCCTCGGTCGCCGCATGGGAGCCGGCGTTCCACGCCGGCGAGACCAACCACGTCACGGCCGCCGTCGCGAACACCGCGTGCGCGAGGATCACGAGGGCACGCGGCTCGACTTCCCCGCCAGCGATAAGGTCGATGCCGAGCCCGACGACGACGCCGGGGATGGCGAGCGGTGCGGTGACGAGCAAGACAAGCGCCCCGCGCAGCGGGAGCCCTCCACGGCTGAGGAACCAGGATGCGGGCAGCCCCAGCGTGAGCCCGACCACGGTCGCCGCCGCGGCCTGCCCGAGTGAGAACCACAGCCGGTCGAGGTAGTCGCGGTCCGCGAGGACACCGCCCCAGGCGCCGGAGGCCTCCAGCGTCCCGAGCGCCATGAGGACCAGCGCCCCGCCAAACGCGGCGAGGACGAGCACTGCGGAGACGACCGCAAGCCCTCGGGACCATCGAGCGCCGTCGTCAAACACGGGTGCGTCCCTCGCGCCCCCCAACCCGCACGCGCATCGTGCCGGAGCAAGGCAGGTACGTCCAGTGCACCCCACGCTCGGCGCTGAGGCCGGGCGCAGCCAGCGCCGTCTACTCCCGCCCCCTTGAAGGAAGAGGTTTCAATCCTCGCTCGGCGCTGAGGCCGAGCGCAGCCTGGACCGAGGTCACCACCGGGTTTGAGTCCGGCGGGGAGCCGTTTCAATCCTCGCTCGGCGCTGAGGCCGAGCGCAGCCCTGCGTGTCGCGGGCGCCCTCCACGATCTTCCAGTTTCAATCCTCGCTCGGCGCTGAGGCCGAGCGCAGCGCCGCCGACATCGGCATTCCAGCAGTGGGTGCAGAGGTTTCAATCCTCGCTCGGCGCTGAGGCCGGGCGCAGCGCGCCCTTCGCCCGCTTGCTGTGGCGCGCGTAGGTGTTTCAATCCTCGCTCGGCGCTGAGGCCGGGCGCAGCCGTCCCCGACTCCGCCCGGCCCTCGATTTCGAGTCGTTTCAATCCTCGCTCGGCGCTGAGGCCGGGCGCAGCTGTAACCACGGATGGTGAGGTCAGCGTCCACACTCTTGTTTCAATCCTCGCTCGGCGCTGAGGCCGGGCGCAGTTTCCTGGGGTGTGGGTGCGCCGGCCTCCACCGGCTCAGCCTCGGTTTCAATCCTCGCTCGGCGCTGAGGCCGGGCGCAGCCTCGACAACCTGCGCCTGCTGTGCGCGGGATGCCACGGACCGTTTCAATCCTCGCTCGGCGCTGAGGCCGGGCGCAGCCTGCGCGTGCCTGACACCTTCGACCGGATCGCAGAGCTGGTGTTTCAATCCTCGCTCGGCGCTGAGGCCGGGCGCAGCTAGGCGCAGCGAACGGATACACGACCAGGACAACCAGTTTCAATCCTCGCTCGGCGCTGAGGCCGGGCGCAGCCGCAGCCGGGCGGGAAGGCGTAATCATGGCGACGTATCGAGGGTTTCAATCCTCGCTCGGCGCTGAGGCCGGGCGCAGCCCGATGTCGAGGTACGCGCGAGAGGGCGTGCCGTTGATGTTTCAATCCTCGCTCGGCGCTGAGGCCGGGCGCAGCGGTTTCAAATCTAGTGGAACCTGCCGTTCACGGGCGAGGCGCGCTTGTCTGGCTCACGAAGGGGCGGGATCTGTTGCCCACGGGGGCTTGCTGGTGACGGGTTCTGGCCCTGGATCGTGTGAGCAGGGCCGATCACGCGTGGTTCGCGCGAATCTCTCGCGGGGAGTGGGGGCTACAGGAGGTCGGGGTCGTTGGGCATGAGGCCGAACAGGGACCAGCCGGGGCGCGCGGGCATCGAGGTGGCGCCACGCTCGACCTCGAGACCGTGCTGGGGGCCGGAGCGGAGCGCCTTGTCGATCGCCCAGCGGGAGAGGCCCTGCACGCCCTCCATTTGCGCCATCTCGTCCTCGGAGTAGAAGCCGGCGCCCATGATCTCGTCGTCGTCCCACTTCGGTTCGCCCTCGATGTAGTCGAGGCGGAAGACGACGTAGAGGTTGGTGCTGGGCCCGCCGATCGAACCGCCGATGGAGTGACGGAAGCCGATGACGTCCCGCGCCTTCGCGACGACGCCGGCCTCCTCCATCACTTCGCGCTCGACGGCCTCGAGGATGGCCTCGTCGTGTTCGACATAGCCGCCGGGGATCTGCCAGGAGCCACGGAACGGCTCCCAGCCGCGCTGCACGATCAGCGCCTTTCCGTCCCGGATGACCACGCCGGCGCACCCGATGGAGAAGTTCCCGAAGTCGATGAACCCGCACCCGCTGTCGGGGCAGGCCAGGCGTTCGCGCCCGCCTTCCTCGCGCGGGATCAGCGTCTGGGAGCAGTTCGGGCAGTAGCGCATGGTGTGCCTCCTCGGGCGCGTTCTACGCCTACAGGCGTCCCGTGTCGAACTCCACGATGCCGCGCGCCACGGTCAGGCGGAGGATGTCGGAGGCCCCGCCCGCGAGCCGCATGGAGCGGACGCGGCGGTAGAGGGCCTCGAGCGGGTGGCCGACGATCAGCGCCTGCCCGCCGACGAGCTGGACAGCGGTGTCCACGACGCGGCCCGCCACCTCGGTGCAGAAGACCTTGGTGGCCGCGCCCTCGTTGATCGCCTCGTCGCCGGCTTCCAGCAGGCGGGCGGTGCGGTAGAGCATGGCGCGAGCCGCGTAGGTGTCGATGCGCATGTCCGAGTAGCGCAGCCGGACGCCCTCGCGGTCCGCGAGGCGACGGCCCTCGGGGCCGCCGGTGATGTGCTTCGTCGTGAAGTCCACGGTCCACATCGCGATCCCGCACGCCGTGGCCGCGGAGGCGACACGCTCCTCGCTGATGTTCCCCATCGCGCGAGGCATCCCCTCGCCCACCGCGCCGAGGATGTTCACCTGCGGGACGCGAGCCTGCTCGAAGGAGAGCTCGACGTGGCCACCGCCCTCCATGCTGTGGAAGTCACGCGTGATCGTGACGCCTGGGATGTCCCTGTCGATGAGGAGCATCGCCGTACCCGTCGGGCCCGGGTCGCCGCCGTCCTCGACGTTCACCATGGTCGCGAAGAAGTCGGCGGTGGCGCCGCCGGTCACGAAGGACTTGCGGCCGGTCACGACGAAGTCGTCACCATCGCGGACGGCCCAGGTGGGCTTCGGCGGCGCGTCCGGGCCGCGCGACTCCGTGAACGCGAAGGACCACGACTTCTCGCCGGCCAGCACCGGTTCGAGGTAGCGCGTCCGCACGTCGCCCTCGGCGCGGCGGAGGAGTGCCGGGTCCGGTCCGAACACGTACCGCGCGAGCGGCGTGTTCGCCGCCGCCAGCGTCTCTCTCGCGACCACCATCGCGAGGGGGCTGGCCTCGGAGCCGCCGTCCTCGCGCGGCTGGGTCATGCCGAAGAACCCCAGCTCCTTCGAGCGCTCCCGCACCTTCGCGCGCACGTCCTCCGGCACCGGGTCACCCTCACCCCCGCCGATCCCGCGGGCGAGCGGCCGGATCTCCTCGACAAACGCCTGCAGGCGCTCCCGCAGGTCGACGAGTTCGGCGGGCAGGGACTCGGGCACGGTGACCTCCTCGCTCGCGCCGCTCCAACGGAGGGCGGGCGCGAGGAGGCTACCGCGTCGCGCCCCGCGACTCCACCGGGAGGGGCAGGCGCGCGTGCCGCACGAGGGCTACGAGAGCGGCACGACGTACGAGTCGACCTGGGCGATCAGGCCCTTCTGGAACGTGAAGAGGTCGCTGTACGCGAACTGGAAGGGTCCCGCCTCGCGGTGACGCCCGGTACCGAGGCCCGTGAGGACCACGACACCGTCGGCCTCGACGGTCCGCTCGACGGTGAGCTCCGGGCTGCCCTCGAACGCCGGGTTCTCGATCTCGTCGTCGAACTCGGCCTTGCCGCGGGTCGTGCGGTGTCCGTGGATGTGCCAGACCACGTCGTCAGTCAGGCACTCGAGGACCATGGCGTGATCGCTCCGCCGGAACCCCTCCATGTAGCGCTCGACCGTGTCGAGCTGGGTGCTCACGTCTACGCCCTCGCCCCGTCGACGACGGCAACCATCGCGTCGATGAGCTCGTTCGTCCCGTGCTCGCGCTGCCCGGCGTCGTCGTAGCCGTCGAGGTAGGCGCCAGCCTCGATGAGGGTCAGGCGCGTGCCGCTGCCGTGCGGCTCGAACTCGATCGTCTGGAGCGAGACGGAGATGCGCCGGTCGTCCTGCTCGCTGAACTTCAGGTGCATCTCGTACGTGAAGACGATCCGCCGGTCCGGGATGATGTCCCAGTAGATGCCGTCCATGCGGTGCTCCGGGCCCTCGGGCGGGCCTCCGGCGCTCACCTCGCGCCCGCCGACGCGGAAGTCCATCTCGTGCATCGCGTCCCACTCCGGAGGGCCGCCGAACCACCGCTCCTTCGTCTTCGCGTCCGCGAACGCCGCGAAGACCGCGGCAGGCGGCGAGGCGAGGGTGCGCTCCAGGGTGAACGTGGAGTGGGTCACGGATCGCTCGACCTGCGTGTCTGTCTGAGTCTCGTTGGTCATCGATGTCTCCTCGAAGGGTTGTCGTCAGTTCGTGTTCTCGTCGGTGGAGCGCTGCTCGGCGAGGACCTCGTCGAGCCGGTCGAGGCGGCGCTCCCACGCCGTCCGACGCGCTGCGATCCACTGCTCGGCATTCCGGAGCGTCCGAGGCTCGACCCGGCAGGTGCGCACCCGCCCGACCTTCTCCGTCCGCACGAGGCCACACGACTCCAGTACCTGCAGGTGCTGCATCACCGCCGGGAGCGACATCGCGAGGGGCTCCGCCAGCTGACTGACGGAAGCGGGGCCCTCGGTGAGCCGCTCCACGATCCCCCGCCGGGTGGGATCCGCGAGCGCCTGAAAGACCGCGTCGAGTGGAGAGGCCTCCTCGGAATACTTAAGCATTAACTTAAGTATTGATCCGAGCGCGGAGGCTGTCAACGAGGAGCTTCGGGACTCCCTTCGACGCATCCACCTCGCCTCCACGCGCTCTCTTGCCCTCGATCTCGGCGCTCCGTACCGTCCGAGGCATGAGCGAGGACACGTCCGAAGCGACCCTGCCGGCGTTCGTGCGAGGGCTGATGAGCCCGAGTGCGTACCCACATGCGCCGAAGGCCGTAAGCCTCGTGCAGACGCACATCTCCTACGTCTGGATCGCCGGGGACCTGGTCTACAAGGCGAAGAAGCCGGTCGACTTCGGGTTCATCGACCAGGTGGACGCGAAGACGCGCGAGGCGTTCTGCCACCTGGAGGTGGACCTGAACCGTCGCCTCGCGCCGGACGTGTACCTCGAGGTAGTGCCGATCGTGGAGACCGCCGAGGGCGTCACCCGCGTCGAGGGACCGGTGCGCGAGGGTGAGCGCGTCGTCGAGTGGGCGGTGAAGATGCGCCGCCTGCCGGAAGACCGGACGCTCGACCGGCTGCTGGAGGCGAAGGCGTGCCCGGACGACCTCGTCGAGCGCCTCACGAAGAAGCTCGCCGCGTTCCACGCGGGCGCCCGCCACCTGGAGTACGACCCCGAGTTCGCCGGCTCGCCCGCCGAGCGCGCGTGGTGGGCGCGCGAGTACCGGGAGGCCGAGGGCAACATCGGCGAGACCGGTTCGGGCAAGACCTGGAGCGCCGAGGACGCTGCGACGCTGCGTGACTTCGTCGCTCGCTCGCTCGATGCGAGCGATGCACTGTTCAATGAGCGGCTCGCTGCCGGCAAGGTGGTGGAGGGGCACGGCGACCTCCACGCGAAGCACGTCTACGTCCTTGGACCGGAGGGCGCCGCTGAAGCAGGGGACGACGGCATCGCGATCGTCGACTGCATCGAGTTCACGGAGTGGTTCCACTTCCGCTATCTCGACGTCTCGTACGACATCGCCTTCCTTGCGATGGACCTCGAGGCGCGCGGGGAGCGAGCGCTGGGCGACGAGGTCGCCGGCCGCTACATCGCGATCACGGGCGACGAGACCATGGGGGTGCTCCAGCCGCTGCATCGCGCGTTCCGCGCGTTCGTGCGCGGCAAGGTGGAGTCCATCGGCGCGAACGACCCCGGGATGGAGCAGGCGCAGCGCGACGCCCTTGCGCAGTCGGCAGCGGCGTACTTCCGGCTGGCGGCCCGCTACGCCGAGCGCCAGCGCGGCCCGATGCTCGTCGTGCTCTGCGGGCTCTCCGGCACCGGCAAGACCAGCGTCGGCGGCGCCCTCGCCGGACGCATCGGCGCGGCGCTCGTCTCGACGGACGTGGTCCGCGCGGCGGTCGCGGCGGAGCGAGGGTTCTCGACGGCGATGTGGCAGGAGTACGAGTCCGGCGCCTACACCCCGGAGATGAACGCGGCTGTCTACGACGAGATGCGACGACGCGCCCGCGAGCACCTCCGCGCCGGGCGTCCCGTGATCCTCGACGGTACGCATCGCCGTGCGGCAGACCGGGAGCAGGCGCTCGCCCTCGCGCGGGAGGAGGGCGTCTCCGCGCTCCTCGTGGAGCTCCGCCTGTCGGACGATGCGGCGCTCACCCGCGTGCTCTGGCGCGAGCGGGAGCGGGGCGACACCGCGGCGCCCGAGGCCTACCGCCGCCACGTCACCGAGTTCGAGCCCGTGACCAACCGCGAGGGCAACATCCTCCGCCTGGACGGCTCGCAGAACATCGTGGACCTCGCCGCCCAGATCGAGGACGCGCTGCCGGAGCGGTAGCGCCCTCTCGTGGGCCGCTCCTCGTGGCTCGCGCGAGCCCTCCCGGCGCGGTATCACCTAAGGCCCGGCCGGCGCCGGGAGTGAGCCCAGGAGTCGTCCGTGCCTGTGTCTGAGCCGTGGCAGCATTACTACCAGTCCCAGCGCCTGAAGCTGTCGTACTGGACGTGGGGTGACCACAACAAGCCCCCGCTGGTCCTCGTACATGGCGGGCGCGACCACGCCCGGAACTGGGACCGCGTCGCCGAGGCGTTCCGTGACGACTACCACGTCATCGCGTGCGACCTCCGCGGCCACGGTGACTCCGAGTGGGCGAAGGGCAGTAGCTACGCCCTCGTGGAGCACATCCCGGACCTCCTCGCCCTCATCGACCTCGTGGGAGGAAAGGCGCCGGTGGTGGCGCACTCCTTCGGCGGCGCGATCACGTTGCTGGCCGCCGGGGTCTTCCCGGAGAAGTTCGAGAGGATCGTGGAGATGGAGGGCATGGGCGCCCGCCTGGAAGACCAGCCGCCCGTGTCGCCGGAGAGCCTCCGCGAGTGGGTGATGAAGGCCCGGGCGATGGAGGGCCAGACACCGCGCGTGTATCCCTCGTTCCGGATGGCCGCGGACCGGATGCGGGACGCGAACAAGGCGCTGACCGAGGAGATGGCGGATCACCTCGCGCGGTGGGGCTCGACCGCGATCGACAACGGCTGGGTGTGGAAGTTCGACCCGTGGGTCCGCGGCCGCACCCCGGCGGAGCTGAACGCCGAGGAGGTGGAGGTCTTCTGGGCGAACATCGCCTGCCCCGTCCTCCACATCGTCGGTGAGACCTCCCACTTCAAGCGCAGCAAGTTCCACGAGGTCCCCGTGGACACGTTCTTCAAGGACTCCCGCACCGAGGTCATCCGCAACGCGGGCCACTGGATGCACCACGACCAGCTCGACGAGACGGTGCGAGTCATCCGCGACTTCCTCGGCCCGCCGCCCTCCCCCCGCATCGCGGACTGAGCATCCTCCGACCCCCTCTCCCGGTTCCGGGAGAGGGAGAGGGTGAGGGCCTTCCCGCGGACCGCGCGCTACACGGCGCTAGACGGCACACCGATCGCGGCCGCCGATCTGGTGGACGTCCAGCCACCGGCCGCTCGCCGACCACCACACGTCCTGCATCGTGGTGACTGCGTCGCGGAGCGCCGGAGGAGTCACGTCTTCACCCGTCGCCGCGTCGAGCAGCGCGAACTCGCGAGGCAGGTCGAACGATGAGGCGGCAATGACGTCGCTCTCAGGTGACCAGTCGTAGACCCAGAAGCCGCCGACTTCGGTCGGGAGACGTCGAACCTCGCCCGTCGCGAGGTCGATGCGGTCAAGGCGAAAGCCGTCCTCGGGCGCGCAGTAGCTTCCCAGCAGGAGCGCCTCGGAGGGCGGCTCGCCCGGGCCCCAATCGGCAAACCGGCTGTCCTCGATCGGTCCGAGGAAGGGCAGGAGTGGGTCCGCCGGATCGGTCGTGTCGTAGAACAGCACCTGGCCCTCGGTGTCCACGGCGAGGAAGCGCCCGTCCGGCGACCATGAGGGATGCCCGTACCGGTGGTCGTCGCCCAGCCGCCGCGTCGCGCCGGTCATCGGGTTGAACAGCACCAATGGCTCTCGGTCGTCCTCGATCTCCCGCAGCAGCAGGAGGTGTTTGTCGGGCGACCAGTGGAGTCCCGCGACGCGGTCCACGAGCACCTCTTTGGTCCCATCGGGAGTCAGGGGCACCAACTGCGCCTGGCCGAGGTCGGGCAGGATGCGGCGCGCGAACGCAGCTCCTGCCTCGAAGACTGATCCTGGCGGGACCGGGACGGTCCGTAGCACCGGGTAGGCGCCTTGTGCCAGACGGAGCAGCTGGATTTCGCCGGCCGCGAGGTCGATCTCGTACTGACCTGCGGGCCACCGTCGCCCGTCCCACTCGGGCCAGCGCGGCGTCTGCGTCTGGATCACCCCGGCGTCGAGGCCCTCGGCGCCATCCCAAGAATCGAAGCCGTTCAGCGGGAACGGTGTGAGCCCTCGCATCTCGCCGGTGGCGAGGTCGATGAGCACGCTCGGTGCGTCCCGGTGGGTGTCTGGATCGATGACACCGGCGAGCGCGAGGTCCTCTGTCGGACTCAACGCGAGGAAATACGCCTCTCCGTCCGGGCCGCGCAGGCGCCAGAACTCATCGCGTTCGCGGTCGTAGAGGCGGGAGCCATGCTGGCCCCAACCGCCGGAGTCGCCGGGTTCTGGGACGAAGGACTCCCACACCAGTCCCGTCTCGCCCTTGAACAGGTCGTGCGGCTCCCACTCGGGGCCGAGCGTCGACCCATGCGGGCGTGCTGCTCGTGGGCTCCGAGGCGGGCGACGCCTCAAGGGAGGCGCTGACCTCGACGGTGCTCTCTGACTCCGGACCGTCCGAGGTGCATGCGAGCAGCAGCATTCCGACGAGAGTGAGGGCAGTCGCGGTACGCTTCACGGGAGTCTCCGAGGACTTCGGTTTGAGGAGCGCTCAGACGGTACTACGTACTACTCACCTGGTAGCGGAGGAGAGCGATATGCCCGACTACATTCCCAGCACGGCGCAGTGGGTGCGCGACCAGGTGGAGTTGTACGAGCGCACGAACGGCGCTGAGGGGTACACCCTCCGCGATACCGGGATGCCCGTGATGATCGTGACCAACGTCGGGAACAAGACCGGTGGGATCCGGAAGACGCCGTTGATGCGGGTGAAGGCGGGGGACACCTACGTCGCGATCGGCTCGAAGGGTGGGGCGCCGGCGCACCCGGCGTGGGTGCACAACCTGCGCGCGAACCCGGATGTGACCCTCCGCGACCGCGACGAGGTCTCCGAGCGTCGGGCCCGCGAGGTGACCGACCCGGAGGAGCGTGGCCGGCTCTGGGCCGCAGCCGTCGAGGCGTACCCGCCGTACGCGGAGTACCAGCAGAAGACGGACCGGATCATCCCGGTATTCGCGTTGGAACGGCGGTAGAGGCGGTCGATACGGCGTCGGGTGGTCGGGCGGACAGCGTCCTCGTGAAATTGCACTGGTGCTGCAACACTTCTGTACCAGGGGGGCTCGCTACGAGTGTTAGGGTGTGATCGCGCTCGAAGGCGGCGCCCAGGCGAGGCGCGGCCGAGCGCTGGAATTGCAGGCCTTCCCTCACCGTGACCACGAACACCGTTCCTCCCACCAGCGACACGCCCGCCGACGACACCCGCCCGCTATCCGCCCGCGAGTGGATCGACCTCCTCTTCGACGAGGGGTCGTTCGACGAGCAGTACACCGGCATCCCCACGCCTGATCCACTCCGCTTCGAGGACTCCCAGCCCTACCCCGAACGCCTCGAGGAAGCCCGCCGCAAGACCGGCGACAGCGAGGCCGTCCTCGCGGGGTCGGCACGCCTCGGCGGGTTCCGGGTGGTGGTCGCGGTCAGCGACTTCCGCTTCATCGGCGGGTCGATGGGCTACGTGGTCGGCGAGCGCGTCGCGCACGCCATGGACCGCGCGCTGGAAGCGAAGATCCCGTTCATCGCGCTGACCTGCTCCGGTGGCGCGCGCATGCAGGAGGGCATGGTCGCCCTCATCCAGATGGCGAAGACCACCGCCGCCGCCGCACGCCTCCACGAGGCGGGCATCCCCATGGTGACCGTGCTCGCGAACCCGACTACCGGCGGTATGTTCGCCTCCTACGCCACGCAGGCGGACGTGCTCCTCGCGGAGGCGGGCGCCCTCATCGGGTTCGCCGGGCCGCGCGTCCGCGCCGTCCATGACGACGGCGAGGAGCGCGAGACGCTGTACGCGGAGGACCTGTACGAGTACGGCCAGGTGGACCTGGTCGCGCCGCGCGTGCAGCTCCGCGACCAGCTGCTGACCGTGGTCTCGCTCCTCCAACGCACGCCCGGACCCGACCCGGACCGTCTGCCGCCCCTCGTCGAGGTGCGCGGCCAGGACCGCGGCTGGCCCGTGGTCGAGCGCGCCCGGCACCGCGAGCGGCCTCGGGCGTTGATGTACATCCGCGCCCTCGCCTCGGACTTCGTGCCGCTGCGAGGTGACCGCGCCGGGTACGACGACCCGGCGCTCGTCGGGGGCCTCGCGCGGATCGGTGACACCAACGTGGTGGTCATTGGCCAGGAGCGCGGCGACCTGGACCTGAAGGGGCGCCGCCACGACGGGCGCGTCATGCCGGCCGGCTACCGCAAGGCGCAGCGCCTGATGAAGCTCGCGGACCGTCTGCACCTGCCGCTCGTGACCTTTGTCGATACCCCCGGCGCGCGCGACGGCATCTCCGACGAGCGCGATGGCCTCGCCGTCGCCATCTCCGACTGCCTCGCCACGATGGCCGCGATGACCGCGCCCTCCGTCGCCGTGATCATCGGCGAGGGCGGCTCCGGCGGTGCGCTGGCGCTCACCTGGGCGGACCGCATCCTCATGCAGCAGAACGCGATGTACGCGATCACCTCGCCCGAGGGCGCCGCGGCCATCCTCTTCCGCGACCGTGACCGTGCTCCCGAGGTCGCCGAGGCCCTCGGCGTCTCGGCGGGCGACCTGCTGCGCCTGGGCATCATCGACGAGGTCGTCCCGGAACCCGCGGGTGGGGCGCACCTGGACCCGGAGGGCGCCGTGCGCCTCCTGCGCCCGCAGCTTCGCCGCGCGATGGCGGACGCCATGCGTGGCCGCGGCCCGCAGCGGCGCAGCCGTCGCGAACGCCGCCTCCGCGACATCGGCCTCCCGCACGAGGAAGGCGCGGCGTTCCTGCGGAACATCGGCGACACACTCGGCGACCTCGGCGGCGCGATCGGCTCCCGCCTCCGCCGCCGCTCCCAGTCCGACGCCGCGAGCGACGAGGCCCACGAGACGGAGGCTCCCGAAACGGAGGCCACCGAGCCCGCGACCAGCGCGAGCTAGCCCGCGCTGGCCCTCCTTCGATTCCGCCTCCGACCCCCTCGCCCGCGCAGCGGGAGAGGGTTGGGGTGAGGGTCTCCTCTGCCTCCGGTCTGCGGTGGGCAGTTCCGGAGCGGCCCTCACCCCCGGCCCCTCTCCCGAAACCGGGAGAGGGGAGGCGGAACGTGGAGGCGGAGACGAGGCGGAGTGAGGTGAGTCAGGGCGGTGGCCTTCGGCCTTGCCCCAGATGCGCGGTTGGGAGCAGACCCTCACCCCCCGCCCTCTCCCGCTGCGCGGGCGAGGGAGCCGGAGGCAGAATGGACGTTAGCGGCGGCCGGGTGGGAACGTGGCGGCGTAGACTGGGGCCACGTCGAGCCACATCTTCGCGGCACGGGACGCCTCGTTGGCGCGGGCGAAGATGGCCTGCTCTCGGTCGGGCGTTAGCGGCGGCCGGGTGGGAACGTGGCAGCGTAGGCCGGGGCCACGTAGAGCCACACTTCCGCGGCGCGGGACGCCTCGTCGGCACGGGCGAAGAGGGCGCCGCTCGAGGGGAGGCGTTTGCCCGTCGGCGGGAGCAGGCCGATGGGGCCGCGATGGAGGCCGCTCATGCTGAACGGGGCGATCACGTAGGGGCCGTCGAACATCACGTCGTCGATCTCGATCGACAGGTCGTGCAGGCCTCGCGCGATGCGGTCGAAGATGTCCTCCAGCACCGCCACGCCGCCGATGTCCCCGTTGCCGAGGTGCACCACGCCACCCTCGTGGCCCTCCGGCCCCTCGGCCGGTGGGGCGAGCGAGGTGGCCACGGACCGCACGAAGTCCTCGCCGGCCTCGGCGCTGCGCACCCACGAGTCGTACAGCGCGCGGGCGTGGGTCTCCGTGGCCGCGTCACGCGGAGGCGGCAGGACGCGCGTGCCGCGCGCGGGGAAGCTGAAGGCGAAGCCGGGGTTCATGTAGGACCACAGCTCGTTGACCGTGAGGTCTGGCGTGATGCGTGCGATGAACGCGCTCTGCACATCGAAGTGACCACCCATCGCGGAGAGCGGCGAGCGCCCTCGGGCGGTCCCGGTCAGGCGGACGCGCATCACGATGCGGTCGTCCGGGAACAGGCCTTCCTCGAACTCGAGCTCCAGGTCCGGGAAGACCCGCTGCGTCGACGCGGCGTGTTGCATCGCGACCGCGGGAGGTGCGATGTCACCGTTCTGCAGATGGCAGCGCGCGCCTGGCTCGATGACCTGGTCCATCGCGTCCATGAGGTCACGAGCGCCCTCAGCGAGGCCGAGGAACTTCCGGATGAAGTCCTGCCCCCGCCAGCGGAGCGCGGCCCGCTGCTCCTCGTCCATCTGCGCCTTCCTCGTCAGGTCCTTGGTGAACGGAGCGCGGTCGCTGACGATCCTGACCGTAGCGGAGCGGCGGGCGTCAGGCGATGGGAGAACGCTGACTTCCGCAGTCAGGCGATGTCGCCGCGTTCCGACTCCTCGCCCGGCTCGGTGGGAGAGGGCTGTGGGAGGAGCCGGTGCCAACCACACCGTCCTCCCGACGCTCGTAGTGCAGGAGCGCCGCACCCCCTCGCCCCAACCCTCCCCTGGAGGAGAGTTGGGGCGAGGGGAGTGGTACGGCGGGGAGCGGCTATCCCACGATGCGCTTGAGGATCTCCAGGCGCTTCTTGGGGTCGCGTTCCGCGACGCTCACGCTGTGGATCGTGAAGCCGGCCTCGACCCCCTCGTCGATGGCGGCGGCGCACTCCTCGGGCGAGCCGGACATGTTGAGCTCCTCGACGAGGTCTCGAGGCAGGGCCGCGGCGCCGGCCGCGGAGCCGCCGTCCGCCCAGGCGCGTCGGACGGCGTTGGCCTCGTCGGCGTAGCCCATGCGCGAGAAGTGCTCGTAGTAGAAGTCGCCCATCCGCGCGATGTAGAAGGCGGCGTTGCTCGCCACGCCCTGCAGCACGCGGTCACGGTCGTCGGACACTGCGACGGAGGTCGCGTTGCGCACGTCCACATCCTCCGGCTTGCGCCCCGCGGCCGCGACGGCGGCGTAGAAGGCGTCCAGCTGGGTCTTCCACTGCGACTTCGGGAAGAAGATCGGGATCCAGCCGTCGGCGATCTCCGCGGTCTGCTGCACGGACTTCGGCGTCACGGACGCGATGTGGATCGGGATGTGCGGGCGGGTGGGCTTGAAGCGCAGGGTGAAGCCGCGCTCGAGCTTGAAGATGTCGCCGCCGTAGTTCAGCGGCTCCTCCGCCATCAGCATGTTGATGATGTCCACGTACTCCCGCATCCGCGTCAGCGGCTTCTTGAACGGGATGCCGTGGAAGTGCTCGATCACGTTCGGGCCCGAGGTGCCCAGGCCCATGATCATGCGGCCGCCCGAGAACTCGTCCAGCGTGGCGAAGTGCTGCGCCACCGCCGCCGGGGTCCTCGAGAAGATGTTGATGATGCTCGTGCCCAGGTTGATGTTGGAGGTCTCTCGCGCGAGCACCGCGAGGATCGAGAGGGCGTCCCGCCCCCAGGCCTCCGCCACCGTGACTTCGTGGACCCCGGCCTCGTCGGCGATCTTCGCCTGCTGGATGACGTCATCCAGGTCGAACTCGCCCTGCCAGTTGATCCCGATCGTGATCTTGCGCACTGTCCGTGCCTTCCTCGCGACGTCATGTCACGCCGCAATGACGCGACGCCATGGCGCGCCGCGCGCGGAGTATACGTGCGTGCCCCCGTGACGCCTCGCATCCTGTGCCGTCCGAGTGCCATCGCACCCGTCGAGGGCGACCGGGCCGCGCGTATCCTCGATGGGTCGCCCCATCCCCACACCTACGAGACCCCGGTCAGCACAAGGATCGCGTCATGGCAGAGCACCCCATCGTCCACTTCGAGATCATGGCCGCCGAGGGCCAGAAGGCCACGCTCCAGTCCTTCTACCAGGACACGTTCGGCTGGGAGATCGATCCCCGCGGTGACATGCAGTACGGCATCGTCTCCTCGTTCGAGGATGGCCAGAGCCTCCGCGGGGCCGTCGACGAGTCACCGGCCGGGCCGGGCGTCGTCATCTACATCGCGACGGACAACATCCAGGCCGCCGTGGCGAAGGCGCAGGCCAACGGTGCCGAGATCCTGCAGGACGTGACCACCATCCCCGGCATGGTCACCTTCGCGCAGTTCCGCGACCCTGCCGGCAACGTGATGGGTCTCGTCGACTCGACGATGCCCGAGGCCTGACGAGCCCGCGAGCGCAGCGGATCCGGAACGGCCCTCACCCCAACCCTCTCCCGAAACCGGGAGAGGGGGCCAGAGGTCAGAGGTCAGAGGTCGTGGCAGATCGGCGTCGTGGACCGCCTGCCTCGGCGAGCGGTCCACGCGCAGGTCGAACACGTCCGGCCGGGGCCGTGCCTGGTCGGGTGCTGCGGATCGCTTGCCTCGACCTCGGCGCATCTCAATAGCGGGGGAGTTCTGGCGGCTTGCGGTCGTCATCGGGGCCGATGATGCGGGCGGCGACGGCGGGGTCGCGATGCAGCGCATCGATGAGGGCAGCCGAACCGCCAATGCAGGTCCAGAGGTCGTCCCAGAGACCCGACACGAGCCACGAGCGGTCGGCGGGGAAGAACAGGTCGGGGAGGGCTCCCTCGTTGAGTCCGGCCCTCGTGTGGCCGGTCCGCCAAGTCAGAGCTTGCTCTGGCCCGGCCTGCACGAGCACGTAGTTCCAGTCGAAGTAGAGCGAGACCATCGGTGCATCGTCGAACACGACGTCGTGCGCGCCGGTGTCGAGGTATCCGAGCCACCAGGGCTGGTCGGGCGTGTGTGCGACGAGGTGGTCCACCAGGGTCTGCTCATGCACCATCGTCGGGACGGGAGGCTTGCCGGGCGGATAGCAGGTGGCGTACGCCTCGAAGACCGGGGGAATGGCGACGGTCACTGCAACGCCGTGCTTGACGGTGCCCTCAGCGATCCAGGCGACCTCGTCGGGTCCGCCGATTCGCCAGCTGCGTCCGTCCTTCGTCCGCTCCATCCGCTCGTCGACCCGGCGCGGCTCGGCATGGGATCCCGAAGGTGGTTGCGCTGACCACTGTCCGACGTGCGCCGGTGCGTAGCTCCCCACCTCGGGATCGATCGTGACATTTGGGTTGCCCTCGCGGATGGCGGCGATGAAGCCGGCTTTGTCGGCGGGCGAGAGGAGGAAGAACCCGCCGCCGCGGCGGTCGATCTGGAGGCGGTCGAGGGACATCGCGGGACTGGAGAGCAGGTTCCTCGACCGGCGGATGCGCACGACGTCGTTGAGCGGGGTGCGTGACCGGATCATCCCGAACCGCACGAGGAGCGTCTCGCCGTCGACTTCGTAGTAGACCGGCCAGACGACGGCGACGTAGAGGAGCCCGACGCCGACGAGCATCACCCACGAGACGACCATCGCGGCGATGTCGTCACTCAGCAGCGACCCGACCGCTGCGGCGCCCGCGACCAGCGGCCCGCTCACGATGCATACGAGGACCCACCAGTCCACCTTCGTGGGGAACCGGCGTGTGCTTTGTCGCGGTGGGCTAGTCATCGCCGCCCACCATGACGGCCGTGGGAGCGGTCTCGGGGAGGCCGTCCACGAAGGTGACGGTGCGGCCTCGCTGGGCGGGGACGCGGTCACCGGGGAGGAGGGCGCCGGTGAGGTTCACGGGGTCGACCGCGCTGATGGTGATGCGCGTGCCGTCGTGGGGTTCGCGGCGGACCTCCCGCAGGAGGGTGACCGCCTCCGGGAGGGCGTACTGCTCCCCCGCGACGCCGATGACGAAGCGGCCGCCGCGGATGACGCCGCGCGCCTCCAGCCGGCGGAGCGCGCGCATCACGTAGCGCCACGGCACCGTGTAGGACTCGCGGAGGGCGAGGTCGCGGAAGACGACCCCGTACCGAGCGAGGAGGGTGTGCGCGACGCCCTCGGCGACTTCGTCTTCGAACTCGTCGGCGAGCTTCGGATCGTGGTCGGGGGTGCGGACGAGCGACCAGCGGCCCGGCGGGCCGCCTCCGGCGAACATGCCACCTCGCAGGTAGTTGCCGCCGCCCCGAGGCGCGCGACGGCGGTGCCGGTCGCGGGAGCGGCTGCCGCCTGCAATCTCGCGGAGGCCCTGGAAGCCGTCTGATGCCACCCAGCCACCCGCGATCAGCTCGCGCAGGCCCTGCTCGATGTCGGTCACGAGCCGCCGAGTGCCGGTCACGATCTCGTCGAAGAACAGCGCGCCGCGCGTCTTGAGGAGCGCGGCGATCTCCCCGGCGGCGCCGGCTGTGGGGAGCGGCGAGTCGCCGCCGCCCCAGCCGTCCGAGGTGCCTCGCGTGGCCGCGAGGTGCATTGCGAAGGTGGAGCGCGGCATCAGCGTCACGGGCGTGGCGCGCGTTGCCGCACTGCCCAGGCGTCCCTCGCCGGTATCGCCGCGCCGGCTGGCGGGAGTGGTGAGGCGCGCCCACGCGACCTCGCCGGCGAGGCAGAGCTCGTCGAGCCACGATGCGTGGTACTCGGCCATGCGCGCGCGGAGGAGGTCGGACTCCCACACGCTGGCGGGCGCCTCGAACCCCGCCAGACGCTCGATCGCGGCGCGGAGGCCGCCGCGGCCCTCGAGGGCGGTGCGCGGGTCGAGGTGCTGCCAGCGGAGCAGGAAACGCATGTAGTCCTGCTTCGCGACGGGGTCGATCTCCTTGCGGAGGCGGTCGAGGGTGTAGCGGTGGATGCGCGCGAGCAGGCGGCGGTCGCACCACTCGTCCGGGCCGTCCGAAGAGGCCGCGGCCTCCGGCGAGAACCGCCCGCGCAGCACGAAGCCCTGCGCCTCCAGCATCACGAGCCCGTGTTCCACGTCCGTCACGCCGAGGGCGACACGCTCCGCGAGGTCCTCGGCGGTGGTGACGCCGGCGATCTCCATGTGGCCACGGAGGAGGCGGATGCGAGCGGCCTCGCGATGCTCGCAGGGGACCTGGGCGCGGGCCGGGACATCGACGGCGGGAATGGGAGCGCCCTCATAGAGGTACTTCACCGCCGCGATCTGCTCGACGGGGAACCACACGCGAGAGTCGCCGGTCTCGACCGCGGCGGCGCGGCCGGCGGTGCGGAGCTCCTCGAACCAGTCGAGCCAGTCGCCGTCTGTCGAGGTCGCGACGGCGCGCTCGTCGATGGCGACGACGCCGAGGAGGATGTCGTGCACCTCCTCGGCCGAGCGCGGCTGGGGCCATGCCTCATCGGCCACGGCCGCGATGGCGTCCGCGTCCAGCGCGGCGAGGTCGCGCGCGTTCTCCGGGAGACCTCGCCGGAGCGTGATCGCGCGGGTGCGGCGTTCCTCGATCGGCGCGTCGTCCAGGTAGGTGTAGGGCTTGCCGGTGATGATCTCGTGCGCCATCGGCGAGGGCTCCACGGTGTCCTTCGCGTGGTAGCGGATCTCGCCGGCCTCGACGCGTTCGAGGACGTGACGCAGGTTCTCGACATCCATCGCTTCGAAGAGGCAGTCGCGCATCGTCTGCTGCATCAGCGGGTGGTCGGGGAGCCTCAGCGGTTCCGTCATGTGCTCCTGGCAGCCCACCTGCTCCGGGAACACCGCCGCCATCAGGTCGTCCGCGCGCATCCGCTGCACGAACGGCGGCACCCACTTGCCCCCGCGCATCCGAGGTACGGCGAGCGCCCGCGTCGTGTTCCAGCGCCAGCGTGTCGGGAACATCGGGATGTAGAACACGGAGGAGTGGACGGACTCCTCGACGTTCGCGGGCTTCACCCACTCGTACGCCTCTTCGAGGGGCCACGAGTGCTGGGGGCCGGAGGAGAGGAGGATCGCGTCGTCGTTGGCGGCGGCCTGCAACTCGAAGTCGAACGCGACGCAGAAGCGCTTCCGCAGCGCGAGGCCCCACGCGCGGTTGATACGCATCCCGAACGGGGCGTGCACCACCAGTTGCATCCCGCCGGAGTCGTCGAAGAACCGCTCGAAGACGACATCCGTGTCCGAGGGCACGACGCCAAGGCCGTCCCGCGTCGCGCGCAGGTAGTCCACCATCTGCTCCGCCGCGAGGCGCGAGACCGCGCACTCCTCGGCGAGCCAGGCGCAGACGGTGTCTCGCCCATCAGACGTAGTGGTCTCGTCCAACCGCGCCGCGATGTCACGTCGGAGCCGCCCGACTTCCTCGGAGAGTTCGAGGGTGCGGCCGGGGGCCTCGCCGAGCCAGAACGGGACGGTCGGCGGTGCGCCTCCGGCGTCGGTGACGTGCACCGTGTTCACGCCGAGGCGGGAGATGCGCCAGGAGGTGGAGCCGAGCAGGAAGATGTCGCCCTGCTGGGACTCCATCGCGAAGTCCTCGTTCACCGTGCCGACGAAGACGCCCTCCGGATCCGCGACCACGCGGTAGTCGCCGAGCTCCGGGATCGTGCCGCCGTTCTGGATCGCCGTGAGGCGCGCGGCGCGCCTCGGGCGGAGGATGCCGTTGATGCGGTCGCGGTGCACGAGGGGCGCCGCGCGTCCCGCGCCCTCGCCGATGCCGGTCGCGAGCATCTCCACGATCTCGTCGAAGGACTCGCGTTCGAGGGCGGCGAACGGCGCGGCGCGCCGCACGAGCACGTACAGGTCGTCCTCGCGCCAGTCCTCGCACGCCACTTCCGCCACGATCTGCTGGGCGAGGACGTCGAGGGGCGCGACGGGCTGGTAGATGCGGTCGAGTCGGCCGCCTCGGACGGCGCGCACGAGGGCGGCGCACTCGATCAGCTCGTCGCGGGTGGTGGGGAAGAGGCGGCCGTGCGGCCGCAGTCCGAGGGCGTGGCCGGAACGCCCGACGCGCTGGAGGAACGTGGCGATCCCCCTTGGCGTGCCGACCTGGCAGACGAGGTCGATGCTGCCGACGTCGATGCCGAGCTCTAGCGAGGCCGTGGCGACGAGTGCCTTCAGGTCGCCCGCCTTCAGCCGCTGCTCGACGCGCAGCCGGCGTTCCTTCGAGAGCGATCCGTGGTGACTCGCGACGGCGTCCTCGCCGAGACGTTCCGCGAGCTTGTGCGCGATCCGCTCGGACTGCGAGCGCGTGTTCACGAACACCAGCGTGGTCTGGTGCTCCGTGATCAGCTCGGCGAGGCGGTCGTACGACTCGCCCATCTGCTCCTTCGGCGCGACCGCCTCGAGGTCACTTGGGGGCACCTCGATGTGAAGTTCGAGGTCGCGCTGGTGGCCCAGGTCGAGCACCTCGCAGCCGCGGTCTGAGCCGACCAGGAACCGCGCGATCTCTTCGATCGGGCGTTGCGTCGCGGAGAGGCCGACGCGCTGGGGCGCCTGCCCGCGCCCGCCCTCGGCGGTACGCACGACGTGGTCGAGCCGTTCGAGGGTGAGCGTGAGGTGGGAGCCCCGCCGGTCGCGGGCGAGCGCGTGGATCTCGTCTACGATCACCGTGCGCACGCTCTTGAGCGCGAGGCGGGCACGCTCCGAGGTGGCCATCAGGTACAGCGACTCCGGCGTGGTGATCAGGATGTGGGGTGGCTTTCGCACGATCGCCTGTCGCTCCGACTGCGGCGTGTCGCCGGAGCGCACCGCCGTCGTGATCGGTGCGAGCGTGATGCCGAGTTCCTCGGCGGTCGCGCGGATCTCCTCGAGCGGTGTCTCGAGGTTGCGCTCGATGTCGTTGCCGAGCGCCTTCAGCGGCGAGACGTAGACGATGCGGATTTCGTCCGGCAGCGCGGCATGCTCGGCCTCGCGCACCAGTGAGTCGATCCCCATGAGGAAGGCGGAGAGCGTCTTGCCGGAGCCCGTCGGCGCGGCCAGGAGGACGTCGCGTCCCTCGGCGATGGCGGGCCACCCTGCGGTCTGCGCGTCCGTGGGCGCGGCGAAGCGCCGCTCGAACCAGAGTCGAACAGCGGGATGCAGACGGTCGAGGGCGAAGCTGGTCGAATCGATCATCTCGGGGGCGAGCGCAGGGCTACGATGAAGGGGCCCCACCCGCGCCGCCCTCGCGATCCGCGAGGGCCAGGCGAGGACCCGCAATGCGCCGCTCTTCCATTCTACCGCTGCTGCTGTGCGCCCTCGTGGTCTTCGGTGGCACGGTCTTCGGTGGCACAGTGGTCACCGGCACCTCCACCGCGTCCGCTGCCGAGGGCGACCCCCGCGACTTCTGCTCGTACTCCCCGGACTACCCCTTCGGCTGGTCGTTCAACGAGGCGTGCGAGGGCCATGACACGTGCATCGTCGACCTGCCGGACGCCGCCTCGCTCCTCGAACGGCTCGCCTGCGACGACGGTTTCTTCGCCGACCTCCTCGACTCGTCGCACCTCGGCGTGGACCGCGTGTGCGAGGACAGCCCCGTCTGCTCCTTCCTCGCGAGGATGTACTACCGCGTCGTGCGATACGTGACCCTGCTGACGTGGGGTGGCGAGGACGCCCTGCGCGACCTCCCCGGGATCGCCGCGCCGCTCCCCGGAGGAGGGTGACTGCGCTCGGACGGACGTGCTAGTAATCGGGCACGACGAGCGAGCCGTCCGGAGGTCCGTCATGCCCCTCGACCCACTGGCCGTGAAGTTCCTCGAAGCGTCCGCCGCGATGCAGCCGCCGATCTGGCAGCTTCCCGCGCACGAGGCGCGCGCCCGTCGCGTCCTCCCGCCGCCCGGGCCGGAGGTCGGCGAGGTGATGGACATGGAGGCCGCCGGACCCGAGGGCCCGATCCCCGTCCGCATCTACTGGCCCCCGGCCTCCGAGGGCGGTGCCGATGACGCCCTCCCGGCGCTGGTCTGGTACCACGGCGGCGGCTGGACCATCGGCAGCATCGAGGGCGCCGACCCGACCGCTCGGCGGCTCTGCACGATGGCGAACTGCATCGTGATCTCGGTCGAGTACCGCCTGGCCCCGGAGGCTCCGTTCCCGGCCGCCGTGGATGACGCGTATGCGATCGCCGTCTGGGCCGCCCAGAACGCGCCGAGGATGAACATCGACCCCGCACGCATCGCCATCGGTGGCGACTCCGCCGGCGGGAACCTCGCGGCGGTGGTGTGCCAGCTCCTCCGCGACCGCGGAGGCCCGACGCTCGCCCACCAGTTGCTCGTCTACCCCGTCACCGACGGCGCGTGCGACACGAAGTCGTACGAGGAGAACGCGCCATACGTCCTGACGCCTGACCTCATGGGGTGGTTCTACGACAACTACTGCTCGTCCGAGGTGGATCGCCTCCAGCCGCTGGTCTCGCCACTCCGCCACGCGAACCTCGGAGGCCTCCCGCCCGCCACCGTGATCACCGCCGAGTACGACCCCCTGCGCGACGAGGGCATGGCGTACGCGGACGCCCTCGCCACGGCCGGCGTTCCCGTCGAGGCGAAGTGCTACGAGGGCCAGATCCACACGTTCTTCGTGAACGCCCACTACTTCCCGGCCGGCCTGGAGTCGGTAGAGTGGGCGGCCTCGCGCCTGCGCGAGGCATTCGGGACATAATCGACGCCAGCCGACTTCGCGGGCGCTTGTCCTCGGACGGTGCGGTTGCGAGACTGGCGCCGGACTCTGGAAAGAGGCTGACCATGCCGATCGACGCTATCGTCCTCGACATCTGGGAATCGAGCTGGCGCGTCCCGAACCTCGTGATGTTCCCGATCGGGTTCATCATCGTGGGCTGGGCGTTCGCCTCGGGCTTCCTCGCCTTCAGCGGATCGCAGTCCTCCGGCCAGCCGGAGATCAACTTCCCGAGGGAAGAGCCCATCGTCGTCGACGAGGGCGAGGACGCGACGCCGGAGCAGTAGCACTCCACCGGAGACGCCCTCGACGGCGCGCCAGCCCTTAAGGCTCCCGACGCTCATCCTGCACGACTGAGGGAGGCCCCCCAACCCTCCCCCATACAGGAGGAGGGGGCTGAGCCTCGGCCCCTCGCCCCAACCACCGTTCGAGGTCATTCGTCCTCTCCGAATCCGACCCTCTGGATCCGGCCCCCTCTCCCGGTTTCGGGAGAGGGTTGGGGTGAGGGTCTCCTCCGCTCCCTCTTCACCCCAACCCTCACGTCCGCTAGAAAGTTGACCCGCGAACGCGTAGCATGGCGCGGCTTCGAGGCAATCCGCATCCGCTTGCGGCCGGGGAACGCCGGTACGCACGAGGGGGACGACATGGACTTTGCAGACAGCCCGGAACAGGCCGCCTTCCGCAAGGAAGTCGAGGCCTTCTTCGACGCGAACTTCCCCGAGGAGCTCGTCGCTGACCCGAACGTGGACCCTCGGACGGAGGGGCGACGTCGCGGCGAGGACGGCGGGGCGATGAAGAAGTGGCGCGCCGCCCTGGTGGAGAAGGGCTGGATCGCCCCCGCGTGGCCGAAGGAATACGGCGGAGCGGATCTCTCGCCGATGGAGCAGTTCATCCTGAACGAGACCGTCGCGAAGCGCGGCGCTCCCATGGTGCGCGTGCCGGACGTCGGCTCCACGATCATGGTCCACGGCAGCGAGGAGCAGAAGAA
>Ga0265293_10001984_pt1 | contig 42848 bp, 35 predicted proteins | sample Munlanlewell138R_FD_192505 | JGI IMG/M metagenome (GOLD analysis project Ga0265293, IMG submission 192505) | Leachate microbial communities from a municipal landfill in Southern Ontario, Canada - Leachate well 138R | ecosystem: Engineered > Solid waste > Landfill > Unclassified | place: Canada...
TGTGGCAATAAATTCAGCTAAAATACGGCATTTAACCGCCATCATGCCTGGACAAGAAGAAGAAGAATATCGGGGATTTATTCGATATATTTGCAACCAAGCTGTACTCACTGCCCTTTCATGAGCGCCACAAAATATCAGAACTCCCGCCAAAGATTCCAAGTAATAAAATACAAAAGCAGCGGCACCCAATCCACACCATCAGACTGCCACAAAATAGCCGCCAGCAAACGCCGAACCGTTAAAATTTTCGCAACCATATTCGAAATAATAGTAGCAACAACCGAGAGCAATAGTGACTGCCTTTGCCACCTTCCCGCCCGGCACCAGCCAGTCTAGGAAGGTACTTGTATACAAGCTTCGGCTGCAACGGCGTTCCAGGTATATTTTCATCTCGCCCTTGCAATCGAAATTATTCCCGAATATATTTCGTATACAAAGCAGTGAATGCTGATATAAAGATATTGATACTCGACAACAGACCAAGCACAAACACCGCTGCCAATGAGTCCACGGCTGCACGCAACAATAACAACAGACAAAATTAAGCTGGTATAAAAATGATAGCCACAGCCCCCCATTCAAATTATCGCTGGATAATGATGGCGCTTTGCGTACTCGCCCTTTTGGGTCAAACTTTCACCTGGCTGGTTCCGGCGCCGCTTCTGGGCATGATTATTACCGACCTCAATATTGGTATCGGCGAAGCTGGCGCCCTACTCACAGTCATCACCCTGGTCACCGGCTCTTTTGCCTTTGCCGGCAGTTTCTTTATTGACAAACTGGGCGCCAAAACAGTGATGATTATCGGTCTTGGCCTTTTTGGCCTGGGTGGCATTGCCGCTTTTTTTACGGAAACCTACAGCGAAATATTTGCCGCCAGATTTCTTGTCGGCCTGGGTTTTGGCATCTCCCTCCCCATCATTGGTGTTATTGTCTCGTCCTGGTTTCCTGCCCAGGAACAGCCGTTCATGAATGCCATTGTCGTCATCACCTCCTATGTGGGCATGGTGCTGGCATACACCATCACCCTTCCTATCCTGGCATTGACCGGCACATGGCAAAACACCCTGGCTGCCATTGGCTGTTACGTGATTGGGGTAGCGCTACTATGGCTGTTACTCGCACGCAAACTACCCACAGCAGTCAACTCGCAAACGCCCATTCCCCAGGCACCGCCACAAGCGACTGAGAGCGGACTCAAGCAGGCCGCCAGACGCAAGGAGGTCTGGCTCCTGATGCTGATGCTTTTTGGCGTAATGTGGACGTTCAATACCTTTACCACATACCTGGCCATTTACTTTCAACAAGTTCGCGGCCTCGACACTGCAGCCGCAAGCGCAATCACCGGGGTTCTGCCGCTGGCCGGTGTTTTTGGCGGACTTTTATGCGGTTTTGGCACTGGCGCCCTGGGACTGCGAAAGCCATTCACCTGGCCGCTTTTTATTCTTATGTTTTTGGGCGCCATCGGTTCGGTCATTATTCCGTCCGGCATTCTTCTGTACATTTCAGTCGGCCTGATTGGCTTTGGCGCCGCTGGTTTCTCTCCCATTTTTTTCCAGGTTCCCATGGAGCTCGACGACATAACACCGGCAATGGTGGGCGGCGCCCTGGCAATTATTATCGGCTGCAGCTATATAGCCAGCTACTTTTCGCCTATGGTGTTCGGCATGCTGTCCCCCCATATAGGCATGGCATCAACCTTACTTATCTTTGGCTGTTCCCTGCTGATATCCCTTATTGCCGGATTATCCCTCGGTGAAACAGGGCCGCGAAGGAAGATAAAGCCGCCGCCAGCAGCCATTGCAAATGCCGGCTATTGACAGAATCTTCAATGGATAACTCCTTGTGTAGGCTAAGAATTCTGAGTATTATGCGCGCCTGTACGCGCCCCTGCTGCAGCCCAACAATGGCTCGACGGGGACTGCTGCAAATGACTCCGACAGAATTCCCTGGCAAAAAGCACATACCTGCGAAAGGCGGTTTTCACTGATTTTTGGCTTTAATCTTAGAGCCGCAAGCGGTCATACCAGTGACGAAAGTCAGGATAGCCGGACAAATGATAACCTTGGACCGGTTGCTGCAGGGGATGTATATAATAGCGCCAACCTCATCCATATAGACTTGAGATAGCAGAGACAATCCTATGTCCTCAAAAAATGTGCATGACCCATTATCAGAAGCCCTGCTTGACTCCGAGTGGCAGGAATTTCTCTCTGCCACCGTTAATCGCTGGACGGGCGAAAGCGACTTCAAGCAGCAGAGAAGCAAGTTGCGGGAAAAGGAAATTCAGGACGCCGCCGTCAGGGTCTTTGCCCGCAACGGCATTTCCAAATCGCGCATCAAAGATATTGCCGCTGAAGCCGGCATTGCCAACTCGGCGATCTACGACTATTTCACCAGCAAGGAAGATATTGCCTACAAACTACCGGCGGCCTTCTTTTCAGACTTTTTTTACGAGTATGCCGAGCGGGTAAAAAACTCAAAATCTACCTACGAAAAACTCTATACCTATCTGTGGCTTGCCGTCGACTACGCGCGCAGGCACCCCCAATGGGCTCGCTTTCTCTACCTGGAAATATGGCCCAGTGTTCTCATTGAGGAAACCAACGTGGGTCGCTGCATCGACGACTATAGCCGCGTTATCCACTACCTGATCCATGAAGGGGAAAAACGGGGGGAGTGGCCAACCGCTGAAAACCCCTATGAGCTTACCGCCATTCTGATTGGCAGCGTCAACCAGATCATCATTACCAGGGCGCTTTACTTAAAGCCCCGGCATATCATGAAGGCGGCCGAATCCATGCTGCCAAAACTGCTCAATATGCTTAACCCCCATAATCCCGGTTGATATTGACACTGACAAAATACTGGCCTGATTTGGCGGCCGACCCTGCGGGTCGCCAAAAAAGCATTTAACTCGCATATTGCACCAGCCGCCGGAGTTTTGAGTGCGCAATGGGCGCGGCCAGTATGCACAGCGCCACGCCAAAACCGGCAAGGGAAACCCTCGACCAAGATAAATACACTGCCAAACCGTTGTAGCCGTTGAAAACCTCGGTTCGGCAACGCAGCGGGGCAATATCCGGCTTAGCAACCCTGCTCAATTTTCTCTCCATCCACAGCCAGCGGGACTTTATTTGCCCACCATCTGCGAAGTTCGCCCGGTGTATATTTCCCTCAACTTGACCTTGCTCACTTTTCCCGTAGGCGTCAATGGCATACTGTCGATAAACTTGATCTCATCCGGCAGCCACCACTTGGCAACCCGCTCTGCGAGATGTTCAAGTAACTCGTCCTGGGTACAGGTGCTGTCTTTGACCAGGGTACACAACATCAACGGCCTTTCCTGCCAGCGCGGATGGGGAATACTGATGACGGCGGCCTGGGCTATTGCCGAATGACTGGTTGCCGCCTGCTCCAAAAGTAATGTACTGATCCACTCACCGCCGGATTTGATAACATCTTTGGCGCGATCGACAATCTCAACCAGACCATTCGGCTCAATACGGGCAATATCGCCAGTATCCAGCCATTGCACTGCCTGGGATTCTTCCTGACCCAGGTAACGGCCAACAACCGTATTGCCGCGAATTTCCATGACACCGCGAGCGGCGCCATCGTGGGGCAAGGGCTTGCCATCTTCATCAACAATGCGATGCTCCGTTAAAAAGCCCATCCGCCCCTGATAGCCGAAGCGAATTTGATCCTGTTCGGCAATCGGCAGCTCGCTCGAACCCGGCGGCAAGGTGCCCCTGGTGACACCGGGCGCCTCTGTCATTCCCCAGGTTTGGCGCAGGTTGATGCCGTAGTCGTTAAAAGTATCAAAGAGCGTCTTCGACATTCTTGAGCCGGCGACCAACGCGGTTTTGAGAGACGGCAGTTTCTGCTTGCGTTCATTGAGAACGGCAAATATATCCATCCACACCGTTGGCACTGCTCCCGCGAGGGTGACGCCTTCAGCAGCCATCAAGTCAACAATACCGGAGGGGGTAAAATCCCTGCCCGGCAGTACCAGTTTGTGACCGTTCATCGGTGCCGTAAAAGGCATTTGCCAGCCATTGGCGTGAAAAATTGGCGCTATCGGCATAACCACGTCGAGATTTCCGGAACTATAGTCACCAAACATATCCGCCAACGACATGTTGATGGCGCCCAGGGTCAAGCTGCGATGGGAATAGACAACCCCCTTGGGCATTCCCGTGGTCCCCGACGTATAGCAAATGGTTGCCGCCTGGCGTTCATCAAACTCCGGCCAGTCGATGCGATCTGGATGACCGGCCACCAGATCGGCCTTGGCAATCAGGTTTTTCAATGTGGATGGCGGCATGGCTTCGCCTTCATCGAGGTAAACCCAGCATTTGACGCCAGGAACAAATTCTTCGACTTTTTCGGCAAGCTTTAGGGTGTCTGAATCGACAAAAATAATTTCGTCATCCACCTGATTGACCATAAAGGCTATATGGTCAACAGCGAGCCTTGGGTTAATGGTATGCAATGCAGCCCCTATTCCCAAAGTGCCGTAGAAAACCTCGACGTGGTTCACCGTGTTCCAGGCGATGGTGGCACAGCGACTGTCGACGCCATAACCTTTGGCTATAAGCGCATTGGCGAGGCGGCCTGACCTGGCGTGGAGCTGGGCATAGTTAGTGCGCTCGACAACCCCATCAATCCGGCGCCCCACCACTTCGGTAGCCCCATGGCACTGGGCGGCGTAAGCAATTAACCGGGACAGAATCAGGGGTACGTCCATGGTATTTCCTAGCATGCTTTTATTCCTCTGGGTTTCGCGATAATATGAAAACTTGTTCTGAACAAATTTTAGCCTAAAATAGTCTTCCTGGCTACAAATCAAGCAGGACGACATCATTCGCCAACCGCAACTCAACGAGGTAGAGATGGACAGCCCCATCAAAATTGACAATCGAGGCAACCTGGAAATTGTTACCCTCAACCGCCCCGACAAACAAAATGCCATAGACGTTGACATGGCCAAGGCGCTAAGCGCCTATTTTTCTGCCCTGCCCCATCGCCTCGATGTGCGCGTTGTTGTTCTGCGCAGCGAAGGCAAGCATTTTTCTGCGGGCGCCGACCTAGACTCACCGGCATTTGTGCCGCCAGGTTCTGGTCGCAGCCAAAAGCAAATGGCCATGCAGCACCTGTACTCGGGCATTGTACGGCTGATGCGCAGCTGCCCTCAGCCGGTCATTGCCCTGATTCAAGGCGCCGCTGTTGGCGGCGGCTTTTCCCTGGCTCTGGCTGCAGACGTGCGCATTGCCTCCCCCGATGCCCGCATGAATGCCGCCTATTTGCGCATCGGCCTGGGGGGCTGCGACATGGGGTCGGGATACTTGCTGCCGCGTCTGGTGGGGGTGTCTGTGGCGTCGGAACTTTTGCTGACCGGCAACTTTATCAACGCAGACCGCGCCTTAGCTACGGGTCTGATCAGCCAGATTGCCGCCAGGGATGACCTCCTGGAGACCGGCCTCAACCTGGCTGACGACATGCTCCAGGCCTCGCCCATGGGGCTGCGGATGACCAAGGAAACCCTTAACGGCTCCCTCAGCGTCGGCTCCCTTGAAGCTGGGTTAATGCTGGAAGACCGCCAGCAGATCATTCTTCTCGACAGCGATGATCACCGCGAAGCGGTCAGTGCCTTCAAGGAAAAACGCAAACCTGCCTATAAGGATTGTTAAAGCCTCGACAGGCATTGCATGACCTTACCCAAACACAATTAACGATGGTGACCCCATGACGAATTGGCGACAAAATCGCGCCCCCTACTCAGACACCCATGACATGCTGCGCAGCCAGGCCGAGCGCTTTTTCGCCACCGAGGTTGCCGCCAATGGCGCACGCTGGGAGGCGGAAGGTAAAACCGAACTCGACTATTGGAAACGAGCTGCGGCGGTCGGCCTTATCGCCCCCCAGGTTCCCGAAGAATATGGCGGCGCCGGTCTGGATATCAGCTACAACTTTGTAATTACCGAAGAAATCCACTACGCCGGTGCGCCCAATACCTTTACCACCCATTCTGACGTTTGCGTTGACTACCTTATTCGCTTCGGCACAGAAGAGCAGAAACAGCGCTGGCTCCCCGGCGTTGCCGACGGCAGCATCGTCATGGCCATTGTGCTCACCGAACCCGGTGCCGGATCAGACCTGAGAGGTATGCGCACACTGGCCAAGCGGGACGGCCAGCACTATATTCTCAACGGTTCAAAAACCTATATCAGCAATGGCCAGAATGCCAATTTATTGATTGTCGCGGCACGCACGGCTGCGGATTCAAAAAATATTTCCCTGTTTTTTGTCGAATCCAACAGCGAAGGATTTGCACGGGGTAGAAATCTCGACAAAATCGGCCAGCACTCCGGTGATACCTCGGAACTGTTTTTCAGCGATGTGCGCATACCCGCCGAAAATCTTCTCGGCGAAGAAGGCAAAGCCATGAGCTATATGGTGCAAGAATTGCCCAAAGAACGGATGTCCATTGCTGTCGGTTGCCAGGCAGGCACCCAGAGAGTTTTTGATGAAGTTGTCAAATTTACCAAAGACCGCACAGCCTTTGGCCAACGGGTTATCGATTTTCAAAATACCGGTTTTTGCCTTGCCGATATGGCCACCAAACTGCAGGTGGGCTGGGCGCACCTCGACTGGGCAATTACCCGGCTTATGGCCGGACAGCTCAGTGTTACCGAAGCGGCAGCCGCCAAACTCTGGCATTCAGAAATGCAGTGGGAGGTGGTGGACATGGCACTACAGCTCCACGGCGGTGCGGGCTATATGAACGAATACCCCATTGCCAGATTATGGCGGGATGCTCGAGTTCACAGAATCTACGGCGGCACATCGGAAATCATGAAAGAGGTTATTCGCCGCAGTATTGTTTAGCGCTTCCGCCTCCCGTGTGATTCGCGGGCTGTGCTCTCGACGGCAACCCAGTAGAGTTGCCACCGGGAGCATGGAAACCAGAAGTACTCTGCAGACTCGAATGCCAATCTGTTACAAAAAATGCCCCGGCAGCAGAGCTGCGGGGGCATTTTAGACTGCACATCCAAGCTTGCGACAAAAATCAAAACCCCATGGGTTTAAACCATTGCTGCCCCCGTGCAGCGGCGTTGCGGGAATATTCGAGAACCGGCTTCCAGGCGGCGTCTTTAAAAGCAGGGCTGGCGTCGTCCATACTGAGAAGGCGCTCCACCGCTTTTGAAATATCTTCAAAGCTGCCCTCTGCCAGCACAGCGGTCAATTTTTGCGCAGCAGCGACCGTATTATCGCCACCCTCGGCGCTGGCCAGTAATTCCCTGGCCAGGTCAGTCAATGCCGTCGCTTCCTGGTGATCGATCTGGCGTTCAAGGCCGTTTTGCTGAATAAGGGCATTGATATGCCCAAGCAGCAAGCCCGCCTGTTCCTGGACGAGAGAGTCCTTGGCATCGAGGGCGGGAATAATGCTCTCGGTGAGCGCCCGCATCATGGTTTTAAGTCTTAGTTCTGTACTGGGTATCATTTTGCGGCACTCCCATTTTCCAACAATGCGCACAGATCGGCCAAAAATGCATAGCCCGCCGCTGCCAGCCAGCTAAGCAGAATATCCTGGTGATTATGGGCGTGGCGAGCCGCATTGACAGAGGTCGCCAAACAGATGGATACACATTTATAAAGCCCGAGAACCTGGTAGAAATACAAGGTTTTCATATCAACTGTTCGCCCGGTGGCGCTGCTGTAACGCTGACAGAGCTCGTCAACCGTCATCAAACTGGAAGCCAGGAGGACATTATTTTCAACGGTGCTCCAGCTCTTGATGGCCGCCCAGGCCAGATCTTCATGAAAATCGCCGATATGGATCAATTCCCAGTCGAGGATAGCGGTTATTTCACAGCTTGCTTCATCGTAAAGGTAGTTGCCAGTGCGGTAATCGGAGTGGACGAAAACCAGATCTTCGCTGTTTGCTGCAGGAAGATTGTCCCGCATCCAGCGTTCCGCCAGCCCCATCAGCGGATACCCCTCTGTGGCATCGTTCTGCCACGCCGTGGTCCACCAATTCAACTGCCAACGCGCGGCCTGTTGCGGATCTGCCGTGGGCGCCTGGAAACAGGACAAATTTTTGCTGCGCCAATCGACGCTATGCATGGCTGCCAGATGCTTTATAAAAGGTACACCAAGGGCATCCCTGGTTGCTTTGTCAAAGGCTGTACCAAAACCGGAAATATTACTGGTGCTTTTGCTGGGCTTGGTAACACCGCCAATAAAATCGGTGATCAGTGCCGGCCTTCCCAGTTGGCGGCCGTCGTTGTCGGACCACAGGGGTTTGGGGACGGGTACCACACCTTGCATGATGTCGAGAATCGCAGCCTCCCGCTCACGACTGGTAACCACTGCGCTCTCCAGGGGATCCATGCGCAGCACACAACGCTGCGGCGGCTTGTTGCCCTCGACAAGATCAAAGACAAATTGTTCTTTGGAGGCGCCGCCACCCATGCGTTTCAAACCCTCAATTTTCGGCTGATCCAGTGATGCCCCGGCGAGAAACCTCTTCAGGGATTCCCCGACGTCCGCCAGCGTACTGATTTTGTAAGGCGGCTGCTGGCGAAGCAGCTTCGCCTCCGCAAGCATCTGGGCAATGGCGGGCTCCATATCCAGCCCGCTGCAATTATTGAGTTTGGTCATGGTTACCTTCTTATCGTCGTTAAATGATCACCGTCAACACGTTTTATACAGTTCGGTCTTTCATATGACCAATAAGGTCATTCGGCCACATCATTTCGACCCACCCAACCCCTTGCTGACCGTCAATTTTCGCGGTTAAAGGACATTCAAACATGGTGATGAGGGGGTGAACCGGAAAGGGAAAGACGCCATAGGTTTCCGCTTCAAGTGCGGTTACCCGCCCGGCGCTGTCTGTGACGGTAGCGGTCAGCGATTTCGGCTTTAAGCCTTCTCTACAGGAAAAATCCACATCCACGTCAGTGACCTGGGCAACATGACCATCCTTATTGACAAAACCGCAGAGGTGTCCCTTGCCCAGGGCATAGAGCTGCCAGAAATGTACCGCAAGGGTGGGACTCGCCTGGGCGTGAACCCATTTCCAGTGCTGGTTGACACCCCAGTCCCGCGTCCCCCAGGAATGGTCGCGCTGACCATAACCATCAAAATGGATGGTGCGCCCGTCTATGGTGACAGAGCCGTGGGCGCGTCCCTGTTGCTCAAAACGGTCATTGGCGATCCACTGGGGGCAGCCATTTTTGTGGGTGCTGTAGGCATAGGCCGGGTGGTTCGCCTCAAAGTGATAGTCAACATCAATTCTTTCGCCCTTAAAGGTGGCGTGGGCAGTTTTCAGGGGTTCTTTCAGCTGAACCTGAAGACCCTGTACGCGCCAGTCGAAAAAATCCATGCTATCGGGAACCGGAATACCATCGCAAAATTCAAAAATCGGGGCGTCGCCAATACTCGAGCCAAACAGGCAGGCCGCAGCGCCAGCCTTGCCAGTCCCCGTCACCCAAGTGTAAAGAAAGCCGCCAATGCCCTCTTCAGGAATTTCAATCATGTAGACCAGGGACTCCCGCGCCATGTCGGAATTGTCCAGCTTATGCCTGTTGTCGTGCTCTAATCCCAAAGCGGGAATATCTGTGGTTATTTCAGGGAACATTGTATTACCTTTACCTATGAGTGATTGTTAGTACTGTCATCGTTTTATGGCAATAGATAGTGCCATGGGTGCCCAGGATCTCTACAGGTTATCAATCAACCGACTGTGAATGCCTCCGGGCACCAGGTTTCAGACGGCGCTGTAAACGACAATAACAGGCATTAACAAAACGATCATAATTTTAGTCTCGCCCCCTTCTAGCCGGACTGATTGCAGCTGGCCGTGGGTATGGCAACAAAAACAACATATGCGCCAAGAGGAGATAACAATCATTATTCTAAAAGACCAAGGGCACGCCGTCTTTCACCATCCGCATATTTTTTATCACATTCTGAACTGAAAGATTTATCGCAAAACCGGCATCCATACAGACAGATGCAACTTTCAGAGGCAATTTTCGGGCTAACCGCGCCAGGGTAAAAATCATTGATATCCACACACTGTTATAAAAAAGTAGCCACAATCACTAATGTTCAACGGCCTGCGACCCCTCTATAATCACGACCTGTCAACCAGAACCGCCATTGACATCACAGCTGGGCGTCCTCGGAGAAACAAATGGCACGCGATGATCCAAAAACCATGTCGATTATTGATCAGTCAGAAGTCATCAATCGCGCCCATGGTATAAAAGCGTTTATCGAAGAAAGCGTCACTGGGCTTGCCCCCTGTTTTATTCAGCGCTGGCGCGGCTACCTGGGGGAATATGATATACCCAAGCTGAGGTTTCCCATGATTGCGCTGATTAGTGGCGGTCGCGCGAAAATCAGACGCATCAAAAGCAGCCGCACCCTTTCCATCGATTACGCCATGCCTGGCGACATCACGCTGATTCCCAGGGATCAGGATATGCGCTGGCATGTCAATGGCGAAGTCGATGTTATAGCCTTTACCTTTGAAAACCCCGAAACCTGCGACCACCTGCAAAACGTCTACAACAAAATCCTCAGTCAATCCAGGAACAAGCATTACGTAGGCTCTTTTACCAATGCCTATATATTTACCACCTGCAATCACCTCACCAACATCCTCTCAGACCCGGAAAGCGTTTCCCGTGATTATATTGCCACCCAGGTTCAGGCTCTGGAATTGTATATCCTCAACTATCTCGGCAATAAAAATGACGGCCTTCATCCCATTAAGGAAAATCATTCCCATTATGTGGACTATGCGATGCAACGTCTCAATCTTGGCGTAAAAAGCAAAATACATGTAGAAGATATCGCCAGGGAACTCAGGGTTTCCCCTGCTTACCTGACAAAAAAGTTTAAAGACGAGGTGGGCATAACCCCTCACCACTTTTTATTGCTGACCCGCATCAAAAAAGCCCAAAGCCTGCTTGCCGAAACGGATGTGGATATCGCCACCATTGCCCAAGAATCCGGTTTTTCCCACCAAAGCCATTTAACACGACATTTTTCCAGAGAAATTGGCATGTCGCCCTTCAAGTTCAGGCAATATGCCCAAAAAGGCATTGAACCCTTGTAAAGTGCACCCCGCCCCAAACCCGAAGATCACCACTCAATAACAGAATCCGCCGAGTTAAGAATGTGCTAAAAATTTTAAAGAACATGACAGACATGGCGAGAACTACTGACTAAAATTCCTAGCACTCAAAATTTAATCCGATATTTTTTGCAACAGTTTATTTGCATTGACGGTTATTGATGCTCACTGCTCTTGCCATTATCAATGGCATCGAGAAGAGACCTGTTTTATTTCCGGGTTAAGAGCTGAATTTATAGAAACGGAGTTGTATGACAAGGACGCCATAAACCCACCTGTAAATAGAGAAATCCCCTGAATTTTATTTATACCACCAAGCTGTCTCACACCCACAATCAATCATTATAAATTCACTTTTAAAACCGAGGAGAAATCAAGTGCTGAATATGAAACAAAGCAAGCTGGCACAAGCCTGCGTCGGGGTTACAGCGCTGTTTGGTCTTAGCCAAATTGCTGCTGCACAACAACCGTTACGACTGGATGAAATTGTGGTCACCGCCCAAAAAAGATCCGAGTCTATCAACGATATCGGTCTGACTGTTCAAGCCATGTCCGGCGACGAACTCAGCGCCCAGGGCATTAATTCCGTTAAAGATCTGGTGAAGGTTGTCCCCGGTCTCAGCTATGCAAACAGTTACTACAACACCCCCGTATATACATTGCGCGGCGTCGGTTTTTACGAAAATTCCCTTGCCGCATACCCTGCGGTGAGTGTGTATGTGGATGAAATACCCCTGGTATTTCCTGTATTTTCCAGCCAGGCAGCTATAGATGTCGAGCGCGTCGAAGTTCTCAAGGGCCCTCAGGGCACTTTGTTTGGCCAAAACGCCACCGGCGGCACCATCAACTATATTGCCGCAAAACCCACCGATGAATTTGCTTTAGGCACAGACCTCAGCGTCAACGAATACGGCCAGGTCGACGGCAGCGGTTTTGTCAATGGCCCCCTCAGCGACACCCTCAACGCTCGCCTTGCCGTTAAAGCTGCCCAGGGCGGCGAATGGCAAAAGAGTATCACCCACGGCGGTGAGCTGGGCGATCAGGATTTGTTTGCCGCACGCCTGTTGCTCGACTGGACGCCAACAGACCGCCTCAATGTGATTTTCAACCTCAACGGTTCCGTCGATAAATCAGATCCCCAGGCAGGCCAGTATTTCAATCTGCTGCCTCAGGTTCCAGGAGCGATTAATCCCGGCCTGACCAATGCCCCCAAGCCCGGCAAAGACAATCGCGAGGCCGACTGGAGTGAAGCAAACCCGCCTAGGGGTGATGACAGCCAGTATCAAACCGCTCTGCGCGTTACTTACGACTTGAACGATGATGTCACCATGACATCCATCACTTCTTATATTGATTTCGAACGCGACCAGTACAACGATGGCGATGGCGTGAATGGCGATTCTCTGGAATTTAGAATGCAAGGGGAACTGTCTTCATTCGTGCAGGAATTGCGCTTTGCCAATTCCGACGACAACGAACTTCGCTGGATTGTCGGCGGCAATTATGAAGAATCATCTTCAGAAGAGTTTGCCAATCAGTATGCCGGTCTCAGCACTGTAGTCAGTAACCTCGGTTTTCCCGAGCACACCAATGACATGTTCCTGGATACCGATATCACCAGTTACGCAGTTTTCGCCAACGGAGACTGGGATGCCACAGACCGTTTAACACTGAAAGCCGGGGTGCGTTATACAGAAACTGAAAGGGAAGCAAAAACCTGTACCCTGGACACGGGCAACGGCTTTTTGTTCGGCTTTTTTGGCGGCGTCTCCCAGGCCGTTACCGGTTCGCCAACGCCTCCGGTTTTCAATGACGACTGCATTACCCTGGATCCTGTCACCTTCCAGCCTGGGCTGTTTGAAGATACCCTCGACGAAGACAATGTTTCCTGGCGTATCGGTGCTGACTACTCTCTCACCGAGGATGTTTTGCTCTACGCCAACGTCGCCAAAGGCTATAAAGCTGGCAGCTATCTCTTTACCAACGCCTCCAGTGCTGAGCAATTTGAGCCGGTGGTTCAGGAATCCGTGATCAGCTACGAAGCCGGTTTCAAAGCCTCTGTGCTCGATGGCGGCATGCAGTTAAACGGTGCCGTTTTCTACTACGACTACAAAAACAAGCAGATGAGAGGCAAGCTCAACGATGCCGTCTTTGGTGTTCTCGACGCCCTCGTCAATGTTCCTGAATCAGAAATTCAGGGGGCTGAGCTGTCCATGGCTTACCTGCCCATTGAAAATCTGACCCTGAGCATGGCTGCAACCTATGTGGATTCCGAAATTACCGAATACACCGGCGTGGCATTCAACGGCGGCATTGAGGACTTCACCGGCTCCAGCATTCCCTTCAGCCCCGATCTGTCTTTCTCTGCTGCTGCGGAATATTCCTTTGAAGTCAGCCAGAACTGGGAAGGCTTTGTCGGCGGCAACCTCAACTATAACGACGATACCTACGCGGTTATCGGCGATGTTGAAGATGCCCTTATCGAGTCTTACACCGTCCTCGATCTAAGGTTCGGCGTGAGATCCTATGACGAACGCTATGCGGTTACTGTGTTTGGCCAGAACGTCACGGATGAATGGTACTATGTTAACGCACCGGTACTTTACGACACCCAGGTTCGCTACACGGGTCGCCCTGTGACCTGGGGATTGAGATTCTCCTATCGCATGTAAATGGCAAATAGCTCTACAAATAAAAATAGCCGCCTGCTTGCAGGCGGCTATTTTTTTATGGTTATATTTTTCGCGGCAATTTCAATTCAGCCATCGCCCGACAATATTACCGCCAGGCTCCAGCGGGTTATCAAACCAAGCCAAGCATTTCATCGATGGTTGGAAATTTTTCCCGATCCGGATCCAAGTTATAAAACTGATTCCAGATACGCTCCCTGCCCGATTGCTTTTCACTGTAATCGAGAATGATATTTTGAAGCCTGGATTTAAATGCGTCTGTGCCATCGATTTCTGACGCATCGAGAAGGCGCTCGATGGCAAGGCCAATTTTATGGACAAAGTCGCTGGTTTGCATCGCCGTTTTACAGGTGGCTGCTTTGGTTTCCGCCAGGGATGTTGCCACATCATCCAGAGCCTTGGCAGTTTTGCCGCTTTGAGAAGATTTTTCGCGAAGGATTTCTTCCGTGGCTGCCAGCAATCCCTTGAGGGTTCCCAGCTCAAAAAGAAAGGCTTTATCCCACTGCTGGTTAATCACTTTCAAGTGCCCCACCAGAAGAGCGGCCTGCTCCTGCGCCATGCTGTCGTCGGGGTTGATCGCCGGCATAATAGTGTATTGCATGGATTTTATGAGATTGTTGATTCTGTTTGTAATTGACGCCAGCATTTCAGTTACCCCGTATCAAGTCGACCATATGATTAGTGAACAGCGGTCCGCCAGCGGACAACCAGGTTTGCATCAAATCCTGGTGGTTGGTGGCATTGAGTCCTATTTTTACCGTAGTGCCAAGACACATATTGGCAGACATCCAGGCGCACATCACTTCGTAGTAACGAATTTTCTCATGGTCTATTTTACGGCCTGATTTTTCTTCGTACTGGCGCAAAAAATCATCTTTGGGCAGAAGACCGCACACCAAAAACTGTCCCTTTTCATTCCAGCTGCCATAGAGTTTCTGGGTGATCCAGGAAATATCGCGATGGAAATCGCCAAAGTGGGCAAACTCCCAATCGAGAACCGCAGAAATCTGACCGGAAGGTTCCTCAAACATAAAATTGCCAATGCGATAATCGCCATGAATAATACAGGGATCATCGCAAACCGGCGCATTGCGAATCAGCCAGTTCTCCGCCAGCTTCATCATGGGGTAAGCCTCCACCCTGTCCAGCTCCCAAACCGTTGACCACCAGCCGATCTGATATAGGGGCGCCTCCTTGGTGTTTGGTTTGGGTCTGACATAGGCGGAAAGATCGTCAGATTCTTTGGGTTTATAAGAATGAATGGCCGCGAGATTGTCAATAAATTGCGGCCTGAGCAGTTCGGCATAGTGGCCAAGGTTGGTGCCAATACCAGTCACGGAAGCGCTATCAATATCCGTCGGCTTGGTGACACCGCTGACAAACTCGGTGATCAGTGTCGGCTGCCCCATATAATCACCCTCGGGATCCACAGCAAAAACTGGCGGCACCGGCACAACCGCGGAAATAACCTTCAGCAACTGGGCTTCGCGCAGGCGACAGGTTTCGACAATGCTTTCGTAGGGATCCATTCTTAAAACCAGCTTTTTGCTTTTTTTCAGCTGATCGCATTCAAGCTCAAAAGAAAACTGCTCCTTTGACGCCCCCCCCGACATTCTTTTCAGGTTGTGAATTTTCACGCCGCTATAATCCAGGGCAGCCATGAATTTTTCCAATCCAGAAAAAATATCCTGGTAGGTTTTGGGAATATAAAGACCTTTTTTAGCATTAACCACCTTTCGATTCAGCGTGTGCTGAATACGGGGCTCAATCAATTTTTCACCAATCATAATATTTTCCACCCGTTCTATTATTTTGATTAATTAAGAAAACTCGGATTAATCAGCGTGTCTTTTAGATTACAAACATGAATATTTAAAATCATGTGCTTAGGCTATGAAAAATTTTTCTCGTATTCGCGAATAAGTTCTATGGTCTGGGAAATATGAACGCCACCCGCAGAACCCAGCCAGGTTATTAACAAGTCCTGATGATTATTGCCATTTTGCGCCGCAATAATGGCGCTGCTCCAACCCATAAGCGCACATTTCCAGGAATTCATAACCTGGTAGTAGTTAAGGGTTTTGAGATCCACCTTGCGACCTGATAATTTTTCATATTCGGAGATAAATTCCTGGCGAGGCAGTAAGCAGCAGACAAGAAATTCCCCTTGCTCATTTTTACTGCCGAAAAAACTGTGCATTGACCAGGCCAGATCCTCGTGAAAATCACCGACATGGGAGAGCTCCCAATCGAGAATAGAGGTAATTTTGCCGCTGTCTGCATCAAAGAGAAAATTGCCGATTCTGTAGTCGCAATGGAGCATGCAGGGGTCGTCGCAAACTGGAGCATTGTCCCGCAACCAATTTGTCGCAAAAGTAATCATCGGAACCGGTTCCACGAAATCGATATCCCAGGCTTTTGCCCAGTAGTCGATCTGGTAGAGTGGCGCTTCTTTGGTGCCTTTTGCAGGGAAAAAATAGGTGGACAACTGTTCCGGTTGCCAGTCCGACCAGGAATGCAATGCCGCCATGTAGCGGACAAACTGTGGCGCCAGTTTCGCGGCATAGCTACCGTAAGTAATCCCTATCCCAGACACACCTTTGCCACTTTCCGCAGGGGGCGCGGTGACACCCTGGACAAATTCCGTTATCACGCCGGGGCGACCAAGAAATTCGCCATCGGCATCCACGGCCAATACAGCGGGCACAGGAAGGATTCCCCGCAATGCAGTCAGCAACTGCGCTTCGCGCAATCGACAGGTTTCAACAATGCCTTCGAGGGGATCCATACGCAGCACATAACGCTGGGGAGTTGTCATATCGGCATGACTCAATTCAAAGGCAAATTGCTCCTTGGAAGCTCCGCCCGCCATGCGTTTGACGTTTTTGGTGACAACATCCTTCAAGCCCATATTGGCAAAAAGTTTGTGCAAACCTTCTGTCACTTCCTGATCTGTTTTTGGCGTGTATGGCCCTGTCGCCCGAGCTTTGAGCTTGCGCTTGTAAATGTAGTCAAATCTGGGCTCAAGTAAAAATTGGTGCTGCGAATTTTGCTGAATTGTCATCGTACTATGGCCTGTTAACATCAATTGAATTTTCGTCGGGTTAATATCAGGCGCGTAATCTTGATCCTGTTTCCCGATCCAAGGGGTTGTTTTCCTGGCTGTTGCCGTAGCCAATGCGGTCGCCACTCTGCCAGCGTATAAAAACCATAGGCACATAGGTGCAGCTGTAGGGCGCCCAGTGACTTTGACTCAGAGGTGAACCAAAGGCTTCATGGGTATTGCCGTCGATATCGACCATTTTCAAAGAGAAAGCCACGCCAAATCGGTCGAATTTATTACGGGTGACAACCAGCGACCCTTCCTTACAGCCCTTTACCTGGCCATTCACCAGGGCGTAGCCGTGGGCAAACTTGAACTGCTTTTCAGGAACTTCGCGGGGTTCATAACTCCAGATCGCTTGCAGTGCATAGTCTTCACCAAAATGGGCATTAATCCAGGACATGGGCGACATCCCGCGCTCGGGTCTAGGCCCCCAGCTGTGATCCATTGTGGCGACACAATCGACATCATAGGATTTACCCCTCACCTTGATTTGCCCTTTAACTTTGCACGTCATATCAAAATGATTGGCATAAGCGGCGCCATAACCGGAACTGTTGACGCTGGCATCTTTGTCATCCTTCGCCATCGGATCCATGGCCGGGTCGTGAATGTCGTAGGGTTCCATAAGACCAAATACATCCACATGGATTTCGGTATCGTCGACACCCTGGTAATCAAGACGATAATCGCGAATATTCTTGGCTTTATAGGTCAGACCATTGGGAAGGTTGAATTCCTCCAGTTTTTTCGGCAACGGCAAATGTTGTTGTATATCCGTGTACAGGGTGTCGAGGGGATTAGTTGACATGTCTTGAATAAACTGAACATCCACCACCATGGCGCCAACCCCGGCGCGGGCAACAAAATACACCCAGGCCATCAGCTTCTCTTCGGGGACATAACAGTAAAAATAATGAGTTTCCGCCCAGTCGTGCTGGGCGTTATCTGGTGTATGGTAGGCGGTGTCCTGATCTTTAATCATCGTTATTTACTCTCTCGTTATATTGCTTTATCTGGGATATTTATTTTTAAAAGTACTACCTCGGCATTTTGTTTCTTGCTTAGCCAGGCTCTGATTAATGTTATTCCCGCGCAGGCGGGAATCTATAAGCGCTTGATTTTTCTGGACTCTCACCTGCGCGGGAGTGAAATTCATCACCCCCTTTTAAACAAAGCCACCTGGAACGCTCTTTCAGGCGCCTATTTTTATTCGACGCCTATTTTTATTCGACGCCTATCCGACAAGCTGCAATTTTAACCTGCCATTCCGAGCTGGATTTCTAGATCGACAACGTCAGCCGGGTTGGGTTCAAAGCCGTGGGGTTTAGTCCAAGCTCTGGCCATCGCCAGGGTTGAGCCGCACATATCGAGTACCAGCTTCTCCACTGCTGGCGCATCCGCCGTAGAGGAACATTCGATAATAACGATACCAATTTTCTCTCTTAATTCCCTGGCGGCGGCCTGGAGTTGAACAAAACCCAGCTCAGAGTTGCCGAGGGCATTCTGGGCTGCAGTAATCCCTGCGCGCAGTATGGCCTTGTCTTCTTCCCGGGAACAGACAGCAACCAGGTTGTCAGCTGTGGCCAAATTTTCGCGAATATCCTTGCGCGCATAGGCGTGCACCAGGGGCAAATGCTTGAGAGCGATCTCAATGGTTGCCAGGGAAAGGTGCATCTGTTCCTGGGCAAGACTGTTTTCTTTATCTACGGCGGGAGCCACATTGTCTTTAAGGGACTTGATGGCCACCTGCAACTGGACTTCGATATCTGGAATCATTTCATCACCTCTTTAAGCGCTGCCCGCAAACTGTCCAAAATAAGGTAGCCAACGGCTGACAACCAGGACACAACCACGTCCTGATGGCTCTTGCCGCCTTTGGAGACGCGATAACCCGTCGCCATCACGATCAGCGCTCCGCGCCAAAGACCGAAAATGTTGTAGTACTTCATTCTCTCAGGATCCACCGGCAAACCCGACGCTTTTTCATAAGCGGCAAGCAGCTCATCGGTGGGCATTAATCCACTGGCGAGAAAAGTTTTGCCATCTTCGGCAAAGTGCCCGAACTGGTAGGCCGTCAGCCAGGTCAAATCCTGATGCCTGTCTCCCAGGCTGACAAGTTCCCAGTCGAGCCAGGCGGTAATTTTTTCGCTGGTTTCGTCGAAGAGAAAATTGCCGCTGCGCATGTCATTGTGAACAATGGAGACATGGTCGACGGGGGGAGCATTGCGCTTCAACCAGCTGGCGGTAATTTGCATCAGCGGCTCTTCTTCGCCGCGATCCTCTTCCCAGACCCTTTGCCACCAGTTAATTTCCTTGATGACGCTTTCATTGCTGCCCACTTCCACCGGATCAAAACCTTTGAGGTTCATGGCGGCAACATCAACGGTGTGAATTTTGGCAATTTGTTCAATCACCTGGGGCGCCAGCTTTTTGCGAAGCTCCGGCCCGTAGTTGAGGCCGATACCGGTGACCTGCTTGGAAGGAATCGCCGTTGGCTTGGCGACGCCGGTGACAAAGCCGTAAATAATAGCCGGATAAGGCAGGAATTCACCCTCTTCATCAATCCAATAACAGGGGGGCACGGGAACAATGCTCAGCTTATCCAAGGCCTTGACCACTTCCGCTTCGCGCAGGAAACTGGTTTCAACCACAGGCTCCATGGGGCACATTCTGAGTACCATGGGCGTCACTACAAGCTCTTTTTGAGAACCATCGCTGCCATGCCAGTGCAGCTCAAATGCCATCTGCAGCATAGAGGCTCCCCCGGACAACCAGCGGGGCTTTTCCAGCCTGAACTCGGAATCAATTTTTGTCGCTATCAGCCTGGTGGTACATTCAACCAGCTGATCCAACTGAACAGGAACATAGGATTCCTGGCGTTTTGCCCTGTTGAGCATTTTTCGGGTCAAAACGGCATCCACCTCGGCTTCGGTGGGAAAGCGTTGACGCAAATTCTCAATAAAGGCTTCATCCGGGCATTGCCGCGGATCAACAACGGGTTTTAAATAGTCTTCCACTGTAACTCCCCAAATTGTTATAAAGACGGGCTATAAAAGCACCATCCGCTTTGCATGTAAAAACTACACAGCACCACGCGCGGGCTTGCCATGTCGGGTTCGGTAGGCCATTGACGAGTTTTCCATGGCCATACCGTGCCCCACTTTACCATTCCATGTCCAGCGCACAAGAGCCAAACCCACATCGACACTGGGATACACAGGCCAGGGACCACCGGCAATAGTGGCGCCGTAAAAAGTATAACTGCGCCCGGTTTCATCTTCGACTTCAAAGACATAGGCAACAGGCTGATAACCCAGCCTGGTCACTTTCAGCTGCCCTTGTACCAACCCGCGAACCTCTCCGTTCTCGGTGACATAGCCATGGGCAAGGGGCGTCAACAATTCACTATTCGCAGGATCTGCTGAAAAAAAAGCGTGAACGGCAAGCTCACCCTTATCATCTTCGAAGTGCCCACCCAGCCACATCATCGCAGCCAGATCCACTTCCGTTCGCGGCCCCCAACTGTGATCCATCACCTGGACACAGTTGATAGGGATGGTTTCACCGCGAACAGTCAGCTCTCCGGTGAGGCGGGCGCTCATATCAAAATGCCCTTTGTAAGCGGAATCAAAGGTCCAGCTTTGTCCCTGGGCTTTTCGAGTGATGGGATCCATGTCCGGGTCAGAGGTATCGTAAGGCTCCATAATGCCGCGAACATCAAAGTGAATACTGGTGTCCTCAATGCCGACATAATCAACCCGGTAGTTCCTCGGGCTGAGCGCCTTTACACTCAAACCATTCAACAGGGTATAGTCGCGGAGATTGCGGGGTTCAGGAATGGGCATGTGGAAATGATTGGCCACATACCAGGTGTCTTCGGAGCGATCCACAAGACCTTTCCACACCCGCACATCGCTCATAACCACGCCGAGATTGGGGCGAAACAGCGCCTGCAGATGGCCACAAACCCCATGTTCGGCATTGAAAAAGGCAAAGTAGTTGGTTTCTGCCCAATTATGAGCATCAGGGTCTGCAGGATGAAAATCAAGATCTTTGTCTGTAATCATTTATCTTGGCCTCTTTTATAATTAAGACAAGCAATACCAAAAAATTTTCTATTTTTATAGCTAGTTAGCATACTTAATAGGGAATAACCGATGAGATCTTATAGGTTCAGCAGCGAGGTTTCTTTGATAATCTGTATCGTTTTTTATAACATTTCTGAACAACATATCAAAGCTTACACTATACTACAACCGAACTTTATTCCGTTATCCAACACTCAAAATATCTTAACGCACCAAGCTATGTGCATAGATACTGATTTTTGTAAGACAGCTTCGATCCGTTTCAAAATTTTCCACCCAAAAATTGGTTAAGGTACGCTGGGAAATTGACTATAGCGAAAGCTCCACCAAACTGAGATAAGCTCAGCTTCATTTTTTGATAACCCTTTTCGTGAACATCAACATAGTCATCGTTTCAGATCATGGGTCTCTAAAAAATGGCGATATTTTCCGGGAGACATTCCTACCTCCTTGGTAAAGTGCAACGTCATGTGACTTTGACTGGAAAAACCTGACTCATAAGCCACACTGGCGATATCAATATCGGATACTGCTAACAATGATTTAGCCAAACTTATTCGTTTGTTAAGAAGAAATTGATGTGGAGTAATACCAACCTGATTCTTAAACTTACGTATAAGATATGATGACGAAATATTGAGCTCCCGAGCGATTTCTTCAATTCTGACTTGTTTTTTGACGCCAAGAGAGAGACGCTGCAATGCGTAGCTGACAAGGCCTGTTCTGGAAGCTAAGACGTTTTCCACGTCTGGATCAGACTCCCCTAGATGGCGCTGTACAAACAATTCTATTCCGCGTAACACTGCATTAAAATAATCTGGCGATTCTCTGGCACTTAAAAGAAGACGAACCAGGTGATCGCATGCGTTATACAAATAGGAGCTATAAAAAACTCCTATATGGTTATCTCTTCCAGCTTGTCCTAGCTTAATTGTTTCAAATGCAGCCTGCAGCCGGTTGCAGGTGCCCTCATCCTCAAATATGAATGAAGCAACGTCAACCTCGCCATTGACAGCCCAATGAATCTCGCGGTTTTTAGGTACTATCGTCATATACCCTGAGATAACATAGTCAGCAGACAGCTCTTTGTTTTTACCGAGCCGGTAAATTCTAGCCTTGCCTGCCATCTGTAACGCAATCATTGGATACTCCATCGGAGGGGTAACATATTCTGAAAGATAGACTATCCAGCGCTGCACCACACACCTGCCAACGCCTGTGCCCAAATAAAACACATCAGCCTTTTTGCCATGGGCATCATTCATGATTTCTGACTGCGTTAAGATCGTCATTTCATGCTCTCGTTTAAAATTATCAGTAGTCCATTACGCTACCAAAATTATTCCTCCTTCGACTTTTCTGGGCATTAGTACCCTGGCAGGCTGTTGATTTTCTCCTCCTAGATACAATTAGAATCACATAGAATCAACTATAAACCATTGAGGGCAGGTGAAGTATGAAGTGGTTGAATAGATGTGACCAGCCCAGTTAAGGAATAATACCCTGAGCACATGACCACAAGAAAGAAGTATTCAAAAGAGTTCAAGCTGAATGCCATTAGCCTAGTGCTGGAACAAAGCTGTACCCAAGCCGAGGCGGAGCCTGGGTATCAATGCCAACATGCTGGGTCGCTGGATCAGAGAGCACTCGGTGGGTGACGGGCAGGCCTTTCGGGGTAATGGCAAGCTGACGCCTGAACAGGCCGAGATCCGACGGTTGCGGGAAGAAAATCGTCGGCTGAAGATGGAGAAAGACATCTTAAAAAAAGCGACGGTCTTCTTTGCCAAGGAAACGCGGTGAAATACGCGTTCATCGCCCGGCACAAGAAGACCTGGCCTGTTGATCTGATGTGTCGACTCCTGGGTGTGAGCCGCAATACCTATTCCCGGCATTGCCAGCGTCAACAACACAGGCAGCCGGATGCCGAGCACCAGGCGATGCTGGCGGCGGTGAAAGACATCGCCGAGCCAGTGGTTACAGCTATGGGTCGCGGCGAATGCAGCGGGCGATCAACGCCTTGGGCTACCCGATCGCGCGTCGCAGGGCACGCGCCTTGATGTGGGCGGCAGGCGTCAAAGCTCGGCACCGGAGAAAGTACAAGGTGACGACGAACAGTGATCACAAGCAGCCGGTATTCGAGAATGTGGTGAAGCGGAATTTTACCGTGGCAGAACCGGATCAAGCCTATGTATCCGACATTACCTACATCTGGACGCAGGAAGGCTGGCTCTATCTGGCGGTATTTATCGACCTGTTCAGTCGGCGACTGCATTCAACTCTGGGTTACACCAGCCCCAATGACTATGAATCAGCTATGAGAGTTGAACTGAAGAAAGCAGCTTAACTGGGTTGTCACAAAATGCTTGGCCACTCCAGAAATACGCGTTAACCCAGTACAGATGTAGTAGTTCAGACCTAATCTGACAGTTACCGACTTTTTCAGAAGGTGATCTGTCAGGTCAGATCCGAACTAATCCAATTCAGGTTCCGATGGTAGGGCATGAGTCATGCCAATACCGTCCTCGCATGCGAGCCATCATGTCCAATGGATAATTTTCCATATTCAGACCATACCCAATCAACCCCTGATCTGTAATCCACCGACTCATCGCCACATAGAGCATGGTGCCGGTATAGCATGACCAAGGAGCGCCCACAATTGGCGTACCGTACAATCTGTGTTTTTTTCCGCGAATATCTGTTGCAACCACGTCTATAGCGACACTAATGGCTCCAAGCCTATTGACTTTAAGATCCAAATCTGTGAGACCAAAAAGACTTCCGTTTTTCACGACATAGCCATGCGCAAGCGTCATTTGTTCGTCAGCTTTTTTTGAATAATCTACGGCATTTATCCAGTGCAGACTGTAATCTTCACCGAAGCTTGCATTCATCCACCCCATGGATTTCAAACCGATCTCACAGCGTGGCCCCCAGCTATGATCCATCGTCGTCACGCAATCAACTTGATAAGTTTTCCCACGTATTTTCAAAGTTCCTTGAACCTTACAGGTTAAATCAAAATGATTACCATAGGCTTCACCCAAACCGGAACCTTCCATCCTGCACCTCTCATCGTCCGGCGTAGCTTTCGGACTCATAGCGGGGTCGTGAATATCAAACGGCTCAGTGAGCCCTTTTATGACGAGATGAGCTTCAGTATCTTCAAAACCGACATAATCCAACACATAGTCTTTAGGACTGCTTGCGTGCACTCTAAAGCCATTTGGAGTTTCAAACTTTGATAACTTTTCTGGTGCCGGCAGTTGTTGTTGGGAGTCAAGATAAATCATCTCGCTACGGTTGTCGCTAAGGCAACCAAAGATAGCCACATCCACCAACGATACGCCTACACTTTTCCTTGTCGTAGTATAAAAAGTAGCTAGAATTCTTTCCTCAGGAATAATGGCGACAAAATAATTGGTTTCAGCGTAGGTGTAATCCATACCAGGGACTATATGAAACTCAATATCTTCCTGTTTTATCATAATAAAATATCCTGTGTAGATTGAAGAAATTTAAACCCGAAGATCATTGCGCTATCCAAAAACTGATTATTCTTTTTTTCGATTTCGCCATCCTGTTGTTGGCATTAGAATTTGATTTTTCTTTAGCAGCCAACTTAAGGGCAGAGTTTATTCATTTTTCCGACAGACTTCTTTCAAATTTTTACACTTCTTGTCAAATAATTTCCATGGATATTGTAGAGACCCGTCAAATTCTGGCGCCTGTTTCCATCGAATAAGTTTTAAAATTCACTACTTATGTTCAATTTTCTAACAAAATTGACAAAATTACGGAAGATTTACAGATGCCCTCCACACACCATGGCCTGCCTATAACGCCTTAAAAATAGACCAACTAGTATTTCAGAATAATGGAGCCCATCTACGATGATTACAGACAAAGATCTTGATTTCCATCCTGCAGATCCGGATGCTCATAATTGGGCAGAAACCAACTACTTTGCTTTTTTTAATGCCGAACATGCGGTTTGTGGCCATCTTCAGGCACTGTTTCGCCCCAATCTCGGTGTGGTAATGAGCGATGTGAGGGTCTGGAAAGGCCTGGTGGATCGCTCAGAAGATACCTGGTATGTGGCCAATCATTTCCACATGCCCATTCCTGAACCCCGCAATCTCCGCGACTATACCTTGCTGAATGGTTTGAGTGTAAAGGCGTTCAGCCCCAGGGATTATCGGGTTGACTATACGGGCATTGAAGATACCCATATTCACTTTGATGTTCGCGGCATTATGGAACCCTATGATACCTCTGATCCCGATATGGATCCCATCACCCGCAAGGCTCAGGGGCAAAGCTGGACGTTTGACTCTGCTTATAACGGGCATTTCGATATGAGCGCCCGGCTCACTGGAGAACTGACTGTTCGTGGTGAAACCATCCCTATCAACTGTGTTCAGGTGATGGATCACAGCTGGGGGCCGCGAACAGAGGTGGATCTGGCCGCCATGATGTGGCTTGGAGGGCATTTCGAAAGTGATAAGGGTGAGCTTGCCGTCCACGCTTTTTTCTCCGCTGATCCTGCAAATAGTGAATTGCTGGCACCCCTTGCCCACGGTTATGTGACGGAGAACGGCGAAGTTCGCGGACTGGTAAAGGGGCAGTTGAAAGTGACTCGCCTCGGCTACCAGTCGGTTGCTTATGTGTTCGAAATTGAAGATGAAACCGGTCGCAGTTATACCCTCTATGGAGCCACTATTGCCGGTGGTCCCTGGCCCGTGTATCCCAGTGTCGATGTGGGATTGGCTCTTGTGCGCTGGACATTGAATGGTAAAGTGGGGCACGGTATGGCCATGGAAAATTCTTCAATGGCTTATCGCACACGACACGGATTGGCCGCCAGAAAATCATAAAGAGCTTGTGATACATAGGCAATAAACCTCTCCACTGCACCCTGAACAAGGATTTGCAGTCAGCTAATACGCTTTAAATCTGATTTTGTCGAGTGAAGTAACTATCGCCAACAGGGCTAGCTCCTACAAATTAATGATTCTTGCGTGGGAACCAGCCCTATTGGCGATAGCGGCTCGACAAAAAAACAACTTGAAGCACTACTAGCTATGGGCAGTAATGCCAGTTTTTTCCGTTAGCACAAATGAGCGTCATTGCGGGCAGGCGCGATTGCGCGAGCACAGCCTGCCAACCTGAAGATGGCCTCGCCGAACACATAACCCAAAGGCATCCGCCTAAATACCAGCAATACCACCACGCCCTGTTAACACTCGAATTTATTCGATACCTACAGGTCAAGAAAAGATCAAGGTACAAAATCGGATAAAAAAGTCAAAAACATGGAAGCTTTGCATGGAATCATCGCTCTATGATCACTAACAAGTGGGAATAGGCTTTAGGATATTCTTATTTTTACTGCAATTTAAAGCCGAAAATTCAATGTCTTAAAATTGTTTTTTTAGGAATTTGTCATTAAAAATTTGAGACCACTTGAATGGAAAGATAAATAAAATCATAACGTTGAGGAAAGCTAAAATGAAAATGAAAAAAGCTAAAATGAGCAAAAGCAGGCTACCAGAAGCTATTGTAGCCATTTCAGTACTTGGGCTTAGTCAAATTGCTACAGCTCAACTAGAAGAAATTGTTGTTACTGCGCAAAAACGTTCCGAATCCATCAATGATATAGGATTGACAGTTCAAGCAATGTCAGGAGATGAACTGCTTGAAAAAGGAATTGACTCGGTACAAAAGTTGGTAAAAGTTGTACCGGGGTTAAGCTATGCGAATAGTTATTACAACACGCCGGTTTATACCTTGCGAGGGGTTGGATTCTATGAAAATTCTCTTGCAGTCTATCCTGCTGTCAGTATTTATGTCGATGAAATTCCAATGGTATTCCCAGTGCTTTCCAGCCAGGCATCTATGGATGTGGAGCGCGTCGAAGTGCTGAAAGGGCCACAAGGAACGCTATTTGGACAAAATGCGACAGGGGGAGCAATTAACTATATTGCGGCCAAGCCTACCTCAGAATTCGCTGTTGGTACTGACTTGAGTTACAACGAATATGGTCAGCTGGATGCTAACGGATTTATCACTGGAGCTGTATCTGATACCGTCAACGGACGCCTCTCTGTAACAACATCCAATGGAGGCGCGTGGCAAGAAAGCGCAACCCATGGCGGAGAGCTTGGCGATAAAGATTTATTTGCCGCCCGTCTTTTATTGGACTGGACACCCTCAGAGCGCCTTAATGTTTTAGTTAACCTTAATGGCTATATTGACAAGTCTGATCCTCAGGCAGGGCAATATTTTAATTTACTGCCGCAAATACCTGGCAACATAGACCCTATTCTCGCCAATGCACCAAAGGCGACAGATAGAGATAATCGCACCGCCGACTGGACTGAAAATAGCCCACCTAGAGGCGATGATACGCAATACCAAAGCGCTGTTCGAATTACCTACGACATTACAGATGATATTTCTATGACGTCTATTACGTCCTATACTGATTTTGAGAGGGATCAATACAACGATCCGGATGGGGTAAACGGCGATGCCCTTGAATTTGCCATGCTGGGCGAGCTGTCTTCTTTCGTCCAAGAGTTACGGCTAGCAAATGGCAATGATAATAAAATTCGATGGATGATCGGCGCCAACTATGAACAGTCGGAATCTGAGGAGTATGCGTTTCAACACGCTGGGATCAGCACTGTTGGGACTAACTACCTATTTCCAGCACGCACCAATGATATGTTTCTCAATACAGATATCGCCAGCTACGGGATTTTCACCAATGCAGACTGGGATGTCACCGAACAGATAACGCTTAAAGCGGGAGTTCGATATACAGAGACAGAAAGAGATGCTGCAACCTGCACCCTTGACACTGGGGACGGCTTCTTAATTGGCTTTTATGAGGGCATTTCCCAGCTGATTAGTGGCTCCACGACACCACCCTCATTCCCAGGAAGGTGCATCACCCTGGACTCGGACACATATCTTCCCGCAGGTGTTTTCGAAGACACATTGACTGAAGACAACATTTCTTGGCGCATAGGCGTGGATTATGCCATCAGCCAGGATGTCCTACTGTATGCAAATGTGGCGAAAGGCTACAAAGCTGGTAGTTATCTTTTCGTTAACGCCTCCCAGAATGGTCAATTTGCACCAGTGGTACAGGAATCTGTCCTTAGCTATGAAGCGGGCTTTAAGGCTTCCTTGTTAGGAAGTCGTATGCAACTCAATGGCGCTGTTTTTTATTATGACTACAAAGACAAGCAACTGAGGGGTAAACTTAACGACATAGTATTCAATGTGCTTGATGCATTAGTCAATGTTCCTGAGTCTGAACTGATGGGCGCTGAAATTTCTATGGCTTATCTACCGTTCGAAGATCTTTCACTCAGCCTTTCAGCTACCTACGTAGATTCTGAGGTAACTGAATACACAGGCGTTGCATTTAATGGTGGTTCAAGGGATTACGCAGGCACCAGCATACCCTTCAGTCCAGATCTTTCTGTTTCAGCATCGGCGGAATACCGTATAGGAATAAATTCCAACTGGGAAGGTTTCGTGGGCGGCAACCTGATCTATAACGATGAAACTTACGCGGTAATCGGAGATGTTGAGGATGCTAAACTCAGAGCGTACACAGTAATAGATCTTCGCGCAGGAATAAGAACCTTTGATGGTACTTATTCAATCACTGTCTTTGGAGAGAATGTGGATGACGAATGGTATTATGTTAACGCTCCCGTACTCTACGATACCCAGGTGCGGTATACAGGGGCTCCTCAAACCTGGGGGGTGCGTTTCTCTTACAGGATGTAAGTGTTTGCATTTTATATAAAGTGAAACAGCCCAATTCAAACTGGGCTGTTTCCTATAGAGTGTGCTGGTAACAAGTCAATTCGTAAAGCGCCCGTTGAGCGGCAGGTTCAAACCCAAGAGCGACTATTTGATGGAGGGTACATTCCAAAGACTAACAGCTAATACCCCCCTCAATTACTGCGCTTCCATATCTTTTTTCACGTAGCGCCTGTATTTCAAAGGTGACATGCCAATCTGTTTGGAAAAGTGCCTGGTCAGGTGGCTCTGATCAGAAAAGCCCGCCTCCTCGGCAATGGTGACAATATCCACATCGGTTTCCGCCAGCAGTTTTCTTGCCCGTTTGATCCGGCTCATCAGCAAAAAATGGTGGGGGGTAATACCCACTTCCTCCTTAAACTTGCGGGTAAGATAGGACGGCGACACGCGCAGCTCTCGAGCGATATCCTCCACATTGAGCTTGGTCTTGATACCGATGGCAAACCTTTTCAGGGCATAGGCCACGTAATGGGAATGGGCGTCGGCGGCGGGATAAAGGCTGTTATTTTTCTTTCCCAGATAGTTGAGCACATACATTTCAACGCCGCGCAGCAGCGTGTCAATATAATCCTGGGAAACATCGCTGGCGTCCGACACGATGCTGATAAGATGGTTGCAGGTCGCATAGATATAGGAGTTGTTGAACGACCCCACATGGTTTTGATCCGCCGACTGGCTTCTGAACCTGTAATAGAGGTTTTGCAGACGATCACAGGTTTCCGGATTTTCAAAGGTGATGGTGGCAACATCGACGGCGCCGTTCACATACCAGTCAATTTTTTTCATCCTTGGAATAATCGTCATATCCCCCGGCATCACATAATCATTTGACAGGCGCTGCCTGGTGCCGATGCGGCGAATTTTCGCTCTGCCCGCCGTTTGCAGGGCAATCATGGGATACTCGATTTCCGGCAGGGTATATTCGGCAAGGAAGGTTTTCCAGCGCTGCAGTGAGCACCGGCCAAGACCCGTGCCCGTGACATGAATAATGGCCTCGGCACGGTGAACCTGGTTTAGCAGTACGGATTGTTCCAGGATAGACATGGGGTTTCCTGATAAAACATTCGAGCCGTAAATAATAGCGAACAAGATCCCGCAGTTCGCAGGTTTTTAACTCGCCCATCAAGATTACCGCGTTGAAAAGTTCGCTGGGCGTTAACAATCACGGCTGGCAAGTATATCAATCATGGCCTCTGCCGCCGCCGACAGCGGATAGTCCCTGCGGGTAAGGACGCCCACTTCGCGGCTGATAACTGGATTTTTAAGGGGTCTGCACACCGCCCCCAGAGCTTCCATCTGTTCAACGCAGAGGGTTGGCACCACACTCAATCCCAAGCCAAGACTCACCATCTGCCCCAGGGTGTAGAGTTGATGAGCCTCCATTTCCACATTGACCTCGATGCCATTTTCCTTGAGGGTTCGATCGATTAAATGGCGTACAGAAGACGGTCTTTGCAGCAGCAACAAGGGGTAGTTGGCGAGCGCCTGCCAATCCAGGCTGGGCGCCGCAGTCAATTCGTGGTTGCGGGGAATGGCCGCCACAAATTGATCGGAAAAAAGTGGTGAAAAATTAAAATCATCCACATCTTCCGGCTTAAAGGTGATGCCGATTTCAGCGCGCCCCGTGCGCACCCGCTCATTGACCAGCTCGGCAATGACATCATCGATCAGCACATTCATATTGGGGTAGTCGCGATAGAACTGCGCCAGCACCCCGGGCAGCAAGCTGGCTGCGTAGGAGGGCATGGCGGCGATACTGAGCTTGCCCCTGTGTTTGGCAAAGAGATTATGAAGGTCGTTAAACGCCGTCTCCCAATCCGCCACCAGACGCTTGGCCACTGGCAAAAAAGTCTGACCTTCCGGTGACAGAGTGAGGGTTCGCGTAGTTCTCACCAGCAATTTTCCGCCCACCGCCTGTTCAAGATTTTTTATGGCAATACTCAGTGCGGGCTGGGTGATATGCAATATTCTGCAGGCATCGACAAAGCTTTTGCACTCGGCGACGGTGATAAAAGCGTTTAATTGTTTGAAAGAAACATTCATAAAAAATATAAATAGATAAATAATAAATATATATTTGATTAATATATAGTTATTGGCGACACTGGGCAAGGCAAAAGAATAGAACATAATTCGTAACCAAATCTGGAGGTGAAATCGATGTCCGGTTTCGACAAAGTGGTGACAAGCTACGCAGAGGCCATGAAAGGCCTTGAAGACAATATGACAGTGGCAGCAGGCGGTTTTGGCCTCTGCGGCATTCCCGAAAACCTGATCGCCCAGATCCGCAAAATGGGCGTCAAAAATCTGACGGTTTACTCCAACAACTGCGGTATCGATGGCTTTGGTCTCGGCGTACTCCTGGAAGACAAGCAGATCAAAACCATCCACGCCTCCTATGTGGGGGAAAACAAAATGTTCGAGCAACAGATGTTGCAGGGCGAGCTAGAAGTAATCCTCACCCCCCAGGGTACCCTGGCGGAAAAAATGCGCGCCGGCGGCGCTGGTATTCCCGGCTTTTATACCGCCACCGGTTACGGCACCCCCGTCACCGAAGGCAAGGAAGTGCGCCAGTTCAATGGCAGAAACTATGTCCTCGAAGAAGCCATCGTCGCTGACTTTGCCATCGTCAAAGCCTGGAAAGCGGATCGTTTCGGCAACGCCATCTATCGCCATACGGCGCAAAATTTCAACCCCATGGTGGCCACCTGCGGTCGCATTACCGTGATGGAAGTGGAAGAGATCGTTGAACCCGGTGAACTCGACCCCTGCCAGATCCACACCCCGGGCATTTATGTGGATCGCCTGATTCAGGGCACGTTTGAAAAACGTATTGAAAAGCGCACCGTGCGCGCAGCCTGAGGAGGACAAGACAATGACACTTTCCCGCGAACAAATGGCCATGCGTGTTGCCCGCGAACTTGAAGACGGCTATTACGTCAACCTCGGCATCGGCATTCCCACCCTGGTGGCCAACTACATTCCCGACGGCATGGATGTGATGCTTCAGTCCGAAAACGGCCTTCTCGGCATGGGTCCCTTCCCCACCGAAGTCGAACTCGACGCCGATATGATCAATGCTGGCAAAGAGACTGTCACCACCATTAAGGGCGCATCGATCTTTTCTTCAGCTGAGTCCTTCGCCATGATTCGCGGCGGCCATGTGGATCTCACCGTACTCGGCGCTTTTGAGGTGGATATTCAGGGCAATATCGCTTCCTGGATGATTCCCGGCAAACTCATCAAAGGCATGGGCGGCGCCATGGATCTGGTGGCTGCAGCGCGCAACATCATCGTCATGATGACCCACGCCGACAAACACGGCAACTCAAAACTTCTCGACCAATGCACCCTGCCCCTCACTGGCGCGGGCTGCATTAAAAAAGTCCTTACCGACCTTGCGTATCTGGAAATCGAAAACGGCGCTTTCATTCTCAAAGAGCGCGCGCCAGGGGTGTCGGTAGAGGAAATCGTCAGCAAAACTGCGGGCAAGCTGATTGTTCCCGATACGGTTGTTGAAATGACTTTCTAACGAGCCACTGTGATCAAAAATTAACCCTGCAACAATATTTTCAGGTTAGACTCCATTCCTGATCATTTCGTACCAGGGTCTTTAAAATGGTCATCATTTTGCACATACAGGCGGTGATAGCCATTTTTTATGTGTTTTTTTTAAAACAGATTCCATCTGTCATAGCGCATCATCCGCAATTCCGATATGACAATATTCAATATCGTTGTTGTCGGTTTGCGGTTTCGCCTGCTGGGCGAGTTACTTATTTTTGCGTGCCCAAAAATAAGTAACCAACAAAAAGGGCACCCCGCTCCGGCACCCTGCGGGTTCCCTGCGATGCTCGCCAAATGGCCGCGCTGCGGAACTCGTCGCTGCGCGCCTCAGACAGTCCTCGCTTAACCCGCCATTTCGCTGCGCTTCTCGGTGCCTTCGAAGGGGAACTCAGCACCGAATGAAATTCAAAGCATTTGATTTTTAAAATTCAAAGTTTTAATTTCCCAAATCTGGCACCAAACTTTGTCCCCTTCGCATCGGTGAGCAACGGAGAAAAATAACGGATAGGAGCGAGGACTGTCTGAGTCCAAAATTGGCCACAATTTTGGGCGAGTTCCGCAGCGACCGTTATTTTTCGAGTAGCGCAGTGAACCCCGCAGGGGCGATGCGACGGGGTGTGACGTGCATGGATGCACTAATGTCGTGAGCACAGGGATGTGCAGGAGCGACCCCTGGGGGTTGTTAGGGGGCTTGGGCATGCAAGCCCCCTGACTCGCCGTCAAGGCGAAATAGCGCTGCCCTCTTGCCACTGTAGTTGCTCTCCCCTAAGCTAGGACGGAAATGGTCGCTACGCTTTTTGGCAGTTCAAGCACTGTCATTCAACCGCCAAAGCAATTACATCCACAGCCACTTCATTAACAAAATAACTTGAGGAAAACTTGGTGCCGTTCGACCCCCCCCACCCCAAACCAGCAAGCACCGTTGTGTTACTGCGGGATACCGATTCCGGCCTGGAAACATTACTATTAAAACGCAACAAAGCACTGATGTTTGCCGGCGGCATGTGGGTGTTTCCGGGAGGCGCCATCGACCCTGAAGACTTAGCCAAGGCAAAGGGCGATGAACAACAGGCTGCCCGCATTGCCGCTGCCAGAGAAGCTTTTGAAGAATCAGGGCTTCAGCCCCGCGTTGAAGATATGCTGGAAATCAGTCATTGGACAACGCCGGAGGCGGAGCCAAAGCGTTTTTCAACCTGGGTATACGCAGCGCCGGTTGATGGTGATACCGAAGTTGTTATCGACGGCGGCGAAATCCACAACTTTCGCTGGATGCCCATAAAAGAAGCGATTCAAGCCCATGAGCAAGGGGATATGGGCATGTTTCCGCCATCCTATCTGACCCTGCGCATTCTGTCGCGCTACAACAGTATTGCCGAAGTGTTTGCCGGCGAGGCCAGGCGCGCGCCCTACAAGGTGTTGCCGGTTTTTCACCACGAACCCGCCACAGGGGAACTGTTTGCCCTCTTTCCCGGCGACGGCGGCTATGAAGCAGCGAATCCATCCTTGACTGAGTCCACACACCGAATTGTTTTTTGCGGCAAACGCTGGACGTATATTCGCGACAATGTTGCCGAGTGTTTTCCGCCACTGGATCAATAATGGTAGGCGTTCCCACGCGGAGCCGTGGGGACGAGGCAATTGCACCCGCCCTGGTTGCCAGGCTTCGCGGAAATCAGTGAAGACCTTTCGCCGGGATGCCCGGCTCCTACGGTCGCTGGCATGACTGGTGGATTTTACAGAAGCCAACCCTGCCGAGAATAACGAATGCAGATGACTGCAGATGCTCCTTGGCATCGAACAATATCAGACTGAAAAGTCATTTTTCCTTAAAATCTACTGACGTTGCTCGACATTTTTGTTCGCCCGCAACGGGGTATTGATCATTAGCTGCAGGGGTACAGCGTCCGTTGCCGCCTGGCGGCGCTCTTCGCTGACTTCGCCATACAAGGTGGTGCGCTGACGGGGGATGCGGCCAACAGAGTCAATCAGCTGTGCCATTTTTTCCGGGGGAAACTCCTCGCCGTAGGTGGCGCCCGCCGCCTTGGTGATACTTTCATTCATCAGGGTGCCGCCGAGATCGTTGGCTCCGGCGCGAAGGCAGACAGCGGCGCCCTCCGGCCCCATTTTTACCCAGGATGTCTGAATATTGGCAATAACCGGATTGAGCACCAGCCGCGCCACCGCGTGCATAAGTACGGCCTCCCTGAAGGTGGGGCCGTTGCGGGCTTTACCTTTAAGGTAAATGGGGGCTTCCTGCCCCACAAAGGGCAGAGGCACAAACTCGGTAAAGCCGCCGGTTTTTTCCTGCAGATCGCGAATCGCCAGCAGGTGTCGCGCCCAATGTTGATAGCCATCCACATGGCCAAACATGATGGTGGCGGTGGTTTTAAAGCCCACCTTATGGGCGGTTTCCATGACTTCCAGCCACTGGTCGGTGTTGATTTTGTCCGGGCACAGCAGCGCGCGCACTCCATCGTCAAGAATTTCTGCGGCAGTTCCCGGCAAGGTGTGCAAGCCCGCGTCTTTGAGCTGGCGCAGATAATCTTCGAGGGGCAAACCCAAAGTGGCCGCGCCCTGCCACACCTCCAGGGGTGAAAAGGCGTGGATGTGCATTTCTGGCACCGCATTGCCAACGGTGCGCAGAATCTCCAAATACGTGTTGCCGGTGTAGTCGGGGTGGATGCCACCCTGCATGCAGACTTCGGTAGCGCCCCGTTGCCAGGCTTCTGTCACACGGCGGGCAATTTCCTCATGATCCAGATTGTAGGGGCGGCCACGCAAATTTTCGCTGAGCTTGCCCTTGGAAAACGCGCAAAACTGACATTTGAAATAGCAGACGTTGGTGTAATTGATATTGCGGTTGACGGCGTAGGTGACCGCATCGCCCACCGCAGCCTGTCGCAGCCTGTCCGCTGCCTGGCAGACAAAAGCAAAATCGTTGCCGCGGGCGGCAAATAAACGGGCGATTTGATCTTCCGTCAACCTTGAGCCGGATGCCGCTTTTTCAACGAGTGACTGAATATCTGCGCTCACTGATGCTGATAAAATCTGTTGCGGTTTTTTGTGCAGCATCGCCACCAGCTTGGCAGGCAATTCTGCGCCGACACCAGGCGTCCAACTATCCCCCCGCGCCAACCCCTGGCCGTCGCGGAGTTTCAGGACTTGGGTGCGCATTTCCGGGGCGAGCCATTGTTCGGCGTCGCGGGCGTATTGAGGATAGAGCGTAAGGCGCTCGTTAAGATACTTGCCCTCCGCCGCCATATCAGCGGCGAGCTGATTCAGTTGTGGCCAGGGGGCTTCGGGATTAACAAAATCCGGCGTGACTGGAGAAATACCACCCCAGTCATTGATACCCGCCGCCAGCAACTGGGGCAGAACACCAGGGCTGAGGTTGGGGGGCACCTGAATGCTCATGTGGGCGCCGAAAATAATTCGCGCCACCGCCAACGTCCACAGCAATTCGTTGAGATCCGGCTCCGGCGCCTGTGCCATTTTGGTGTTGGCTTTGGCGCGAAAGTTTTGAATGATCACTTCCTGAATATGGCCATACCGTCTGTGGCTGTCCCTGATGGCCAACAGTGATTGCACCCGTTCTACACGGGTCTCGCCAATACCGATTAATAGGCCTGTGGTCATTGGCACCCTGGCAACTCCGGCGTCATCGAGGGTTTGCAGACGAACACTGGGGGCTTTGTCGGGAGAGCCGTAATGGGGCATGCCTTTTTCGCACAGCCGCTCGCTGGTGGATTCGAGCATAATGCCCATGGAGGCGGATACGCGGCGCAGGCGGTGGATTTCCGCGCTGGTCATGGTGCCCGCATTGATGTGTGGTAATACCCCGGTTTCGTTGACAACCCGCCCGGCAACGTGGGCAACGTAGTCGATAGTGGTTGCAAAACCCATGGCGTCGAGCGCTTCCCTGGCCACTCTGTAACGCAATTCGGGTTTTTCCCCCAGAGTAAACAGGGCTTCTTTACAGCCAATTTTTGCCGCCGCAGCCACCTGGGCGACCACGTCGTCCGCAGTCATATAGGGTTGGACAATCTGTTTTGGCGTGGTGGCGAAGGTGCAGTAATGGCAGACATCCCGACACAGGTGCGTGAGGGGAATAAACACTTTTTTGGAATAGGTGATGAGATTGCCAAAGTGCTGATCTCTGATGGCTCGCGCCACTGCCATCAGGCTTTGAGTATCTTCATTGTCCGCCAAGGCGAGGGCGTCGCAATCATCAAGGGCTTCCCTGCTCAGGGTCAGCTCAAAAAGTTGATCTGATAAGGAGACTTTTTCAAACATATTCATGGCGACTTCCTGAGAATATTTTCCCGTTCAGGTTTGCGGCATTCAGTTCTGCAATACGCTGGCCGAGACCGGAATCGCAAAGATAACGGAAAGTGTGGGAATTCGGTCTGTTACTGGCAACGGCAACCAAATCGAGGAAATCCTCTGGCGTGTCTATATCCTGCGACAATCCGGTGGCGTTCAACTCGGCAAAAGGGAGCCCCGCCTTTGCCGCCAGCAGCTTGTGGTGCTGACAGCTGTTTTCTCCGTAGGCAAAGCCAATGGCTGTGGCCGGAGAGACCCAAAGGCAGTTGGTGCCGGTGCCGTGAATATCCGGCGCCACAACCACACCGGCAGATGCCAATGAGCGGGCTGTGGCCAGCATGGCGCTGATGGCGTCTGCATCGACCAAAGGTAGATCGCCATGAATAATCAGCAGCTCGCCTGCGCCTTTGGCTTCCAGAAAAGCGGCGGCGGCGGTAACAACAGGGTTGAGACCCGAAACGCCCAGGGACGATTCAGGGATAAAATCAATGCCAAACTGTTGGCAGAGCTGGTGGGCATCGGGATCGTCGGAAACTATCCAAACCCGCGACAACTGGGGATGATTGCTGAGCACCATGAGCACATCCTTGACCATGGCGGTGACCAAACCCTGCCTCTCTGCACCGCTTAATATAGCGGAGAGCCGCTGCTTGGCGCTGGCGAAGGACTTTAACGGCAGCAGTGCCCAGGTCATGGAGAGGTTCCTGCGGCTTTGGCCGCCAGCGTTTGTCGAGACTTGGCCGCGAGCCTTTCGGCAAATTCGAGTACTGCAGATGCCAGGGCTTTTTTATCATCGAGGGTTTTCATCACAGTTGCCGTCACCAGCACTGCAGTGTCGATATGCCTGGCTTCATTTCCATCGGAGATATCAACCACAAAACCATCGATAAGCCCTGGATAGCGGCTTTCATAGTAGTGCGCCACCTGGGCGGCGGAAACCGGCATCTGCATTTCCGCCATCATTTTTGCCGAAGGGCCTTTAATACTGGCACCGGCCACAATGGGAGATACCGCAATCACCGGCGCAGGGCTTGCCCTCAGGGCATCGTAAACAGCGGGAAGGCCGAGCATGGGATCTATGCTCACAAAAGGGTTGGACGGGCAAATCACGATGGCCTGGAGGTGGGGATTGGCGAGCAATTCCAGCCAGCGCTGATTGGCCAGGGCAAGTTTTTGCCCCCGGAATTCAATGCTTTGCACCACCGGCTGGCAGCGTTCGCGAACAAAATAATGCTGAAATGCCAGCGCCCCGCGATCCGTGTTCACATAGGTGCGCACGGGATCGTCGCTCATGGGTAAAATTTCGGCGCCAATGCCCAGTCGGCGGCAAAGCGCCTGGGTTACCTCACTGAGGGACAGCCCTTTGGCAAAGCCACCGGCGCGGTATAAATGGGTTGCCAAGTCGAGATCGCCAAGGCGAAACCAGCTTTCGCCGCCAAGTTCGGCAAGGGTTGCCATGGTTTGCCAGGATTCGCCCACCCTGCCCCAGCCTTCCGCCGGATTGGCGATACCCGCGAGGCTGTACATCAGCGTATCGAGATCAGGGGAAATCGGCAGCCCCAGGTGCTCAAAGTCATCACCGGTATTGGCAACCACCGACAACTGTTCCGGCATAAGCACCGATGCCAGCCCCAAGGCCAGCTTGGCACCGCCAACACCGCCGGAAAGGGCTAAGACAGGTTTATAATTGAGAACATCTGTCATAACAATACGCGCTTAGCGAAAAAGATCTTCAGTCTGGGGACGGATCAGGGATTCTGAACCCGTCTCTGCCGGAATCAATCGGGCGCCGCGAATCAACACCACGGGAATACCTTCGTCCGCCTGTCCCATCAGGAATGAAGCGGCAGCAGCGAGCTCGTCGGCCACAGCGATTTGGGTAACTTGAAGGGGGCGGCCAAAGAGATCACAGCTGCCCACCTTATCCACCAGGGGTTCGAAACCTGCGGTTCCCAGGGCAAAGCCCTGGGTGCCCATGCGCCAGGCTCTGCCGGCGCTATCGTTGATAATAATAGCGGGTTCTACCCCGGTTTTTTGTTTCAGCGCCGCGCGCAACAAGCATGCGCTGCGATCGGCATTTTCCGGCAGCAGCAGCACCCTGGGATTGTCAGCATCGGCGGAAATATTGGACTTGTCGATACCGGCATTGGCATGAACATAACCTAGACGATGCTCAACAATAAGCACTCCCGGACGCTGGCGAACAACGTCCCTGGATTCAGTAAGAATCAGCTCCACTTCGCGGGGGTCTTTGTGAACTTCCCGGGCAAGAGCCAGGGCTTTTTCGCCGGGCTCAATGTCGTTGAGATAGGCATAACGGTTTTCAGACTTGGAAACAATCTTTTGCGCCAGCACCAAAAGATCGCCGGATTGTAATTTAATCCCGGCATCTGCCATGCAGTCACAGATCAAAGTGGCGAGATCATCCCCCGGCTCCACCAGGGGAAATCCCTCTAAAGCAATCAGTTCAATGCTCATGGATGTTTCGATCAAACCTCTTCAGGCAACCCGGTAAGACGAATACCCGTATGACTTTTGTACTGCTTATTGATAAAAATCAGCAATGACGTCAGCGCTTCGGTGGCCGCCGAATTGGCGATACTGCCCGCATGGATACCGCGAAGCCCGGCGGCATTGGCCAGCTTGATCACTTCCGCCCGGGCGTCTTTGTTGTCGCCACACACCAGCACATCACAGCTCAGTTCGTGATTGTCCTGAAGATGAACCGCTGCCACATTCTGAAACGCAGACACCACGCTGACATTGTCACCGAGAAAATTTTGCGCCATTTGCCCGGCAGAACCCTCTTCGGGAAGCTGAACACGCGCCACCTTGGGTGGCACCAGGGGCACGGTGACATCGATAAGAATCTTGCCCTGAAGTTGTTCTTTGACCGTCTCCAGGGTGCTGCGGTGATGGGCAAAAGGCACTGTCATGGCAACAATGGCAGCAGCGCCAGCTGCGGCGACATTGTCCATTGCGCTGACTCGCGGGGACGATACTCCCCGCTCCGCCAGCACTTTTTCCAGCTCTGCAACGGCAGTTTCAGCCTTTTCTTTGGTGCGGGAGCCAATAATCACCGCATAGCCCGCTTGCAACCAGCGCCGAGCCAGACCGGTTCCCAAATCGCCAGTGCCGCCGAGAATCGCCACTACAGGTAACTCATCACTCATGATATGTCCTTAAAAAATCGTTTGGTTTTGACCAAAGTAAATACACAGGTTGCCTGACCATATGGCCTGAAGACAACGGTTATGGTTATAAAGCACAGGGCACTATACAGGTGGCTGAGATTATTCGCAGCCCTAAAAATATACTACTGTCCTATGGCAAGCAGTCCTTTTAATTATGAAAACCCTTTCCATAGCGACTCAAACATTAAGTCGATTTTTTGCCGGGTATTTCATTAGATCACTCGCCGCCCCATAAAGCAACTGCAGGAAAGCGCTGAAATATTCTCGCCAATCTTTCATTCCTGACTGCGGACAAAGGGCAGAACAAGGAGCTTTAAAACCCTGTTTTCCCTTAGGCCTTCCACCCCCAGCACCATTTCAGGGGTTCTTCGCTTTGGCGACTGACTGGCAAAAATACGATCCCAACAGCTGAGAATAGTCCCGTAGTTGCTGTCGGTATCAGCCCTGACAGCATGGTGGTGCACCCAGTGAATACTCGGCGTAATAACCACAGCGCACAGCCACTTCTCGACCACAGGGGCAAGCCGCACATTGGAATGATGAAATATGGCTGCCAGGGCAATCATAATTTCAAAAATCAGCACCGACGTCAGCGGTATGGCCAGAATCATGATAACTGGCGCCCGCACCAATGCCGACAACAGCACCTCGCCAAAGTGAAACCTCAAGGCCGAAGTGGCGTCCAACTGCTCATCGAGGTGGTGCACCTGATGAAAACGCCACAAAAAGGCAACCCTGTGATTGGCTCTGTGCCAGGCATAGATCCACAGATCCAATACCAGTACATCAAAGGCCAGCCCCCAATGACCGCGCAAAGAGTCAGGCCGCCATTGCGGGGCAACTTCAGTGGCCGCCAGGGTAAGCGCCAACACCAGTGCGGGAAGAAAAATCACGTTGATCAACCAGAGGCTGGTGTTCTGCAGCAAATGGGTCTTTTGACTAAACCCGAAGGTGCTATTTGCCGCCACCCAGGGGGACGCAGGCTTTAACCGCTCGAGCACTGCGAACAGCAGTAGCCAAACGAGGATCAGTCCAGTCTTCCAGGCCAGCAGTGTTTCCATCGATGCTTAAACAACCTCTAGATTGTGATTGGGCTGAAACCTGCACGGCGGGTGCAGGGAATAGTCGCGTTACCATGTTAAAGGCGTTCACAAATCGCGTCTATCCGCATACTGCACCCGCCGCCTTGATCCTAGAGCCGATTTATCCTCGAGCCCATTTATCCTCGAGCAAAAGTGCGCACAATATTGCGATAGGCATCCTCGCTCTCAGCGGCATTCAGCGGCGGCACATAGGGGGTATGCAACACCACATGGGGGGTGACCTTCTGCTGCTCTTTGAGCTTCTCCCTGCACTCATCCGGGGTGCCTGCGATGGAAAACCGCTCCACCAGAGCATCAGACGTGGCATGTTCAAGTGCCTGGGGGCCTTTTTCCAGCAACGCCTTGACCACCGCATTGCGATCCTCCGCAAGCCCCTCTTCATCGGCAATAAAGGTACTCACCGGGTAGGCCGCATAGCATCCCACCTGTATCCGCGCCCTGCGCATGGCTACTTCGCGGTCATCGGAGACACTGCAAATGAGATAATTCGCCAGATCGATTTCGGCAGGATCCCGTCCCGCCTTGACTGCCCCCTCATCGATATGGGGAAACATATGCTTTTCAATAAAATTCGGGGTCATGAAGAAGCCCATGGCGCCACTGGCCTGGGCGCCGGCAAGCCGCAACATGGCTGGGCGCAGGGCGCCAATATAAAGGGGAATTTCCGGGCGCGCCAGGGGGCGGGAGCCGAAGGGATTGATTGGCGGAGTGGCAAAGCGATAGAACTCCCCCTGATACTCCATCTGTTCGCCCGTGCGCAAATGTTGCCAGTAAAGGCGCATGATATGAATGTATTCCTTCACCCGGCTGGCCGGGCGATCTATATCCGTACCGTTGTAATATTCAGCAAAATTGCCGCCACCCGTACCCACAACCACCCGCAGGCGACCGCCGGAAAGCTCATCCACATCCGCAGCGGCGTTGGCCATTTCAAAAGGGGTGCGCTGTGAAGAAGCGGCCAAACCTATACACAACTGAATATTCTTGGTGGTCAGCGCCGCCTGGCTCTGCATAATAAAGGCGTTGCGATAAAACTCGTAGGCCCAGACGGAATCAAAGCCGCCCTGCTCCGCCAGCTGCGCCAATTCAGCAAATTTGTGTATGGGTTGATTTAGGCCGGGCATGGAAATGCCGAGCCTGGGAATACGTTCTTTTATCATAAGTTTGACTCCTGATCAGGGTTAAAAAAACAGGTTATTATTTGCCGGTTTTGGCATGCTTCCGGTAAGTTGCCGGAGGCACACCAAAATGCTTGGTAAAATGCCTGGTGAGATGACTCTGGGAAAAAAAACCGCACCTCGAGGCAACAGAAACCACATCGAGATCTGTTTCAGCCAACAGGGTTTTGGCATGATTTATGCGCTTGTGCATCAAATACTGCAAAGGCGTGATCCCCATCTCCTGCTTGAATTTACGAATCAGCACAGAAGGCGATGTATTCAACTCATTGGCAATATCTTCTATATGAATTTTAATGCCTACGGCTATATCCAAACGTTGCAAGGCATAATTGACAGGATAAGAGTAGCTCACCCTGAAATTTGAACCGGGAAAAATCAATTCTTCATCATCTTCACCAAAAAATTTTTGCACATACATTTCAAGAGAACGAAAAGTAACATTGATATATTCCTCAAGAAATGCGCCAGACATTTTTCGGTTATAAATATTGAAAAGGTGAATACAGGATGAATAAATCAGCGAATTGGAAAACGCACCAACCTGAACCTGGCCATTTCCGGCCTTGCGATGCTTATAGTAAAGATTTTCCAAATGC
>Ga0265293_10001986_pt1 | contig 42842 bp, 33 predicted proteins | sample Munlanlewell138R_FD_192505 | JGI IMG/M metagenome (GOLD analysis project Ga0265293, IMG submission 192505) | Leachate microbial communities from a municipal landfill in Southern Ontario, Canada - Leachate well 138R | ecosystem: Engineered > Solid waste > Landfill > Unclassified | place: Canada...
CCACGATGCCCTGCTCGCGCAGACGCCGCGAAATGGTGGGATAGGCTGGCGCCGGGTTGTTCAGCGCGTTGGCATCCTGGCGCGGCGGAACCACGGGCGCGCCCAGTGTGTCGTGCTCACTCTCCACAGGAGTCGATGCCTGTTGAACCGGCAGAGCGGACTCGACAACTTCTTCCTCCACATCCGGCTGCGAGATCGCCGTTTCCGAGGGTGGCGCCTTCACGGGCGGCGGCATCGGCGTAGGTTTGGGCTTCGGCTTGGGTTTTGGCTTGGGCTTCGGTTTAGGCTTGGGCTCTTCCGGCGGCTTCTCCACCGGAGGCTGTTCCTTGGCGCTCGGCAGCTGCACCTGTTCCGCTGGCGGCGCCGGAATGATCACACCCTGAATCGTAGGCAGCACCAGTTCTTCACGCTGCGCCGCCGGGCTCCACAGCATGGCGCCAATCGCCCCGCCATGAGCCGCCATCACAACGAGAATACCCAGCAGGGAGCGCCTGGTATCACCCATGCCAGCCACCCCGGCACAGGCGCCGTGATGGCGTCATCTCGTGCATGAGCCAGAATTGTCGCAGCAAGGCTACGCAAAGCGCTGTACAGCCGGCATACACCAGCGCGAAAGCAAACAACATGTCAAATCGCTTCTTGAGTTTGAAGTTGGCCGGGGTCCGCGCCCGATGCGCGAGACTCCGACATCCACAACCCGCCCGACCCGGCCCGGACGACAGCCGGACAGCGCAACGCGAATATATTGGAAGTGGCTTTGGCCAAGGTTGGGTCACCCTTCGTTTCGTTCCCGGAATTGAAACCTGCGCCCCACGGGGAGACGCGTCTTTCAGTGCAGGGCTGCGATAATAATGATAATAGTTCCCATTTGTAAACATAATTTGCATCAAAAACACCGATAATCACCTCAATTCCCTCATTTTCTGACACAAGTCATGACAACAGCGGACAGATTCGGGTTTGGTGGCCAGAAAAGTGCCGGCCACCCCATGGGCGGCCGGCCCCGTGGCTTCCCACTATCTGCTGTGATGAGAAACGCGCGGGGCGAGATGGTGTTCCGCCCCGCGCGGCCATACCGCCTCAGAAACTGTATTTGGCGGTGACACTCAGGTTGCGCGGCGCACCGTACACACCGGCATAGGACAGACCGCTATAGTAGGTGCGGTCGAAAAGGTTATTGACGTTGACTCCCAGGGACACCGCCGGAGTCAACGCGTAGCGTGCCATCAGGTCGACAAGCGCAACGCTGCCCTGGCGGAAGCTCTCGCCGTTGGGGCCGGCGTCTTCGATATAGGCCTCGTTCTGCCAGCGCAGGTTGCCGCCCACCTGAAGATTGGTGAGGTCCCCGCCGAACTGGTAGCGGCTGAACAGCTTGAAGGTATCGGTCGGCACATAGGTCAACAGCGCGTCGCCGTCGGCATCCTCCGGCTCGGCGCGGCTGAAACCGCCTCCCACCTGCAAGCCGGGCATTACCTCGCCGGCCACTTCCACTTCGAAACCTTCCGAGACGGTACCGCTCTCCGCCCTGTAGGCGGCCTTGCCATCCGGCGTAAAGGTGTTGGGAATCGCCACCGCGAAATTGTCCTGCTCGATGCGGAAGATCGCCGCGCTGGCATTGAGCAGCCCGCCCATCAGTTCCACCTTGATACCCGCTTCGTAATTGACGCCTTCGAGGGGGTCGATGGTGCGGCCGTTCACATCCTCGACACTTTGCGGCTCGAAGATCTGGGTGTAGCTGGCATACACCGACACCTGCTCGCTCAGGTCCACCACCACCCCGGCGTAAGGCGTGACGACACCGGTTTCATGGCTGATCGCGGTGTGGGTTTTCGCGCCGCTTGCGCTCTGGCTCCATTCGGTTTCCTTCCAGTCGGTCACGCGGCTGCCGAGGATGACCGCCACCCTGTCGGTGGGCTTGAGCCTCAGCGCGGCAAAGGCGCCGCTCTGCTCGGCGCGGCCGCCAAAGGCGCCGCCGGTGGCGCCGAGTGGCGGCTGCGCCAGGTTGCCGGTCGCGAGGAAGTCGTAGGCATCGGGAATGGCCTGCCAGTAGGCCCCGCCGCTCCACCAACCGGGATAGTCGTCGCCCTCGTCCTTGCCGTCGCTGTGGCTGGCGCCGACGACCAGCTCATGCTCGCGCCCGAACAGGCTGAAGGGGCCCGACGCCTGAACACTGACGATGTTCTGCTCCAGTTCGCCGGCCCAGCGCGAGGAAATGACGTCGGCCCCCGCCCCCGTCTGACGGTCGAAACCACCCCAGATGTAGAGGTAACCGATGCTCTCGTCGTATTCCGGGCGGGAGTGTTCGAGGTTCAGCTTCACCGTCCAGTCGTTGGCAAAGCGATGCTCCAGGGCCGCGAACAGGCTCAGGCTCTCCTGATCGAAATCGCTCCAGTTCGCGCCGACGTTGGTCGAGCGGGAAAACCGCGTCTGCGTGCCGTCGCTGAAAAACAGCGGCACTCCGCCGCGCGGCGCGGCGCTGTTGGTAAAGTCCTGGTAATCCACGCCCAGCGTCAACAGGCTGCCGGACGGCAGATCCACGTCGAGCACACCGTAGAACACCTGTTTTTCGATATGCATGCGGTCGAGATGGGAATCGTTCTCCTGATAGGCGCCCACCAGCCGCCCGCGCACGTTGCCCTGCGCCGTCAGCGGGCCGCTCACGTCCGCCTCGATCCGGTATTTGTCGTAGCTCCCCGCCTGCCCCGTCAGCGCCGCGGCGAAGCTGTCGGTAGGCCGCTTGCGCACCAGACTGACGGTGGCGGACGGGCTGCCCGTGCCGCTCAGCAAGCCGGTGGCACCGCGCACCACCTCCACCCGGTCATAGATGGCCATATCGGCGGTGGTCTCTTCGAAGCCATAGATGGTGGTGGGCCTGACGCCACCGTCCACCTGGTAATTCTTGACCTCGAAGCCGCGCGCGTAATAGTTGATGCCATCACTGCCGAGCGCACTGGTACCGTTGTAGCTGACGCCCACGGTCTGGTCCAGAACCTCGCTGATTTCATCGAGGTTCTGGTCTTCGATGCGGCTGCGGGTGAAGACCGTGACCGCCTGCGGCGTCTCTCGCAGCGACAGGTTCAAGCCGGTGGCAGAGTTGGTGGCGCCCGTGGTGTAGGAGCCGCTGCCTTCGGTGGCCATCCCCAGCAACGCCGCATTGACGTTGACCGTCGGCAGCGCGCGGGCATCGCCACCTGCCACCGCATCGAGACGGTATTTGCCGCCGCCCTGGTGGCGGGCGGCGAAGCCCGTGCCGGCCAACAGCCGGTCGAAGCCCTCGGCAACGCCGTAGCGCCCCCTCAGCCCCGTGGATTGCAGGCCGCCGAGTTGCCCGGCGTCGAAGGCAAGGGCGACCCCCGCTGCCGCCGCGAACTGGCTGAGCACCTGACCGAGAGGTCCCGGAGCGATATCCACACTGAATGCCGCCGGCCGAGTGCTGTTGTCGGGCACGGACTGTGCCGCCACCGGCAGGGCGAGGGTTGCGCAGGAAACGGCGAGCACCAGGCAGCGCAGGGCAAAGGTGGCAGGGTTGGCTTGCGGCGTCATTCCGACGGCGGGTGTTTTCATGGGGCGTTTTCTCCAGGGTGTGAGCAATTTTCACCGTGGAGCCGAACGACGCGGCGCAGAAGTGCAACCGGCATGGCAAATTTCAGGCCGGCATGATCCGTACCCAATAGCCGCTCAGACGCTGCTGGCGCAGGGGGAAAATTTCGGTGAGCAGTTCGATGGCCTTGTCAGTGTCATCGAGGGGAAACGCGCCGGAGATACGCAGATCGGCAACGGACGGATCGCACTGCAAGGCGCCCGCCCGGTAGCGGGCAAGTTCATCGAGCAGTTCGCCAAGCGGCATGTCCACCGCCACCAGGCTACCGCCGTGCCAGGAGCCCGCACCGGCATCCGCGGCGTGCACGGTCCCCATCCGCCGGCGGGAAAACCGCACCTGTTCACCCTGCGCAAGCGCCGCGCCGGGACGCCCTCCATCCGCCAGAACCTCGGCGCTGTTCCTCAGCACCGCCACGCGACAACAGTTGTCTTCGTGACGCAGGGTCAGGCGCGCATCCGTTATCCGCACCCTGCCCTCCGGGGTAACGACCACCAGCGAGCGCCCGGCGCCACTGGCATCGGCTGTGGCATCCAGCAGGATTTCACCCCGGTGCAGGGTCACCAGTTGCCCCTGATCTGAGGACACCACATCCACCGCGGTGTCGGTATTCAGGGTCAGCACCGCGCTCTCGCCGAGATCGATGTGGCGGCGCTCGCCGATCGCGGTGCGAAAATCCGCCGTCCACTCGCACCACGGCAGCAATTGCCAGCCCACCGCCGCCAGCGGCACGGCTGTCACGCACATGCCGAGCCGGCGCATCAGGCGGCGGCGCGACACATCGACCTGTTCGAGGCTGGGCGCAAGCCCGGCGGGCACGCCGGCGAACTGGGCCTGTACCCGCTCCACCTCGCGCCAGGCATCGCGGTGGAGCGGAGATTCGGCGAGCCATTGCCGCCACGCGCTGTGGTCATCCGCCGTCGCAGCGTCGCCGCTCAGCAGCGCGTACCAGCGCGCCGCGGCGGCGATCGCTTCGCGCAGTGCGGGCTGCATCAGCGCCGCTGCTCCAGGGCATAAAGGCAGCAATGTTCCATCGCCTTTGCCATATGGTTGTTGACCGTGCGCAGGGAAACGCCGAGGCGGTCGGCAATTTCCTGGTAGGTGAGGCCATCGAAGCGGGACAGCATGAACGCCCTTTTCACCTGGCTGCCAAGACCTTCGAGCATGGCGTCGATTTCCAGCAGCGTCTCGACGATGATGGCGCTCTCCTCTTCCGAAGGCCTCTGCGCTTCGGGCAGTTCCGCCAGAATTTCCAGATATCGCCTTTCCAACGTGCGGCGCCGGAACAGGTCGACGGTCAAGCCACGGGCAATGGTGAGCAGGTAACTGCGGGGCTCGCGCAGCGGCTCGCCATCCTCCGGGCTGCGCAAAACGCGCAGAAAAGTGTCCTGGGCCAGGTCTTCCGCGTCGCACACATCGCCCAGACGCCCCCGCAACCAGCTTTTCAGCCAGCGGTGGTGGTCTGTGTAGAGTGTTTCCACTGCCAGAGATGAGGTGTTTCGCAATGCCCTGTCCTCGCGCGACCCTACCGCTTCGCAAGGAGGGGCAGCCGCCATAAAATAAGAATCATTCGCATTCTATGATTGATCCATGGGTGAAGGCAAGGGGGTGGCGAGGCGCCGTCAGTGCCAGTCCCTCGTCCCCACGCTCCGCGAGGGACGCAAGTGCAGTTCGATGTGCCTGGGGTTCCCTCCGGTTACCAGCGGTAGCGCACCGCCATCACCGCCGAGCGCGACACACCGTAAAAACACGCGTAGGTACAGGTGGCGTACCGTTCATCGAACAGGTTGGTGAGGTTGACGGAAAACAGTCACTGGGGAGTGGCGCTGTGACTGACGACGGCATCCACCACGGTGTGGGCATCCGCCTCGTAGGTGTTGGCCAGGTTGGGACTGCTGCCGACATAGCGAACGCCCGCGCCTGTGGTCAGGCCGGCCAGGTGGCCGCTGAAACGGTAATCCGCCTCCCGAGGCCGCGGCGCTTGCCAGAATGCGCAGGAAGGTGTCCTGGGCGAAATCCGCCGCCTGGTGCGTGCACCCCAGGCGCGCGCGCAGCCAGCCTTTCAGTCAACCGTGATGGTCGGCATAGAGCGCCTCGACTTCCGCAACGGAAGTACATCGCGAGCAGACATGTTTCCCTCTTTGTGGCGAATGCGCGAGGCTCTACGTCCAGGCCCAGGGGGCCTCAACCATCGCAAATAATAACGATTATCATTTTATAGACAAAAGGACATGCCGCGCAAGGCAACAGGTGAAGGGAGAAAAAACGGGAAAGTGCTCGAAGGTGTTCCTGGTTCCCACGCGGAGCGTGGGAACGAGAAATTGGCGTGCCGGGCTACTGCTCCACGAACGCCCGCTCGATGACATACTCGGCCTGGTGACCGTGGCGCGACTCCTTGAAGCCCCACTCGTCGAGAATGGTGCAGATGTCTTTCAGCATGCTTGGGCTGCCACACAGCATGAAGCGGTCGTCAGCGGTGTTGGGCTGGGGCAGGCCGATGTCGCTGAAGAGCTCGCCGCTGAGCATCAGCTTGGTGATGCGGCCATTGTGTATGTAGGGCTCGCGCGTGACCGTGGGGTAATAGATCAGCTTCTCCCTTACCATCTCACCCAGGTACTCGTCGTTGGGGAGTTCCTTTTGGATCAGGTCTTGATAGGCCAGTTCGGAAATCTCCCGCACACCGTGCACGAGAATGACCTTTTCAAAGGTCTCGTAAATTTCCGGATCGCGGATGATGCTCAGGAACGGCGCCAGACCGGTGCCCGTCCCCAGCAGATAAAGATGCTTGCCCGGCAACATGTGGCCGGCGATCAAGGTGCCCGTGGGCTTGGTGCTCATGATGATCGGATCGCCTACCTTGATTTTCTGAAGGCGCGACGTGAGCGGGCCATCATCTACCTTGATGCTGAAAAACTCCAGCTCCGGCTGATAGTTGGCGCTGGCCACGCTGTAGGCGCGCATCAGCGGTTTGCCGTCCACTTCCATGCCAATCATGATGAAATGGCCATTCTCGAAGCGCAGCGACTGCTGCCGGGTCGTGCGGAAGCTGAACAGGGTATCGTTCCAGTGGTGAACGTAAGTGACGGTTTCCTGGATAAATTTCGACACGTGAATTCCTTCGGATAACGATATTACAGAAACGGAACTGGCCGGTTGACGGTCATCGCGAGGCGCGCATATTACTGCCATCGATTGCGCTTATCAACAAGGCGCCGGCCTTCTCAAGTGCGCGTTTGGCAGGAATAGTCAGCAAAGTGCGCTAATTTGCCTTCAATTTTGCCAGCACGGCATAATAAGAACGATTATCATTTATTTCCGACTCGTAAGCCAATACCTTGTTCCGACTGCACCACGGCAGCGCGAGTGATATCGGCTCGACGTTCCGCGCTGAACTGCGCCGCTCTCTTCTTGCTGCCTCTTCCGGACTCCTGGCCTCTCCGCTCACCGCTTCCATTTGCATTTGCTCCCTCTCACCCCATAGAATACGATTGATTCTCATTTGTGGTATCCGCTCTCTCCGTGATCGACAGCCAGCAAAACCTTTCCCCCATGGTGGCCGAAGCCACTGGGCGGCAAGATATCGGTTCCCTCTACAGCGGCCACAGCGGCTGGCTGCGCAACTGGCTGTGCCGGCGTCTCGGCTGCCCCGACACTGCCGCCGACCTTGCCCAGGATACGTTCGTCTGTGTGCTGCTGCGCAACGCCGAAGGGATATCCATCCGCGAACCGCGCGCCTACCTGACCCGCATCGCCCGGGGCCTGGTGGTCAATCTCTGGCGCCGCAAGGACATCGAGCGCGCCTATCTGGAGGCATTGGCGCAGCTGCCTGAGGCGGAAACGCCGTCCCCCGAACAGAACGAAATCATCCTGGAAACCCTGTACAGCATCGATGCCGCGCTCGACCGCCTGCCCTGCCCCGTCAAGCAGGCCTTCTTGCTGGCGCAGCTGGAGGGCGTGAAATACCGCGACATCGCGCAGCGCCTGGCATTGTCGGAAATCACCATCAAACGCTACGTCAAACAGGCTCTCGTCCAATGCCTGCTGGCCCTGGAATGACATGATGAGTCCGGCGCCCGCCATCCCGCAAAAGCTGTTCGAGGAAGCCGCCGATTGGCTGCTGATCATGCAGGAGCGTCCCCTCGACAGCGACGAAACCCGCACGTTCCAGCAGTGGCTGGCGCGCAGCGGTCAACACGCCCAAGCCTGGATGCGGGCGGAAAAGCTGGCCAACGCCCTGGGCGGGTTGCCGCCCCAACTCGCCATGGCGGCGCTGGATCGCCCGGAAAGCGCCGAGCGCCGCGCAGCACTGGCCAAGCTGGCGCTGCTGATCGCCACCGTGCCGCTGGGCTGGAGCGCCTGGCACCTGGGCCACCGGCACCCGGCCTTCGCCGACTACCGCAGCGCCGTGGGCGAACAGCGCCACCTGCGCATCGCGGATGGCTCGCGGATCATCCTCAACACCGACAGCGCCATCGATGTGCTGATGGACGACAGCCGGCGCCTGATCCTGCTGCGCGCCGGCGAGATTCACGTGGAAACCAGCTCCACCCGCGACGCCCGCCCCTTCCTGGTCCAGACCGCCCAGGGCCGGCTGCGGGCACTGGGCACGCGCTTCACCGTGCGGCAATTCCCGGCGACCACCCATCTGGCGGTGCTGGAAGGCGCCGTGGAGGTGACACTGGCCAATGGCGGGTCTGCCCTCGTTCAGGCCGGCCACCAGACGCGCTTTTCCGCGGTATCCATAACATCTCCGTCCGCCGCGCAGGTTCAGGACAGCACCTGGACCAGCGGCATGCTGATGGCCGACGCCACGCCACTCGGCCAATTCGCCACCGAACTGGCCCGCTACCGCCGTGGCCATCTGCGGGTCGACCCGACCATCGCCGCCCTGCCCATTTCCGGCGCCTATCCCCTGACGGACACGGACAAGACCCTGAACATGCTGGCAACCACCTATCCCCTCACCGTCAACCAGACCCTGTTCGGTTACCTGACCACTCTGTCGCCGCACTGATTCAGGGGGGAGACGTTGAACGGGAGATGAGAGAAGGGTGCGCTTTTCCATCTCCCATCTCCCCTCCAACGTCTCGCCAAAATTTTTTCCCGCCCTTGATACTTTTTGCGTTCTCGATTGGCAAGAAGAGTGACAACAACTCACTTGACCAAGAGGAGCCTTCATGAACCCGCGTTTCCGTTCCCGGATTTTCCGCCCCGCACTCTGCGCCTTGGCGCTGGCCATCGCCGTCCAGGTCGCGGCCGATACCGACGCGGCGTCGCGCAGTTACGACATCCCCGCCGGGCCCCTGGGCCGCAACCTGTCCACTGCCGCCACCCAGGGCGGGATTCCCCTGTCGTTCGATCCGGCGTTGACGAAGGGCTTGCAAAGCCCCGCTCTCAGCGGCGATTACACTCCGCGTCAGGCGCTGGAAATCCTGCTGGCCGGCAGCAGCCTGGAACTGATGAGGAAGGACGACGGCAGCTATACCCTTCAAAAGCGCGATGGCGAGGCGACACTACCCGCGGTGAGGGTTTCCGGCACCGCATTGGGCGTCGTTAGCGAGGGGTCGGGTTCATATAGCGCAGAGGCCGTCAGTATTGCCAAAGGAGCGCGGTCGCCTCGTGAAATTCCTCAATCGGTCAGTGTACTCACACGGCAACGGATTGATGATCAGAATCTGACAACCGTTGCCGATGCGCTTAACCGTGTGACCGGTGTGCGCACGCAGAGCTATGAAAGCAATGAGATGATCATGATCCGCGGCTATACGGCCATGGGCCAGTTTGATGGCGTGCCGACGGGCTTCACGTTGAGTGGTGATACGTTTTTCCAGGATATGGCGGTACTCGATCGAATCGAAGTGATGCGTGGGCCTTCCGGGCTACTCACTGGCAGCGGCAATCCGGGCGGGACAGTCAACTTCGTGCGAAAGCGGGCGAGAGATGCCTTCGCGTTATCCGGAGGTATTGAAAGTGGTTCCTGGGATCATCATAGATTCGATCTCGACGTGACAGGCCCGCTGAATGAGTCGGGCAGCCTGCGGGGCCGCGCTGTCACAGCGTTTGAGGATGAACAGAAGTATTACGATAAGGGAGAGAGTCAGGATCAGCTTGCTTACGGTAATCTCGAATACGACCTCGGCTCGCGAACTACGTTGGGGGTGATCGGTTCATATCGGACCCGTGACTACGTGTACTTCAGTGGGCTTGCGGTCAATGACGATGGCAGCTTGCCGGCTCGTGATTCTTTCTGTACGAATTATTGCGGCGATGGATCGTCTCCGGAGCATCTTCGGCAAATAGAGCTGTCCGCAGACCTTACGCATCGCTTCGTCAATGATTGGGAAGCCAAGTTGACCTATAACGACTCGGATATCGAGCGCAAGAACTATGCCGGGAATCCGCATTTGTACCACTTCAGGAGCTACGACGCCTACTTGTCCGGACCTGTTCGCGTATTCAACCGCGATCATACCTTCATCGTCGGCTACAACCATGCGAAGTATGATCGGCATAATTTTGGTGTTTTAGCCGGTGACGTGCCATATCAGTCGACCAACGGATACGAGCAGTCTGGAATCTACGGGTCCGCTCGCATCAAATTACTGGAGGCGTTGACGTTATCGATTGGTGGACGCTGGTCTGACTACAAAAATCCTGGCAACCACACCCAGAGAGGCGGGGATTCATGGAGCACGACATTGGCGCCGTATGATGTCAATGAGTTTACCCCCTATGGCGGAATAGTCTGGGACTTCAGCGAGCAGCTAACGTTCTACGCCAGTTATACAGACAGCTTTGTGTCGCAGACTCAGACGGATTACAGCGGAGCGATGCTGGAGCCCAAGGTCGGCTGGCAGATTGAGGCCGGTGCTAAAGGGGAGTTTTTCAATGGGCGGCTGGGCGCGACACTTGCGGTATTTCGGGTGCGCGAGAAAAATCGTGCGATGATCGATCCTGATCACTTCGGTTGTGGTGACCTGGATACGAGTCGATGTTACCGCGCAGCCGGGCTGACCGAAAGCAATGGCTGGGAACTGGAAGTTTCGGGAAGCCCGCTTCCCGGCTGGGATCTGTCGGCGGGATATACCTACAACCGCAATGAAATTCTGCGTGACTCCAACATCGACAATATCGGTAATCCGTTCTCAACCAATACTCCACGGCATCTTTTTAATTTGTGGTCGCAGTATCGTCCCACAGATTCAACGACCCTGTGGGGCAGAACCGCATGGGGTGTGGGCATGTTGGCTCAGAGTGACAGCTATCTGGGCAACATTCAACAAGGTGGCTATGCGACTTTCTCGGCGAAGGTCGGTTATCGCCTTGACTCGCACTGGGACATCTCACTATTTGTCAATAATTTATTTGATCGTACTTATCTGCAAACCGTGGGATATGCGCAATTTTTCAATATCTACGGTGAGCCGAGAAACTTCACATTGGCATTACGCGGCCGTTGGTGAGTGTCTTTCCGATGTCGAGATTTAATATTAATCGTAAGCTCTGGTTCCTGGTCCACAGCTGGCTTGCCTTGCCGATTTGGTTCTTACTGTTTTTCATTTGCTTGACGGGAAGCATCGCAACAGTGAGTCATGAGATTGTCTGGTTGATGAAACCGGAAGTGCGTGCCAATCCGCCTTCGTCAGATGCACTGATGCTTAGCCCTGAGACGATCGTTGCGACTATCGAACGTGAGCATCCCGAGGCCGACGTGCTCGAACTTTCACGACCGGTCAAGTCGATGTTCGCATGGACGGTAAAGGCGGCTTACCCGGATTTTCGCATAATCGAGCATTACGTGAATCCTTACACAGGAGCGTTGCAGGGCAGTGCGCCGGTAGGCTTGGATTTCCGTCGGTTCATGCGGGCGTTGCACGGTTGGCTGCTGGTACCCTTTCACAACGGCTCGTCATGGGGCTGGTACGCAGTGTCATTTCTTGGGCTGCCACTGCTGGGTTCTCTGATAACCGGGCTGGTGGTTTACAAACGATTCTGGCGTGGCTACTTGCGGCCAAAAATCCGTTTCGATAAAGGAGCACGGCAGTTCTGGGGCTATGTTCATAGATTGATCGGCATTTGGTCCGCACCGTTTATCCTGATCATGTCGGTGACGGCTGTATGGTTTCTGGTGCAAGCCATCCTGAACGATAGCGGGATTTCGCTTGCCCCACCGGAAAGCGACATTCCCAAGATCATTGCGTGGGATGGAGTGCCACTGACCGCGGATGGAGAAACGCCAGAGCGCATCGGACTCGATCGAGCCGCGGAGCTTGCTCAGGTGGTGTTTCCCGGGATGGAGCCTTCTCTCTACGCGATGTCGGGAAGCCACTATGATCACCTTCGCGTCTGGGGGCCGGCCGCTGGTTATCCACTGCTGACGGAAGGGATTCGTATCAATTCTTATAACGGAGAAGTTGAGCATGTCCAGCGCTTGTCGGATCGCACGCTGTTGGCATTGGTCACCGCCTCCATGCGTCCGCTGCACACTGGGGACTTCGCTGGTTTGTGGCTGAAACTGACGTACTTTTTTTTCGGGCTGTTACTTACGCTGATGGTGCTGTCCGGCATGCTAATCTGGACGAAACGAACCCTTCGGCAGACAGTTGCAGCATGGAAAGAAGGGGAACACCGAGTGCAAGATCCCAGTGTAGACCGAGGGGCCATAAGGCGGTCGACCCGGCTCTCTGACACCGGCTTGGCGAACACATGGTCACGGTGGCGCTTTCACCTGAGTGTGCTGTTATTTCTGGTGCCGTTGGCATTCTTACCGCGCTATCTTCATCAGAACAGCGCGGAGCGCATCGCAAACGTCGAGATGGGGGAAGGACAGGTCTGGGACTATCGAATAGGTCCATGGTCTGTGCGGTTGGCCGAATGGGAAACACAACCGCCCGAGCTACACGAGGGCCTCTACGAAAAAACGTTCGCGCTGGCGTTGTGCGATGCCTGCGTCAGTCAAGTGAAGGCGTCGTACATGCGCGTCGGAAAGCCGCGAAGCAACATTAAAACATCAGGGGCATTATTCTCGGGCAGTGCCTATAGACAATTGGCGACGCTGACGGTGCCGGAGGCATTGTCGGCCAATGCGAAGCTCTGGCTGACGTTAGAGGGCTGGGACGGCACCGTGCATCGAGGGGTTGTATCGTTGGCTGATGTGTCGCCAGTCACCGCGGAGTGGGCTCGTCGCGAGAAGAATCCATTATGAAGCGTATCCGTACTATCGTAGCCATATTTGCCAAGCGAGGGATGATGGCATTGCTGTTTGCCCTGTCCGCTGCGTCACAGGCGCATCATCCGCCAGTTGCAGAATGCTATTACCTGGATGGAGATACGATCCTCTGTGAGGGAGGATTTGCAGGTGGCGGGACCGCTCCGGGCGTTGCGATGGATGTGATCGCCTACGATGAGACCGTTCTTGTCCGGGGGAAGCTTGATGCGGAGTCCACGACGAGGTTCACGAAGCCGCCTGGTGAGTTTTATGTTCTGTTCGATGCCGGGCCGGGGAGTACAGTGGAGATAGACTACCGGGATATCTTGGAGGCATCTATAGAGATCGGAGTCGATAGAGACCGGTAGAGATCAGAGTCAGAACAAAAACGCATGTGGCTTCGGTGCGCGAAAGGGCCAAAAGGAGTCGACCTCAACTACAGACACCCTCAGCGCGGGTCCATCACCCTGCCGAGAAACAGGATGGAGCCGGTGTGGCGATCGCGCAGCACCGTGAAATAAGGACGATCGACATTAACGGTCAGCGAAGGCAGAGGCGCGGAAGTCAACGTCACGACCACACCGGTGGCGGCCGCGGCTTCGGTGCCCTTCTCATCCATGCGCAGATAGGTTTCGTGAACCACGTCGGAAACGGAAAGCGCGGCAGGTGGCGCAATGCCGGGAAGCGCATTGCACTGGCTGCAAAAGATGCGCCGCACGCCGACCGCCTGGAGAGGTGCCACCAATGAAGCGCTGAAGCGCGCCTCGACCTTCGGCAATGAAAGCTGCACCGGGCGCGACACCAGATCGGCAACGATGTCCGCGAGTTTGTCACTGGAAAGCGTCGCTTCAAAGGCGGCGAGATCGTTCGGTACCACGATCAACATCGCCAACGCATCACCCTTGTAGGGCAGCTCGAGCGCCTGATAGTCATCCCCCGTCACTACCGGCACGGTGAGCGTCGCCTCCATGGTGGCAACCTCCACCACGCTGCCATCGGCGAGATTGAAGGGCCGCTCGCGGGTGAGGCCGACATCGAACGCATGTTGCCAGTCGGCCAGCAGGTAGATGGCATTGACCAGCGTGAGGCGGGTATCCGCATTAATGGAGCCCATCGGCAGCAGCTCGGCGATGAGGTCATTGGTGCGCTCGGCGACCCAGCGGTTGATGGTGCTGCGCGCAGCTTCTGGCTGGCCGTAGTCCACCCTGGCAATGTCGACACCATGATCCTGCGACAGCGCCTCCACATAGGTGGCGTCGAGTGTGAAACTCTCATCGGCAAAGCCGCGGTTGGCGATGGTGAGCGTCACACCCTCGGCGTCTCCCCTCTCCTCCAGGGTCTTGCGCAAGATGCTCAGGTCGCGGTTGGCAACGTCGCTGTCGCCGGCGTGCAAGGCTCGCAACAACTCGCCACCGGCTTCGTCGTCGGCACCCGGTAACACCATACCCAGCGCCAGTGCGACGGACAACGGCGAAACGATCAGATTGCCCTCTTCGCGTTCGCGCAGGGCGCGATAAAGATCGACGCCAAAGCGATTCACATCGATGCCCGCTGCCGCGGTAACCTCGCGACTTTCTTGCTCCACCACAGGGTTCTCGGGCGTGCTACAGCCTGTCAGCGCCGCCGTCAACGCCAATACTGCACAGAGTCGTTTCATTGCTTTCCTCTCGCCATGCAACATGGATCGGTTTTCGACGACGCCGAAAAGTATTTCTGCCCTATGCTGCTTGCGTCACGATACGGTGGGCAGGTCGTCGTCGGCACTCGACGGTTTCGGGGCACCTCTGAAATTCATGGCTTTTTGTCCAAGCTCCTTGAATTTTCCGGTCAGGGAATCAAGTTTATCCGCCCAGTCCTGGCGCGGCTGCTGACCATCGGTGGCTTTGAAATAGGCCTGCATCAAACACGTCATGGCGATGGGATCTATCAAAGCAGCCTTGAGACTCCAGGCCAGCAATACCGCGATCACCACACTCCAAAAACCCGTGGCGCCGGGAAAGGCCGCCGCGATGGCAAGGGCCGGGGTGAGCATGACCAGGAATACCACGAAACTGAGCGCCCATACGATCAATGTCAGCCATATGGCATTTTTGAGGAGATTCTTGTAATTCTGCGCATACAACACCACACCATCACGGGCACCCGCCCAGGGATTTTCCTGTTTGGTGCGAATGTTATAGGCGAGAATCACTTCATCCACATAGGTCAGCGACATATTGATGATGGCGGTGACGAACTTCAGCAAACTTTGCAGTGCCGGCACCGGCAATATGCTGCCGATGGTCATTACTGTACCGTTGAAAACCTTGATGATGCCCTTGATGATCTGGTCGACGCCAAACAGTACCGACGACTCCACGAAGCGTTCCTTTACCACACCGGTGGCGTAGGCGATCTGCCCCTTGCCGTCCGGGATCGGCTTATCGTCGAGCAGTGACACCAACACGGCAATGTGCCCGGCCTTGACCATGTACAGCAGATATTCACGGGCGAAATAAAGCACGCCCGACACCAGCGCGAAGCCTCCCGAGGCCCCCCAGAATGCATAGCCGACAGCGTCCTCACCGCGGCCACCGACAAGATAGCCGATGCCCCCGCCAGCCCCTGTAACCAAAATGTATGCCAGGGTGATCCCGAAATAAATCACCATTCGCAAACCGATGAAAGGCAAAGTGCGCGCCATCAGCGCGATGGCTTTGCTGAGTTGAAAATCCCACATTGTCGTTGTTCTCCAGTAACTCGCATACACTAACGCGTGCTTGTAATTGTAGCTGCGGACGAGCACTTGCGCCCGCAGCGCTCCACGGGCGCCCCGCCTATGATGATCACCGGACCGGCGCCACGGCCTATAGGGTAGCAATGTATTGCGACAATTTGCATTTGTCTCCTGGGCTGGCATCACATAAAATGCGAATCATTCTTATTCAAATGCTCACAAGAATACCACCGACCCCTCAGGAGACCCAGTGTCCAGCCCCGAGCTTGTCAGTCAAGCCAATCTGCACATGTTGTACTGCAACCATCACAACTGGTTGCGCGGCTGGCTGCGCAAACAGGTGGGCTGCTCGGAAACCGCGGCGGATCTGGCCCAGGATACCTTCATACGCATCCTGCTCAAGGAAACGACGCCGCAACTCGACAGCCCGCGCGCCTATCTCAGCACCATCGCCCGCGGCCTGATGGCCAACCACTGGCGCCGCCAGGCGCTGGAGCAGGCTTACCTGGCGCTGCTGGCCTCGCGGCCGGAACCGCTTGTCCCCTCCGTCGAAGAGCAGCATCTGGTGCTGGAAACCCTGCTGCAACTGGCCGAGGTGCTGGAGGGACTGCCGCGGCGGGACAAGCAGATTTTCCTGCTGGCGCGCCTGGATGGCCTGAAATATCAGGAGATCGCCGGACGCCTCGGCATCAGCCTGAACATGGTGCAAAAGGCCATGGTGCGCGCCATGCACAACTGCTACCGGCTCTTGTATGAGTGACGGCGCCGCGCCGGCGGACCGCCACATCGCCGAGGCCATCGGCTGGCTGGTGAAATTCGAAGCCGGCGGGCTCAGTCCCGAAGAGTCGCTCGCGTTCAATCAATGGCGCGCCCAGAGTCCCCTGCATGCGCTGGCGTGGCAGCGCCTGGGCCGGGCCAGCCAGCAATTCGCCCCGGTCGCCGGGCTGCGCAGCGAGCAAGCGCTATACAGCCTGGATGCCGCCGAACGCCGCCTGCGGCAAAAACGCCGCACGCTGAAGACCCTGGCGGCCATGGGCGGTCTCGGCGCCACCCTGTGGCTGAGCCGCGACCACACCGGCGCGGCCCAGGCGGGCCGCTACCTGTACGGCCAGGCCCTGGCGGACATCAGCACCGCCGTGGGCGAACAGAAACACATCACCTTGGCGGATGGCGGCAAACTGACCCTCAACACCCAATCCGCCCTGGACGTGGATTTCGACGCCCGCCCCCAGCTCAGTCTGCACTTCGGCGAACTGGCCATGGAGCACAGCGGCACGGCGCAACTGCGCGCGGGCGACGGTCTCTTCACACCAGCGGCGGGCAGCGACTTCAGCCTGTTCCGGCAGGGCGGCGACTGCACGCTGCGCGTTGTGGCCGGCCGGGTGAACTGTATTCTCGGTACCACCGCCCACCTCGTCGGCGCGGGCGAGGGCCTTGCACGGCGCGGCGGCGAGGTTGTGCGCTTCGCCGTGTCGCCCCTCAGCCTGAGCTGGCGCCAGGGCCTGCTCAGCGCCGAGCGCACGGCACTCGGCGATTTCGTGGCGCAGCTGGCGCGCTACCGGCCCGGCCACCTGAGCTGCGCCGACGAAATCGCCGCACTCACCCTGTCCGGCAGTTTTCCCATCGCCGACACGGACGCCATCCTCGAAAACCTCTGCCAGATCCTGCCGGTTCGCCAGCAGCGCCTCGGCCGCTACTGGGTGCGGCTCATGCCGGCCTGAGTCAAACCGGGGATGCCTGTAGGTTGGGCTGACGCAGGAAGCCCAACACCTGTGAGGCGCATCTACATTTTTGGGCTTCCTGCGTCAGCCCAACCTACGCCGCTGCGGTCGAAATGCCACCAGCAAAAAAATTTCAGGAACGCGGGCAGATTTTTTCATTTCGCGGGGCCTCCTGGTTGAGAGGGGCCGATGCGGTGTTTCACCCCGCCTCGGCAATGACATTCACCAGCCAGGAAATCACCGATGTCGTCCAGCCATACCAAGAACCACAATCGCTCACAACAACGCGCACCGCGCAAACAAATCTTTCGCCCCCTGGCCCTGGCCGTCGGCCTGGGTCTGTCCGCCCTGGTGCCGACGGCGTCCGTTCACGCTGACAGCGTGCAGCAGGCCAGCCGCAACTTCCAGATCCAGGCCGGCTCCCTGGACGCCGCGCTGGCGCAGTTCGGCCAGCAGAGCGGCGTGCTGGTTTCAGTCAGCGGCGGTCTCAGCGAGAACAAGCACACCGCGGGCCTGAAGGGCGATTACGCCGTCGAGCAGGGGCTGGACGTCCTCCTGCGGGGCACCGGTTTGCAGGCCGTGCGCCAGGCGAATGACAGCTTCATCGTCATACGCTCATCGCCGCAGGCGGGGGGCGCCACGACGCTGCCGACGGTCAGGGTCGAGGGTGTCACCGAAGGCACAGGGTCATACACCACGGGGCTGACCAACACGGCCACGCGCCTGGATCTGTCGCTCCGGGAAACACCGCAGTCCGTGACCGTGGTCACCCGGCAGCGCATCGAGGACCAGGGACTGAACGAGATCAAGGACGTGCTCCAACAGGCCACCGGCGTCTATGTCTCGCAGGGCGGCGCCCTCGGCAGCGACCTCAACACCGTCTACTCCCGTGGCTTCATGCTGGAGAACTACCAGGTGGACGGCGTGCCCCAGGGCACCCGCTTCGGCTACCGGGGCGACGTCGCCGACACCGTGCTGTTCGACCGCGTCGAAGTGCTGCGCGGCGCCAGTGGCCTGCTCAGTGGCGTGGGTGAGCCGTCCGGCGCCGTCAACATGGTGCGCAAGCTGCCCACGGCGGATTTCCAGGCCCATGCCACCGCCAGGTACGGCTCCTGGGATCACCACCGCGTGGAGGGTGACATCAGCGGGCCGCTCACCGCCGGCGGGCGGGTCCGTGGCCGTGTCGTCAGCGCCTGGCAGGACAGCGAGGATTTCATCGACCGTCTGGGCTTGGAAAAGAAAGTGCTGTACGGCGTGGTGGAAACCGACGTGGGCTCTTCCACCCTGGTCACCGCCGGCATCGAGTATCAGGACATCGAGACCGTCGGCGGCGACCGCGCCGGCATGCCGTTCTTCCTGCTGGACGGCAGCCCCATCGGCCTGCCGCGCTCCGCCAACGCCGGCGCCGACTGGGCCTCCGCCCTGCGGCGCAACCTGACGTACATCGCCTCGGTGGAGCATTTCTTCGACAATGGCTGGCGGCTGGAGCTCGACCTGGAACGCGCCGAGCGGCGCTACGACAATATCATGGCCGGGGCTCTACTCCTCAATTGGCTCGGCGGCATGGATTATTCGGCGGGCCGCTGGGCGGGCGACGGCACGCTCGATTCCGCCCGCTTCCACGCCATCGGCCCCTACCAGTTGCTGGGACGCGAGCACGAGTTGGTGCTGGGTGTGAGCCATTCGCACTCCGACGACGACGGCGGAAACTACAACGACGACTACTATTCCGATGATCCCCTGACGGTGGAACAGTTCTACGACTTCGTGCGCACCGGCGGTAGCGGCTTCGGGCGCCTGGACGTGAGCGCGGCCGGCGGCGGCTCCAGAAATTACGACTGGCAGAGCGGCGCCTATCTGGCGACGCGCCTGAAACCCGCCGACGCCGTGACCGTTCTTCTCGGCGCGCGGCTCAGCAACTGGAAGACGCGCCGCGACCGCTACGATACCGAAGGCGCAGTCACCCGCGGCCCTTCGACCGAAGTGAAGGATGAAGTCACGCCCTATGCCGGCATCGTGGTCGACGTCACCGACTACCTGTCGGTCTACGCGAGCTATACCGACATCTTCAAGCCCGCCAGTCAGCGCGACGCCAACGGCGACCTGCTCGACCCCGCGGTGGGCTCCAACCTCGAGGGCGGCGTGAAGCTGGCGTTCTTCGACGACCGCCTCAACATCTCCGGCGCCTACTACCGCACGAAAAAGGACAACGTGCCCGAATACGTGCCGGGACCGGGCGGGTCGGTCAATTACGGGCCGACCGGCGATTACGTCTACGAAGGCATCGACGGCACCAAAACAACGGGCTTCGAACTGGAAATCGCCGGACAGCTCACACCGCGCTGGGAGGTGGGAGGCGGCTACAGCCATACCGATCCGCGCGACGCCAACGGCGAGAGGCGGCTGGCCTACGTTCCCTCGGACACCTTCAAGCTGTTCAGCGCCTACAGGCTCACCGGCGTTCTCGAGGGTGTGACCGTCGGCGGCAACCTGCTCTGGCAGGACTCGCTTGAAAACGATTGCGTGGCGTCGAGTTGTTCCCATCTCGGGCAGGGCGGCGTCACCACTGTAGACCTGATGGCGGCGTACCGGATCACCTCCAACCTGTCGGCGACGCTCAACGTCAACAACCTCTTCGACAAGAGCTATTTCAACAGCCTCGGCGGCAACGGTGTCTGGTACGGCACGCCGCGCAGCGCTTTCCTCAGTCTGCGCTATTCCTATTGAATGGCCACCGCTCCCGCGCCTCTCGCGGGAGCACTTTTGTGACGCAGCAGGGCAAATCTCCGCCATGACTGGCCGGCAGTCTGTTGCGATTACACTCGATAATAATTATCATTTATGAAAACACCCACAACCGCAGCCACGGCGCAACGATAGGCATTTGCCGTCAGGCGTCATCAACCCACCCGCAGCCTCATGACGACGACCGCCCTCGACAACCGCCAGGACAACGAACAGTTGTACCGGCGCCATCACAGTTGGCTGCACAGCTGGCTGTGCCGGCGCGTGGGCTGCCGTGAACTCGCCGCCGACCTCGCTCACGATACCTTTCTGCGCCTGCTGACCAAGCCGCGCCACCTGGACAACATCGACAGCGCCCGCAGCTACCTGCGTACCGTGGCCAACCGCCTGTGCATCGACATGTGGCGCCGCAAAGCCGTCGAGCAGGCCTGGCTGGAAGTGCTTGCCGCCAGACCGGAGCCCCTGGACCTGTCGCCGGAGGACCACGCCATCATCGTCGAGACCTTCTGCGAACTCGACGACATGTTGCGCCGCCTGCCCGAAAAAGTGGCTACCGCCTTCGTGCTTTCCCAGATGGAAGGACTCACCTACAAGCAGATCGCGGAAAAAATAGCGGTTTCCGAGCGCACGGTCAAAACCTGGATGGCCAAGGCCATGTTGGAATGCCTGCTGATCGAGGCGCGCTTTCACGAGGCCCTGCCGGGATGAAAGGCGCCAACACCCCTGCCCTGCCTGACCACCGCGTTCTCCAGCAGGCCGCGGAATGGTTCGCCACCCTCGCCGATGAGGAGGCCAGTGAGCAGGACCGCATCCACTGGCGCGCCTGGCTCAACGGCGACCCCGAACATCAACGTGCCTGGCATTATGTCGAGCGGGTCGGCCAGCGCTTTCAGGAGGCGCAACAACACGCCGGCCAGCGCGGCGCGGGCAGGATTCTCAACGCCACCCGCGCCAAGAGGCTGACCCGGCGCAACCTGCTGGGCGGCGGGCTGGCCTGTGCCGCGGCCTGGCTCACCTGGCACCATTCACCCTTGCCGGCGGCCACGCAATGGCTTGCCGGCGTGTGGACGGCGGATCAGCGCACAGGCGATAGCCGCCGCGCAGCCCGCGCAACGCGCGCGCCGGGCCTGGGCCAGCGGCCTGATCGTCGCGGACGATATTTCTCTTCGGGAACTGGCCGGGGAATTGTCGCGCTACCAGCGGGGTCATCTCGGTGTCGACCCGGCGATCGCCAATCTCAAGGTGATGGGAACCTATCCCGCCGACGATCCCGGCCACGCCCTGGCGATGCTGGAAAACGCCCTGCCCATCCGCGTCAACCACTTGCTGCCCTGGTGGGTGACGCTGGAGCCGCGCCAGTGATTTCGTCCGATCCCATTGCATCCCGCCGTAGGTTGGGCTGAGGAACGAAGCCCAACAATTTCAGCCTCGATGTTGGGCTTCGTTCCTCAGCCCAACCTACGGGTTTGTTTTTACTTCGAGCTTCCCCTTTTTCTGATTCGCCCGTGTAAAGGGAGAAAACAGACATTCTGACCTCGAGGGAGTCTCGTCAATGCAATCCACGATCACAACCAACAGCAGTAAGAACACCGCTCGCACAACCACCCTGGCGCTGGCTATTCATCTCGCCTGTGCTGGTCTGGCATACACCACCGCCACAGCGCTGCCCGCGCTCTGGTCCGGGCACGCCAACGCCCAGGGCGGCGCCGCCTCCCAGGCGCGGATCACCTTCAACATTCCACCCGGCCCCTTGTCCGACGGACTCAACCGTTTCGCCGAGCAGGCAGGGATTTACCTGAGTGGCAGCGGCACACTCACGGACAACAAAACCAGCGGGGGTTTGCAGGGAGAACACCACATCGACGAAGGGCTTCAGAGGCTATTGCAAGGTACAGGGCTGAGTTATCGCTTCAGCGATGGCAAAACGGTGACTCTTATCAAAGCCAACGATGGCCCAGTCACTCTGTCGACAGTGAAGGTAACGGATTCCGCGATGAATAGCGCCACAACCGAAGGCACCGGCTCGTATGCGACGCGGGAAATCTCGTTCGGCAAGGGGCAATCGCTGCGCGAAATACCGCAATCGATCAGTGTGGTGACGCGGCAACGGATCGAGGATCAGAACCTCACCGATCTGACGGAGGTGCTCGCGCAGATGACCGGTGTGACGATGCAGAACTCCAATTTCAGCGGAGCTTCTCTATTCTATTCGAGAGGTTTCGAGGTCAATAGCTTCCAGTACGACGGTGGTGCTCCGACGCCGGGGACACAGGGCTATTTGCGAGGGTTTGCAGGGGGACTCGACATGGCCATGTACGACCACGTGGAAGTATTGCGCGGCGCCGACGGTCTTTTTTCCGGTGCGGGCGAGCCCGGCGGCGTCGTGAATCTCGTGAGAAAGCGTCCGTTGTCCGAAGCCGCGCTGCGGTTTTCGGCCACGGCTGCACGCTGGGACGATTACCGCATCGAGGCGGATGTCAGCCGCCCGCTCGCATTCGAAGGCAAACTGCGCGGCCGCTTGGTGGGGACGTATCGCGACCGCGAGTATTTCTTCGACACGGCCGACATGCGCACGGCGATGATCTACGGTGTCGTCGAAGCGGACCTCGCTCCGGAAACGGTGCTGACCGTGGGCGGCAGTCACCAGAGCAACCGGAGTGTCGCGGGGTACAACGGGCTGCCGCGCTATTCCAACGGCGATGACATTGGCTTGCCTCGCAGCCGTTCGTTTATCGCGGACTGGAACGATATCGACAACCCGGTCACCCAGGTCTTCGCCACGCTCGATCATCGGATCAGTCAGGACTGGAACCTGAAGTTCAATGCCATGTATTCGGACATTGTCCTGGACGTCAAGACGGCTGCCGTGAGCGGGGCGGTGGATCCCGATACTCTGCAGGGGGCACGGTGGATCGCGTTCTACGTCGAGAACGATGGAATGCGACGTGCTGTCGATGCGACACTGACGGGATCGTTCGACGCGTTCGGACGCACGCACAAGGTTCGGTTGGGTGCCGACCACAGCGAGTCTGAGTTCACACTGCTATACGGGACAGAGTTTGGCACGTCCCTCGGCACACCGCCGCTTGATGTATTCAATCCCGTTGCACCGGATGAGCCCCCGGCGCCGGCGCTGGATCATGCTTACGATCCCATGCGGCATCGTCAGGACGGTGTCTTCGGATCGCTGCAGTTGCGGCTATCGACCCCCTTGGCGCTGATCTTGGGGGGGCGCTACAGCCGCTATGAATATGTGCTGGGCTCCGAGGGCGTATGGGGCGATTCGGTCACGCGCTACGAGGACGACGGTGTTTTCATCCCCTACGGGGCGCTGCTGTACGACATCAGCGAGCAATGGTCCGCCTACGGCAGCGTGTCTGAAACCTACGTCTCTCAGGCCAGCAGCCTCGAAGGGCCGCTGCCGGGATCGCCGCTCGACCCGATCACCGGCCGCAACTACGAAATCGGCCTGAAAGGCGAACTGTGGGAGGGGCGTCTGAATGCGACCTTCGCGCTATACCGCATCGAACGGGAGGGGCAGGCCGTACGCGACCCAGACTATCCGAGCACGCCGGGCGAACTGGGCAGCAATTGCTGCTGGTTGGCATTGGGCGAGCAGACCAGCCAGGGCATGGACACCGAGATCAATGGCGAGCTGCTGCCAGGCTGGCAGTTGTTCGCCGGCTATACCTACAACAATAACGAAGACAAACAGGCGGCCACCGGCCGCTTCAGCACCATCACACCCAAGCACCTGTTCAAGCTGTTCACCACGTATCGGCTACCGGACACGTGGTCGAAATGGAAGGTCGGCGGCGGTATCACCGCGCAAAGTTCGCAGTTTAACCGCGGCACAGCGAGTACTTACAACGAAGTCAGCGGAACCTGGACCGGCCCCTCGGTTCCCTACGAGTTCACTCGGGGCGGCTACGCGATCTGGAGTCTGCACGGCGAATACCAGATTGATTCACATTGGTCCGCTACGCTCAACATCAACAACCTCTTCGACAAGACCTATTACCAGACCGTCGGTTCAACGAGGTCTGGAAACTATTACGGTGAGCCGTTGAACTGGACACTGACGCTGCGAGGGAAATTCTGAAGCCATCATGGAATCGGAATCGGGAAACAGTAGCTACATAAGTCAGATCGGGGTCGGAGTACCAATCGCGTAGAGAGTTGTTACTCCGACCCTGATCTCTCGAAAAACTCGGCGGGCTGACCTGCTGCAACATCTATGGTAACCCCTGCAGTGCGACGGTGACGCTCAAGGGCAGCTTCTGATTTGAATGATGCTTGCAGGAGAGATTGTGGGAGCGGCCTTGGCCGCGAAGTTTTTTTCACTGCCAACCCTGTTCGCGGCCAAGGTCGCTTCCACTCGCCGCATGGCGGCAGGATAGGCTCAGTTCACCTCCGGCGCAGCGAAACGGCTCGCCAACCGCTGCCGCAGGCTTTCCATGTACAGATAAATCACCGGCGTGCTGTACAACGTCAGCAACTGACTCACGGCGAGACCGCCGACGATGGCGAGCCCCAGCGGGCGGCGCATTTCCGCGCCTTCGCCGAAGCCGAGCACCAGCGGCATGGCGCCGAGCAGGCCCGCCAGGTTGGTCATCAGGATGGGACGCAGACGCAGCAAGGCGGCGCGGTGGATGGCTTCGCGCGGGGCGAGGCCGTCGCGGCGCTGCGCCTCGATGGCGAAGTCGATCATCAGGATGGCGTTTTTCATCACCACGCCGATCAACAGAAACAGTCCCAGCAGCGCCATGAAACTGAACGCCGTGCCGCTCAACTTGAGCGCCAGCAGCGCGCCCAGGCCAGCGGGGGGCAGCGTCGAGAGAATCGTCAACGGATGCAGCGTACTCTCGTAAAGAATGCCCAGCACCAGGTATACAGCGATCAGCACCCACAGGAACACCCAGGGCTGGCTGATACCGGATGCCATGCTGGCGCTCGACACATCCGGCGCCAGGTGGACGCTGGTAGGCAACATCAGTGCATCGATCATGCTATCGATAGCCTCTTGCGCCTGCAGTGGCGTGATGCCGGGCGCCAATCCATAGCCGATGGATGTCGCGGCAAATTGACCACTGTGACGCACCCGATCGTTGCTCATGCCGTATTGCCAGGTGGCAAAGGCCGACAGGGGTACGCGCTGACCGTCACCGCCCAGCACGTCGATACGGCCCAGCACGGAAGGGTCCGCCGTGTAGCGCGGGTCCAGTTCCATCACCACACGGTATTGATTCATCTCATCGTAGAGGGTCGCCACCTGCCTCTGGGAAAACGAGTTGTTGAGCACAGTGGCCACGGTGTCCATGTCGATGCCGAGGCGCTGTGCCGCTTCGCGGTCGATATCGAGCACCATCTGACGCGCCTCGTCGCCGCCGACCCGCGACACGTCCACCAGCTCAGGCAAGGTCTGCATCGCTTCGGAAATGCGCCTCGACCAGGTCTTGAGTTCCGCGAGGGAATCGGAGCGCAGCACGACTTCGTGCTCGTTGTTGCGAAACGGGGACGAAAGCTGGATGTCCTGCTTTACCGACAGAAACAGATTGGCGCCTGCAACTTTGGGGGCATTGGCGCGCAGGCGGTCGACCACTTCCTGCGCTGCAACCCGGCGCTCCGCCAGCGGCTTGAGGCCTATGGTCAGCTCCGCATTGGTCAAACCGGAACGCCCGCCGCTGGTGCCGACGAGGTCCGCCACCGCAGGGTCGGAGAGGATATAGCGACGAAACTCCTCGATTTTCGGTTTCATCACCTGATAGGAAAAGCCGTCATCACCGCGCACGAAGCCCGACAGCTGGCCCGTGTCCTGCGCCGGCAGGATTTCCTTGGGGATCGCCACGTAAAGGTAGACGTTCAATCCCACCAGCAGCCCGAAGCCCAACAGTGTCACCAGGCGGTGGCGCAGCGCCCAGTGGAGACTGACGCCATAGGCGTCGCGCAGTCTCGCGAAAAAACCGCGCCGGGACTCTCTCCTGCCCTTGCCGCGCAACAGGCGCCCGCACAGGGCGGGTGTGAGCGTCAGGGAAGCGAGCAGGGAAATCAGCATCGCCGCCACCAGGGTGATGGAAAACTCCCTGAACAGGCGCTCGATGACACCGCCCATGAAGAGAATGGAAACGAACACCACCACCAGAGCGAGGTTCATCGCCAGCAACGTGAAGCCGATTTCACCCGCGCCCTTGAGTGCGGCTTCGCGGGGCGCAAGGCCCATTTCGAGATGACGCTCGATGTTTTCCAGCACCACGATGGCATCGTCCACCACCAGCCCCGCGGCGACGATCAGCGCCATCAGCGACAGGTTGTTGAGCGAAAACCCCTGCAGCAACATGATCACCAGGCTGCCTACCAATGCCACGGGGATCACCGCCGTGGGAATCAGCGCCACGCGCGCGCTGCCGAGAAAACCCCACACCACCAGCACCACCAGCGCCACCGAGACCAACAGTGTGATCTGCGCTTCCTTCAGCGTTGCGCGAATGACGGGTGAGCGGTCGGTGACCACGGTGAGTTCACTGCCGGGCGGCGCGAGCGCCTTCAGAAACGGCAGCTCTTCGTGAATGGCGTCGATGGTGGCGACGATATTGGCGCCCGATTGGCGGTTGACCATCAGCATCACCGCCTGTTTGTCGTTGTGAAAACCACTCGCGTAGCGGTCTTCCACCGAATCGCTGACCTCGGCCACGTCGCCCAGACGCACCAGCGCCCCTTCACGGTAGCGCACCGCCAGTTCCCGGTAATCGGCGGCGCTGCGCAGCGGCTCACTGGTATGCACCTGCCAGCGCCTGGCGCCCTCATCGCTCACCCCGAGAGGCAGCGGCGCATTGGCCCGGTTGATGGCGGTGCGCACGTCGTCGAGGGCGATGCCCTTGTGCAGCAGCGCGCCGGCATCCAGTTGAACCCGCACTGCCGGCAGCGACGAGCCGCTCACCGTCACCTCCCCGACACCGGCAACCTGCGCCAGTTTCTGGGCCAGCACCGTGGATGCCGCATCGTAGAGAACGCTGGGCGCCAGGCTCGCGGAACTCAGCGCCAGCACCATGATCGGCGCCTGCGAGGGATCGACCTTGCGGTACTGGGGATTGCCGGGCATGCCGGAGGGCAATTGACCGCGCACCGCGTTGATGGCGGCCTGTACTTCCCGTGCCGCCTCATCGATGTTGCGCCCCAGCTCAAACTGAAGAACGACTTCCGTCGAGCCCTGATTGCTGGAGGAAAAGATTTGTGACACGCCGGCGATGGCGCCCAGGGAACGTTCGAGCGGTGTCGCCACGGTAGTGGCCATGCTTTCCGGACTTGCGCCCGGCAGGCTCGCACTGACCACGATCACGGGAAAATCCACCTGCGGCAGCGGCGCCACCGGCAGCAGGCGAGCGGCGAGCAGCCCGCACATCAGCAGCGCCGCGGCCAGCAGGCAGGCGGCGACGGGCCGATCGATGAAAAGGCGCGCCGGGTTCACTGCGCCGCCGTTGCCCTGTCCGTCGCCCGACCCCGACGACGCCCCAGGCGGTCGAAGAACAGGTATACCACTGGCGTGGTGAACAGGGTCAGTAGTTGACTGGCAATCAGGCCGCCCACCATCACCAGCCCCAGCGGCTGGCGCAACTCGGCGCCGGAGCCTTGCGCCAGCATCAGCGGCAGGGCGCCGAACAGCGCTGCCAGAGTAGTCATGAGAATGGGCCTGAAGCGCAACAGCGCCGCATGATAGATGGCGTCGCGCGGTGACATGCCCTGATTGCGCTGTGCGTCGAGGGCAAAATCCACCATCATGATGCCATTTTTCTTCACCAGCCCGATCAGCAATACCACGCCGATCACCGCGATCAGATCGAGCGGTCGCCCGGTGACCAGCAACGCCAGCAGCGCGCCCACCGCTGCGGATGGCAGCGTGGAGAGAATGGTGACGGGATGAATGGCGCTTTCATAAAGCACACCCAATACCACATACATGGTCAGCACCGCCGCCAACATCAGCCACAGGGTGTTGGCGAGCGACTCGCGGAACGCTTCCGCCGCGCCCTGAAAACGGCTTTCGATGGCGCGCGGCAGGTCGAGTTCCCGCTGCACGCCCTCGATGGCCGCGACCGCATCGCCGAGTGCCACGCCATCGGCAAGGTTGAAGGAAATCGTTGTTGCCGGAAACTGGCCCTGGTGGTTGATCAACAACGGCGCCTGGCGCTCCACTACCCTGGCAAGGCTGGCGAGCGGCACCTGACCACCCGCACCATTGGCAACATACAGGTTGCGCAACAGGTCGGTGCCGCTGGCAAAGCGCGGGTCGACTTCCAGCACCACCCGGTACTGACTGGCCTGGGTGAAGAGCGTGGCGATCTGGCGCTGACCGAAGGCGTTGCGCAGGGTTTCCGAGATCGCCGCGACACTGACATCCAGGCGCGCCGCCATGTCCCTGTCGATCTCCACGTGCGCCTGAAGACCCATCTGCTGCAGGTCGGACGCCACGTCGGCCAGTTCGGGGCGCTCGTTCAGGGCCGCGAGCAGCCGCGGCACCCACTCGACCAGCAGCTCGCTTTCCGGGCTCGTCAGCGTGAACTGGTATTGGGTGCGGCTCACCCTGTCTTCGATGCTCAATTCCTGCACCGGCTGGAACCAGGCGGTGATACCTTCCACTTCCGCACCCTGGCGCCGCAGGCGCTCCATTACCGCGAACACCCGCTCGTCGCGCTCGCCATGGGGATGGAGGTTGATGTACATGCGACCGCTGTTGAGCGAACTGTTGGTGCCGTCCACGCCGATGAACGACGACAGGCTCGCCACCGCGGGATCATCCATGAAGCGGTTAGCCAGCGCCTGCTGGCGCTCGGCCATGGCGGCGAAGGACACGCTTGCCGGCGCCTCGGTGATGACCTGGATGACGCCGCTGTCCTGAACCGGAAAAAAGTCCTTCTTTACCGCCAGGTAGAGCACCCCGGTGAGCGCGATGGTGGCGACCATCACCAACAGCGTCGCGCCCTGACGATCCATTACCCAGTGCAGTGCGCGACCGTAATATTCGATGACACGCGCCAATCCCCCGACCCGTCCAATGTGCTGCGCTGGCACAGCCGGTGCGCGCAGCATCCGGGCACTCATCATCGGCGTCAGGGTCAGGGATACCACCAGGGAGATGGCGATGGCCATCGCCAATGTCAGCGCGAACTCGTGGAACAGGCGCCCCACCACGCCGCCCATGAACAACAGGGGAATGAGCACCGCGATCAATGAAAAAGTGAGCGACACCAGGGTAAAGCCGATTTCGGCCGCACCCTTGAGGGCAGCTTCCAGCGGCGAAGCGCCCTGCTCGCGGTGGCGCGCAATGTTTTCAAGCATCACGATGGCGTCGTCCACCACGAAACCGGTGGCGATGGTCAAGGCCATCAACGTCAGGTTATTGATGGAAAAACCCGCCAGATACATGAAACCAAAGGTGCCCACCAGCGACAGCGGCACGGCGACGCTGGGAATCAGCGTGGCGGGCACACTGCGCAGAAATGCAAAGGTCACCAGCACCACCAGCACGGTGGCGAACACCAGTTCCTTCTGTACGTCGCGCACCGAGGCGCGGATGCTGTGGGTGCGGTCCACCAGCACCGCCACTTCGACCGCGGCGGGCAGGGTCGCGGTCAACTGCGGCAACAGTTCGCGCACCCGGTCGGCGACATCGATGACATTAGCGCCGGGCTGGCGCTGCACATTGAGCAGCACCGCCTGCTGCGTACCCGACCAGGCCGCGAGGAAACGGTCTTCCGGGCCGTCCACGATGCTGGCCACATCCCCCAGGCGCAGCGGCGCGCCGTCCTGCCAGGCGATGATCAATTCGCGGTAATCCGCCACGTCGCGGATCTGGTCATTGGCGTCGAGAATGGTGGTGCGGTGAGGGCCGTCGAAACTGCCCTTGGGCTGGTTGACGTTGGTGGCGGCCACTGCCGCGCGAACGTCTTCCATGCTGAGGCCGTGCGCGGCGAGCGCGGCGGGATTGACGCGCACCCGCAACGCCGGGCGCTGGCCGCCCGCCAGGCTCACCATGCCGACACCGGGCAGCTGGGCGAGCTTCTGCGCCATGCGGGTGTCGACCAGGTCGTGAACCTGGGGCAGAGGCAGCGTGCTCGAGGTCACGGCCAGGGTGAGGATGGGCGCATCCGCAGGGTTGACCTTGCGGTAGATCGGCGGCGTCGGCAAATCGTTCGGCAACAAACTGCCGGCACTGTTGAGCGCCGCCTGCACCTCCTGCTCAGCCACGCCGAGATCCACTTCGAGATGGAACTGCAGGGTGACCACCGAGGCGCCGAGTGAACTGGTAGACGACATTTGCTTGAGGCCGGGGATCTGCCCCAGTTGGCGCTCCAGCGGCGCCGTGATGGTGCGTGCGGTCACCTCCGGCCCCGCACCGGGCTGGAAGGTAAACACCTGAATGATCGGATAATCCACCTGCGGCAATGCCGCCACCGGCAGCAGACGCCAGGCGAGGATTCCCGAGGCGAGTACCGCAAGCATCAGCAGCGATGTCGCGACCGGACGCAGAATGAACGGCTTGGACAGGCTATTCACAACAAGGCTCCCCGCCAGCGCGCGCCATCAGCCTTCAACGCCATCGGGAAATACCACCGCCTTGCCATCGCGCAGGCGATCGAGCCCCTCCAGCACGACCAGTTCCCCCTCTTCGAGGCCGCTCGTCACCGCCACTCGCTCATCGGCAACGGTGCCCAGGCTGATGGTGCGGGAATATGCCTTGTCGTCGGCGATCACGTAGACATAGGTTCTCTCGGCGCCATACTGCACCGCATCGGCGGGTATGGTGATGACCGAACTTTCCCGGCCAAGGCGCAGACGGACGTTGACGAACTGGTTGGGAAAGAGAATTTTGTCCGCGTTCTCGAACAACGCCTTGGCGCGCAGCGTGCCGGTGGCCGTGTCGATCTGATTGTCCAGCGATGCCAGTTGGCCCGCGGCGAGAATCCGCTGCTCGTCGCGGTCGAGCGCATCAACAAGCAGCGGTTCGCCCCGCGCAACCGCCTCGCGCAGAGCGCCCACCTGCACTTCCGGCACGGTGAACTGCACCGAAATGGGGCTCATCTGGGTGATGCTGACAAGGCCATCGCTGTCACCGGCGTTTACCAGATTACCCGCATCGACGCGCCGCAAACCCAGGCGGCCATCGATAGGCGCCTTGATTTCGGTCCAGGATACCTGAAGGCGGGCATCCGCCACCTGTGCGGTATGGTTCTTCAGGGTGCCCGTCAACTCCTCCACCAGCGCCTTTTGCGCATTCAGCTGCTGCTGGGAAATGGAATTCTTGTGGGTCAGCCCCTCGTACATGGCCAGATCGGCACGGGCGTTGCGCAACTGTGCCTGGGTCTGCTGGAGCTGACCTTCGGCCTGATCGAGACGCGCCCGGTAGGGTCGCGGGTCGACGACGGCCAGCAAATCGCCTTTCCCGACCTCGGCGCCCTCCTTGAAATGCACTTCGGTGAGCATGCCATCGACGCGACTGCGCACCGTCACTGTGTTGAGGGACAGCACCGTGCCAATGGACCTGATCCATATATCCAGATCGCTGCGCTGCGCCGCAACGGCACGCACCGTGGCGGGGCGATCCCACTGGCTCTGCGGCATGCTGCTCGCAGGCGCGGAGCTCCCTCCCCAGTACCACAGCGCACCGGCAATACCGATTACCAGCGCCGCGCCAAACATCGCGCCACGGCGCGTCACAGAAAGGGAAGGGTTCAACATGAATTGCCGGATTCCTTGAAGATGAACAATATGAATCGCAATACCGCGACGAGTGATACGGGAGAGCGGTCGACGAAAGTTATCCCACAATCGCCTGTCCGGCAAATGACGATACCGGCGCTACGATCTCATTCTCATCCATGGCACCAGCACCACACAACTGATAATCGTTATCATTTTACAGTTACAGATATCGGGAAACAACCGATGACGGCAAATCGGCGCGAGCCGGTCGCACTCGCCAAGCGTCGCGCAGATGAGTAATATAGGCGCCCTCCCCGGGCCGGATTAGCTCAGCTGGTAGAGCAGCGCATTCGTAATGCGAAGGTCGTAGGTTCGACTCCTATATCCGGCACCACTTTGACATCCCTCCAAGCAATGCTTTATAGCCTACGAAATACGGACTTTTTATTACCTGCCATTCCAAGAAGCGCCATAATGCACCACAAAATCCAGCAACAAATGGGGGCATATCCGCAGACACATCGGCTGCCCCCAGAGTAAATGCCCCCCGAGACCGCTAGGCCAGCAGGGGCACCCCTGGTGCAGGGTCGGAACCATGCTGCAAGGCCTGCGATTCCAGCGCACCAGATCCCGGCCCAGCCCTACCCTGCCCACGAAGGCGCCCGCGCGCGCCCCCCCTCGACTAGCCAAAACCCAGGCCATACGGCACCATAGCCCCAACGAAAGTAAAACCACCAAGTATTGCCGGGGAATAACTAAAACCATTCCCAAACCGCTGCCTTTATTTATCTGGTTCGCGGCCGATCTCTATGGGAGCGACTTCAAGCAATCCCAGTACGAGAGCATCTACATGGAAATAGTAATATGACTTTTTATGCCCACTCTGCTGCTAACCGCGATGAGTCGGAATGGCAAAAACTGGTCGATCACCTGATAGCCGTGGGGAAATTGGCCGCGGAGAAAGCCAGCCACTTCAATGGCGCAGAGTTGGCAGAGGTTGCCGGCAAGCTGCACGACCTAGGCAAATACTGCGATGAATTTCAGGCCCGGCTGCGGGGCAGTCCGCGCAAGGTCGATCACGCCACTTGGGGCGCAAGAGTCGCCAAGGAGAAGTATCCACAGTTGTGGCCGCTACTGGCCTATGCCATTGCTGGGCACCACGCCGGCCTAGCCGATGGCATGTCCAGCGACAGACAGCAAGCCATCACTCCGCTGGCGGAGCGGCTGCGCCAGTCCCCGGTCACCAGTCTTGATGGAGTATGGCAGCGAGAAATTACGCTGCCTTCCGCACCAGACCTCCCACCTTTCAAACAGCGCCAAGGCTACGGCGGCTTCCAACTGGCGATGTTGGGGCGAATGATCTATTCCTGTCTGGTGGATGCGGATTTTCTGGACACCGAGACGTTTTACCGAAAAGTCGACAATCTCCCGCCGCGTGATAGCCAATTCCCATCCCTGGCTACATTGCGAGATCAGCTAAATCAATTTCTCAGCCAACCGCGCTTTCAATCTTCTCAGGGCGTCAACGCCACTCGTGGCCACATTCTCGCCCACGTCCGCCGGGAGGCGGCGCAGCAACCGGGATTATTCTCGTTGAATGTTCCGACGGGGGGCGGCAAGACGTTGAGCTCCCTCGCCTTCGCCTTGGATCACGCCATCACTCATGGCCTGCGGCGTGTCATTCTGGTGATTCCCTTCACCAGCATTGTGGAGCAGAACGCAGCAGTATTCCGCGAGGCACTGGGGCCGTTGGGCGAGCAGGCGGTATTGGAGCATCACAGCGCTTTTTCGGAGGAAAAAGCCGACTACAGCGATCCAGATTCCCGCGACAAGCTGCGGCAGGCTGCCGAGAACTGGGAAGCGCCTATCGTTGTCACCACCGCAGTGCAGTTCTTTGAAAGCCTGTTTGCCAATCGCTCGTCCCGCTGCCGAAAACTCCACAATATTGCCAGCAGCGTGGTGATTCTCGACGAAGCCCAGACCCTGCCCGTCAATCTGTTGCGGCCCTGTGTGGCGGCCATCGACGAACTTGCCTGCAATTATCGAAGCAGTCTGGTGTTGTGCACGGCTACCCAGCCGGCGCTACAGCAGAAGGACGGCTTTGAGGGCGGCTTGGAAAACGTTCGGGAACTGGCCCCTTCCCCCGCTCAGCTTCACCAGCAACTCGAGCGAGTCACCGTCGCGCATGTTGGTGCTATGACAGACGATGACCTGACTGCCGCCATCCTGGCCGAACATCAAGTGCTGTGCATCGTCAACAACCGGCGTCATGCCCGCAGCCTGTTCGAGGCTGTTCGTCACCAGCCCGGCACCTACCACCTCACCACCCTGATGTGCGCCAGCCATCGCAGTGACAAGTTGCGTGAAGTGAGAGGCCGCCTAAACAATGGTGAGCCCTGCCGCCTGATTTCCACCTCGTTGATAGAGGCGGGAGTGGATGTGGATTTTCCTGCCGTCTATCGCGCCGATGCCGGGTTGGATTCCATTGCCCAGGCAGCCGGGCGCTGCAACAGGGAAGGAAAACGGCCCAAGGAATCCAGCCATGTTCGGGTGTTCACCGTTGCCAGCGATTGGAGTACCCCGCCGGAACTGGCCCAATATACCCAGTCCTGCCAGGGTATCTTTCGCCGTCACGCCAACAATCCTTTGTCCTTGGCAGCCATCCGCGACTATTTCCGCGAAGTCTACTGGTTGAAGGGCAAGCAACTGGATGCTCACCAGTTGTTGCAGCAGATTGAGACGGGTGGCAAGGAGGGCATTCCCTATGAACAGCTTGCCCGCCACTTTCGGATGATCGAAAGCAATATGACACCGATCATCGTCCCTTACAATGCAGAAGTTGCTGGACTGGCGAGGCAGTTGTCCTACGCTGAGTATGTGGGTGGGCTCGCCCGCAAGTTGCAGCCCTACCTGGTACAGGTTCCCGAGCAGGGATTGCAAGCACTCCGTGCTGTCGGTGCGGTGCAGCCGGTGAACGAGACGCGGTTTGGCAACCAGTTTATGCAGTTGATGGCGGAAAACTTGTACGATCCAGATTGTGGCTTGAGCTGGGATAATCCAGGTTTCATCAGCGCAGAAGCCAGTGTGCTCTGAAAAAATAGTGAGAAAGGAGACAATATGGGATACGGAATAAAATTGAAAATATGGGGCGAACGAGCCTGCTTCACCCGCCCAGAAATGAAGGTGGAACGCGTCAGTTACGACGTCATCACCCCATCTGCGGCACGGGGTATTCTCGAAGCCATCCATTGGAAGCCAGCCATTCGCTGGCATATTGACCGCATTAGTGTGTTGAAACCCATCCGTTTTGAGTCCATTCGTCGCAATGAAGTGGGTGGCAAATTGGCGGCAGGCACCGTGACCAAGGCCATGAAAGCTGGCAATACTGCTGGCGTAGTCAGTTTTGTAGATGAAGATCGCCAACAGCGTGCTGCTACCGTGTTGCGGGATGTGGCCTACATCATCGAAGCCCATTTCGAGCTGACTCCCCGTGCCGGAGCGGATGATACCGTAGGCAAGCATCTGGACATTTTCAATCGCCGCGCTAGGAAAGGTCAGCATTTTCACATGCCTTGCCTTGGGGTGCGGGAGTTTCCTGCCAGCTTTGAACTGGTCGAGGGCGATGACCTTCCTGGGGTGGACGCCAGCCTGATGGGAGAGCAAGACTTGGGCTGGATGCTCCACGATTTTGACTTTTCTCAGGACTATAAACCCCATTTCTTCCGGGCTCGCATGGTGGATGGGATTATCGAAGTGCCCGAGTTCGGCGGCGAGGGGATCAAAGCATGATTCTCACGGCGCTCAACAATTATTACGAGCGGCTGGTGGCAAGAGGCGATTCGGAAATAGCCCCCTACGGATTCAGCCAGGAAAAAATCAGTTTTGCCTTGGTTATCGACCGCGATGGTAATCTGTTGGATGTGCGCGACTTGCGCGATACCGCCGGCAGGAAACCTGTTCCGTCGATTCGACTTGTGCCTCAGCCTCCCAAGCGATCAGTTAATATCGATCCCTGCTTTCTTTGGGATAAAGCCAGTTATGTGTTGGGGCTGGTGGCTGCGGAAAAGGATCGTCCAAGGGCTGTACTAACCCACGAAGCCTTCAAAACCTATCATCAACAGTGGCTGGAAAGCAGTGACGACGATGGTATGACGGCGCTTTTGGCCTTTCTCGCTTCATGGAATCCAAACGATCCCACACGGATTCAGAAAATTCCCGAGACAGCCTTGGATGCTAATTTGGTGTTCATCCTGGACGGCGACGACTGCTTCCTGCACGATCGTCCCGCTGCCATCGCCATACGTCAGCGGCAGGTGTCGGGCGAGAATGGTGTGCCGGTCACTTGCTTGGTCACAGGCGAAATCGCACCGCCTGCTGTGCTGCATCCCGCCATCAAGGGTGTCAATGGCGCCCAAAGTTCCGGTGCGTCGCTAGTTTCGTTCAATCTGGATGCGTTTAAGTCCTATGGCAAGGAGCAGGGCGCCAATGCACCGGTATCGGAAAAGGCAGCTTTTTCTTATACCACCGTGTTGAATCACTTGTTGCGCCGAGATGAGGGCAATCACCACCGCTTGCAGATCGGCGATGCCACCGTGGTGTTTTGGGCGGAGGCTGATACCGATGTTCAGGCAACCGCTGGTGAGTCTCTATTCAGTCTGCTCATACAGCCGCCGACTGATCCGCAGGAGAGCATGAAACTGCATTCCGTGTTGGCGAAGATCGCCAGCGGGCGACCACTGCACGAGTTGGACGCTGATCTGCAAGACCAGACCCGTATCTTCGTACTTGGGCTGGCACCCAACGCCTCGCGCCTGTCCATCCGCTTTTGGGAAACCGCGAGTCTGGAAGTATTTGCCCGTCGATTGGCGGAGCATTTTCAGGATATGGTGCTCGATCCGCTGCCGTGGCGGCAGGAGCCCGCCATCTGGCGCCTGCTCAGTGAAACCGTTCCCCATCGTAAGGACAGTAAGCCGAAGTTGGATGATGTGGCACCACAGTTGGCGGGCGAGTTGGCCCGCGCCATCCTCACCGGCGGACGCTACCCCCGCAGTCTACTGGCCAACCTGATCATGAGAATGCGTGCTGACGGCGATATTTCCGACCTGCGCGTTGCCCTGTGTAAAGCAGTTCTGATGCGCGATGCGCGCCTGAGCAATCGTCAAAACCCCGATAAGGAGATACCCGTGAGTCTGGATACAGAAAATCGCGACCCCGGCTATGTGCTGGGGCGACTGTTCGCCCTGCTGGAGCAAAGCCAGAGTGCTGCCTTGGGTCACAACGTCAACGCCACCATTCGCGACCGTTACTACGGTGCCGCTTCGGCAACGCCCGCCAGTGTCTTTCCGATACTGTTGCGCAATCTCACCCACCACCTTGGCAAGGTGAGAAAATCCAGCCCCGGCCTGGCCGTAGTGCTGGAAAGACAGATTGGTGAGATTGTCGACCTGTTGGGGCCAGGGTTTCCCAAACGCCTGGCCATGGAAGCTCAGGGCCGCTTTGCTATCGGTTACTATCACCAAAATCGCAACCAATTCAAAAAATCCGACACCACCGACAAGGAAGGAGATGAACAATGACCACTCTCACTAACCGCTACGAATTTGTTTATTTCTTTGATGTGACCAACGGCAACCCCAATGGTGACCCAGATGCAGGCAACATGCCGCGCCTTGATCCCGAGACCAATCAGGGATTGGTCACCGATGTGTGTTTGAAGCGCAAGATCCGCAACTTTGTCGCGCTGGCGAAAGAGCAAGAACAGGGCTTCGACATCTACATGCAAGAAAAGTCAGTGCTTAACAATCAACACAAAAAGGCCTATGAGGCACTGGCCATTGAGCCTGTACCCAAGAAATTGCCAAAGGATCAGGCTAAGGCGAAAGAACTCACCGAATGGATGTGCAAGAACTTTTTCGATGTCCGCGCATTCGGTGCCGTGATGACAACCGAGGTGAACTCCGGTCAGGTGCGCGGTCCAATTCAGCTCGCGTTTGCCCAATCTATTGATCCCATAGTCCCCATGGAAATCTCCATCACTCGCATGGCCGTAACCAACGAAAAGGATCTGGAAAAAGAGCGCACCATGGGCCGCAAGCATATCATTCCCTATGGTCTATATCGTGTACACGGCTTTGTTTCCGCGAAGCTGGCAGAACGCACCAGGTTCTCAGAAGCTGATTTGGAGTTGTTGTGGAATGCTCTGGCCAATCTGTTCGAGCACGACCGCTCGGCGGCCCGTGGCGAAATGGCAGCCCGCAGACTGATTGTATTCAAGCATGACTGTGCCATGGGCAACGCACCTGCCCACAAACTGTTCGAGACCGTTACCGTGGAAAGGGTAAATGGCGAGGCGGATACACCTGCCAGAGGCTTCTCCGATTACCAGATAACAGTCAACCACGATGCCATTCCTCCCGGAGTGACGGTTGAAGATCGGCTTTGACCAAACCTTTCTGTGGTGAATATAAGCCCGTCGAATTCGACGGGTTTATATTCCTGTGCGTTGACAGACCCACTTGACAAAAAACCGCGTTCGGCACTTGGACGATACTCCCCCGGATAAAACCATGGACGACACCATCGCCATCTCTGCTCTGCAACACTACGCCTACTGCCCCCGCCAGTTCGCGTTGATCCACATCGAGCAGGTGTGGGGTGAAAACCGTTTCACTGCGGAAGGCCGCCTACTACACGAACGAGTAGATTCCGGCACTGCTGAACAACGGCGGGATGTACGCTACGAGCGTGGGGTGATGCTGGAATCCCAGCAATATCACCTGCGCGGCAAGATGGATTTATTGGAGATCCATTCAGGCGACCCGCCCATCTATTACCCCGTCGAGTACAAGCGCGGCAAGCCAAAGATCGAGGATTGGGATCGCATTCAGCTCTGCGCCCAAGCCCTGTGTCTGGAGGAAATGCGGCAGTGCGTGATAGAAGAAGGTGCATTATGGTATTGGGAGGTGCGGCGTCGTGAAGTCATTGCCATCTCCCCGGAGCTGCGCTTTGCCACTCTGGCGATTATCGAGGGCGCTCGAAGCTTGCTTGCCAGTGGCCTAACGCCACATCCCATAGCCGACACCCGCCGCTGCCGGGCCTGTTCCCTGGTAGACTTGTGCGAGCCCAAGGTATTTTTGAAGGATCATTCTCGGCGCTATGTGGAGGACCTTTTCAAGCCATGAAAAAGATGCTCAATTGCCTCTACATCACCCGGCAGAAAAGTTATCTCCACAAGGATCGGGAAACCATCGTCATCAAGCAGGGCGACGACAAGCTGGGTCAGTTTCCTTCCATCACTATCGGCAACATTCTGTGCTTTGGTCAGGTTACTGTTTCCCCATTTCTGATGGGGTATTGTGCCGAACACGGCATTGGCCTAACCTTCTTCACAGAATTTGGCCGTTTTCTCGCTAGAGTGCAGGGTCGCCATGCTGGCAACGTACTGCTGCGCCGGGCCCAATACCGGTGGGCGGATAACGCGGATCGCGCAGTGGGCATAGCTTCCCTGGTGGTTGCAGCGAAAATCGCCAACTGCCGGGCAGTTCTGATGCGGGAACAACGCAATCATGGAGAAAATACTTTACTGGCAGCCGCCGTCGATAAGCTGGCCGTCAGTATGCGCCGTGTCAAACACGCCAAGAACATGCTTGAGGCGATGGGTATAGAAGGGGACGCAGCAGCCACCTATTTTGCCGTTTTCAACGAAATGATACGGGAGAGCAGATTTACCTTTGGCGGTCGCATACGCCGCCCACCCACCGATCCTGTCAATGCCCTTCTGTCCTTTGTGTACTCCCTGATAACGCAGGAATGTGTTTCTGCTCTTCACGGCGTAGGACTTGATCCTTTCGTGGGCTTTCTGCACCAGGACCGTCCCGGCAGGCCCAGCCTTGCGTTGGATCTGTTAGAGGAATTTCGTGCCGCCTGGGCAGATCGCTTTGTGCTGACGTTGATCAATCGGCGGCAAATTCAAATCAAAGATTTCGTTCTGGAGGCCAGCGGTGCCGTGCGCCTGACGGATGACGCGAGAAAGGCGCTGCTGGTCGCCTACCAGGAGCGCAAACAGGTTGAAGTCATGCATCCCTATTTACAGGAGCAGGTCCCGATAGGTTTATTACCCCATTGTCAGGCGCTGCTGCTGGCCCGACATATTCGGGGCGACACTGAGTTCTACCCTCCTTACCTGGTGAAGTAACCATGCTTGTGCTGATTACCTACGACGTTTCTGTCGTCACCTCTGGCGGTCAGCGGCGGTTACGCAATATCGCCAAAACCTGCCTCGACTATGGTGTACGTGTGCAAAATTCCGTTTTTGAGTGCGAGGTTGATCCTGGCCAGTTCACCAAACTCAAAAGTGAGTTGATGGCTATCTATGACCCTGACGAGGATAGCTTGAGGTTTTATTTCCTCGGCAAGAAGGGGCGTCAGCGTATGGAGCATGTTGGCGCGAAACCGGTCGAGGACCCACTCCGCGATCCCTTGATTTTATGAGCCGCTGACCGGCAGTCCTCATTTGAAGTCACACTGGTTAGCGGCGTTGTAACTTACAGATATATATAGATTTATTCTGAAACTGATCTTCTTGAAGCCCTGTCGCCCCAAATCGGCTTGATGTTAGCGGTGATCCCGAGGTTTCTTCTGATTTTTTAACAAGTTAGAATACGGCGGTCGCGCCCCGCACGGGGCGCGTGGATTGAAACCTCCCCGGAGGATGGTCGCTGCGTTGCGTCCATGGTCGCGCCCCGCACGGGGCGCGTGGATTGAAACGTTGCCCTCCTCGTCATACGTGGCAGCGGTCTGGACGTCGCGCCCCGCACGGGGCGCGTGGATTGAAACCAGAGCTGATGAGTGTTGAGCGCGTCGAGGCTGACGTCGCGCCCCGCACGGGGCGCGTGGATTGAAACGGCAACCAGCTGATCGACAATCACGGTGTCGTGGGTCGCGCCCCGCACGGGGCGCGTGGATTGAAACATCAGTGGCTCGAGGCGCTCGACGAGCCACGCTAGTCGCGCCCCGCACGGGGCGCGTGGATTGAAACTATCGCTGCCTCGCGGTATGTGGTGGTGATCAATGTCGCGCCCCGCACGGGGCGCGTGGATTGAAACTCCACTTTTCGGCCTGGCTCTCACCCATGCCGAGGTCGCGCCCCGCACGGGGCGCGTGGATTGAAACCAGCAACTGGCCAGAGATAAGGCCATGGGGCTATGTCGCGCCCCGCACGGGGCGCGTGGATTGAAACATCGTGAGAGGTCGGGGCAACCCAGACTCCTTTCGTCGCGCCCCGCACGGGGCGCGTGGATTGAAACCGAGGCATTGTTGAGGGCCTGGATTTAACAACCGGTCGCGCCCCGCACGGGGCGCGTGGATTGAAACAGTGCCGTCATAAATAATCCGCAGCGGCGCGATGGTCGCGCCCCGCACGGGGCGCGTGGATTGAAACAACTCCAAGTCTGTGGGCTCTGCGTTTGCCAGGGCGTGTCGCGCCCCGCACGGGGCGCGTGGATTGAAACACCCTCACGACAGCGTTTGTGCTCGATGCGACGCGTCGCGCCCCGCACGGGGCGCGTGGATTGAAACTGAAAGGCTCCGGCGTCGGCCTCAACATCGACGGCGTCGCGCCCCGCACGGGGCGCGTGGATTGAAACTGCACCAGAGCGATGACACGGCGGTGAAGTTGCGTCGCGCCCCGCACGGGGCGCGTGGATTGAAACGAGATGCCGCAGTGGTTGGGTATTGATGAAATCCGTCGCGCCCCGCACGGGGCGCGTGGATTGAAACTGTCCGTGCTCACCAGCCTGCTGTGCACCTACGGTCGCGCCCCGCACGGGGCGCGTGGATTGAAACTGCAAAAATTTGAAAATCGGAAATTTCGAGGATTGTCGCGCCCCGCACGGGGCGCGTGGATTGAAACGCGGTGGTGGCGCAGCTCATGCCGCAGCGCCGGCGTCGCGCCCCGCACGGGGCGCGTGGATTGAAACATAAGTAGGCACATCCACGCTGTATGGATGAACAGGTCGCGCCCCGCACGGGGCGCGTGGATTGAAACAATCAGGATCTGGCGGAGTACCAGCACCGCGAAGGTCGCGCCCCGCACGGGGCGCGTGGATTGAAACGCGCTCCGATGCCGATATGTTCGGCACCGTTGAGGTCGCGCCCCGCACGGGGCGCGTGGATTGAAACTTTTTTCCGCTCCGCCGCCTGGTGATTGGCAATGGTCGCGCCCCGCACGGGGCGCGTGGATTGAAACACCATTGCCGTGTTGCCCTCTGGCCACTACGTGAGTCGCGCCCCGCACGGGGCGCGTGGATTGAAACGGTGTGACGGCGTATGTCGCGTCGAGTACCGTCAGTCGCGCCCCGCACGGGGCGCGTGGATTGAAACCTGGGCTTTATCAGGAGCGCTTCGGCCCTGCGGGTCGCGCCCCGCACGGGGCGCGTGGATTGAAACAGCCCGTCTGGCCTGCTATCGATCTCGGCGGAAAGGTCGCGCCCCGCACGGGGCGCGTGGATTGAAACGACATCACCAAAAGCAACCGCAAAGACGAAGACGGTCGCGCCCCGCACGGGGCGCGTGGATTGAAACACCCTGTATGGCGAAAGCCTTGAATGCTGGCTGGATGTCGCGCCCCGCACGGGGCGCGTGGATTGAAACTCTGATCTGACGCTATCATGGGAACGTCAGGCGCGTCGCGCCCCGCACGGGGCGCGTGGATTGAAACGGCAAAAAGGCCAGCGCCTCTACGATGTTGATGGGTCGCGCCCCGCACGGGGCGCGTGGATTGAAACAACGTCCAGAAGATCGCATACGACCGCTGGAACGGTCGCGCCCCGCACGGGGCGCGTGGATTGAAACCGGCAAGGCTGCTAGGGCGGCGCGGGTGTCTGGGTCGCGCCCCGCACGGGGCGCGTGGATTGAAACAACTCTGCGCTACTACAACGTGCAGCATTCCTGCGTCGCGCCCCGCACGGGGCGCGTGGATTGAAACAGTCACGTCTCATCCATCTGTACATAAAGGATCGGGTCGAGGTAACGGGATTGCGCCCGTTACCTCTCCCACACCACCGGACGTGCGGTTTTCCGCATCCGGCGGTTGAACCCAGCGGCTTTAAGCCGCTGCCAAGTCATTCGGGGTATACAGGCCATAGCTGCGAAGCCTCT